>Ga0123519_10003662_pt1 | contig 25350 bp, 21 predicted proteins | sample YelNatPaOPRAMG02_FD_87396 | JGI IMG/M metagenome (GOLD analysis project Ga0123519, IMG submission 87396) | Hot spring microbial communities from Yellowstone National Park - Yellowstone National Park OP-RAMG-02 (version 2) | ecosystem: Environmental > Aquatic > Thermal springs > Hot (42-90C) ...
CCTGGTGGAGATGTTGCCACCATCCTTTTACCAGAGGTGCCCCAGACTTGGCCAATAGCTTGTTGACCACCTGGTAACGATCTCTTGGCGCAAGCGCAAATAAGCCTTGTTTAGTCTGCTCCGTGCTAAAGCGGGACACTGGCCTTGGAAAGGAGGTGCTCGAAAACATATACCCGGCCCGCAAATGTTATTGCCAAGTTGGTTGCTATCAGTTGACTATTAAGGAGGAAAGACTATGTTCCGGCTGTCGCGTAGGGAATTGCTGCGTGTGCTGTATCTTGGGTCAGTGGCTAGCATCTTGGGAGCCTGTGCCCCCAAGGTTGTTGAGGTAACTAAGGAAGTTACCAAGGTCGTTAAGGAGGTCGTGAAAGAAACGGTGGTGGTCGAAGGTACACCGAAAGTGGTCGAGAAGCAGGTGGAAAAAATCGTCACGGCGAAACCGGCTCCTGAGAGGCCAATAGTGATCATTTTCGCTGATTCGCAGCCCTTCGGGGTACCACACTTTCACTCCACCGTTGACCCCATCGCCAAAGCCATTTCGGAAAAGATGCAAAAAGAAGGGCTAAACATCGAGCTCCAGATATTGACTATGAACGACCCAAAGACGGAGTACCCCATGTTGTATGCTGCAGGCACCCACTTCACTTTTGCCTGGGAGGGGTGGACTATGCTGCAGTTTATCCAACAGGGTTACCTCCTTCCTTTGGAAGATCTGTTTGATCAGTATGGACCTAACATTATCAAGGCCGTTGGTGGTAAGGACATACTGGAAATTAACTACACCTTTGGTCATCTCTATGGGCTGCCCACGGGCGGGCAATATCAGACTGGCAGGGGGGTCATCATTCGTGAGGACCTACGTCAGAAGCACAACTTGCCCGTGCCTGGGCCGCATCTTGAAGACCTGGAGCCGTTCTTGGAGGCGATTCAGAAGAATGAACCAGACATCATCCCCTTTGTGGTGGACAAGGTGCAGATCATAGGCGATGAAAGTCTGCATCCTATCAAAGGGCCCGAGCGGTTCTGGATTCCAGACTCTAGAACGCGACTGTACTTTAGAGACGCTTTGGCCAGTAAGCCCGAGCTAATTGAAATGGAAACCCTTGATGAATTTGTGAAAGCCAGACAACTGGCCCGTCGCTGGTATGAGAAGGGTTGGCTAAATAAAAACGCCTTGCAATTGCAACAGCCAGCCGTCTACGAGCTCTTTACGCCCGGTAAGGCGGCGGGGATCAGGTATCAGGAGCCAGCCCAGAAGCGTTACGACGTACGAAATGCGTTGCGCTCCTTCGTAAAAGATGGCGAGACACGTGGTTGGGATACTACTGGATCGGTTACAGGGGAATGTAAATGGCTCGCCAGCCGGAGGGTGTGGAACTGGATCGTTTTCCACTCTAAAGTGCCTATGGAGGAGAGTATCGCCGGCGTCAAGTTCTTCGACTGGCTACTGAGCAATCAGGACAACATTGACCTGTGGCTCTATGGCATCGACGGCGTGAACTACAAGAAGCTGCCCAATATGCGCTATGAAGACATCCCCGGTGTGGATGGTGCGACTAACTATCGCCGCAAATGGTTCTCCGGCGGTGTCCCCTTGCGGTTTATTCGCATACCCGCTAACGCCGATGATGCCTACATTGAGGAACTAAAGGCGCTAACCAGCATTGACAAATTCATCATCAACCCCTTGGAGTCTTTTCAGTTTGACACAAAGCCAGTGGAAACCGAGCTCGCGCAGATGGATGCCGCCGCGGACGCCACGCTACCCCAGTTGAATTGCGGCATGGTGGACGTAGATAAGGGCATCGCCGCCTTCACCAAAGCAGTGAACGAGGCTGGTCGCCCCAAAGTCAAGGATGAACTACAGAAGCAGTTCGAGAAATGGCTCGCGTCCAAGTAATCATGTAAAGCAACTATCCTCTCGCAGGTTCACAACCTGCGAGAGGATTTTAATTCAGGTTGAGGAGACCATGCCTAAACCAAATATCTTATTCATCATGACCGACGAGCACCGTTGTGACTATGTGGGCTACATGAACCTTCATCCTGCGCTGCACACGCCCAATCTCGACCGACTCGCCCGCGAAGGGGTCATTTTTACACACTGTTTTTCGCCTAACCCTCTCTGTATGCCCGCGCGTTGCTCTATTCATACCGGCTTGTACTCTTTCCAGTCGGGCCAAATGAACAACATTGGCGACTGGCCCATGTATTTGCCCACCTTCACGCAAGCTTTGCAGAAACTTGGCTACCACACCGCCCTGACAGGCAAGCTCCACGCTCACGAGGCTGTAGGGTATGACATTGACCTCACAGATAAGCAGTGGGACGACGAAATTCACGCTCTTGGTTTTGACGACGTAGTACAAGTGGCAGGCAAAACAATGGACTTTTTCACCGATGATTTCTACACTCATTACCTCCAGGCTCATGGATTGCTCTACGTCTATCGTGAGGACATTGTAAAGCGCACGGAGGTAGGCGGTGTAAACTCGGCGTGGCCTTCGGTCTTGCCAGAGGAACACTACATTGACAACTACATCGGACGCCAGGCTGTTAAGTGGTTCGAGAGCTATCGCGGTGATCGGCCCTTTTTCCATATGGTGTCGTTCTGTTCCCCTCACCCCTGCTATGATGCCTATAAGCGCGTCCTGGATCAGGTCGACAGAGATAAAGTCATCTTACCTTTTGGCAGTGCAAATCCCGAACGTTATCGTGAGATGGTCGCTAACTATATCGCCCAAATTCAGATCGTAGATGAGAATGTGGGACGGATTATACAGGTACTTGAGGCACGAGGCTGGTTGGACAATACGTTGATCCTCTTTACCGCCGACCACGGTGAGATGCTTGGCGACATGGATCGGTTTGGCAAATGCTTCTGGGAGGATGCCTCCACCCGTGTGCCGATGTTCGTCCGATTCAAACCCTGGACAGGGCCGCGCGTGGTGGAGGATACTATTGTGTCGATCCACGACGTCGCCGCCACCTTTATTGACCTTGCTGCTGGCGAGGATCTCTCCCAAAAGTACCTGCCTGGCTGTAGCTCGGTCTCGCTTAAGCCATTTCTTACTGGTGTGACAAATCATGTGCGCGACGTCGCCTTCAGTGAGAACGGTGGGCAGTTCTACCCGCCTTGGCGCATGATTGATAACGGTGTCTATAAATATGTATGGTTGAACGCTACAGGTGAGGAACTGCTGTTCGACAAGCGCAGTGACCCATATTGTCTGAAGAACATAGCCGCCGAGCCAGCAAGTGCTAATGTTATCCATCAAATGCGCCGCGAGATGCTGCGTATCTATGTCGCCTATCCCGCGCCCAAGGCGGGCCGGGCCGGTTATTCGCCGCTCGTGCCACATCGCATTACTAGAGAGAGATTACTCAAATATAAAATATAAGCACCTCATAGGCTATTGTTAACGCATGAGGAGGTAGAATCATAAGCCTCGTTGATACCGTCAAACTTATCTATCAACAACGACTTCCCTGCGGGAAACCAACTCAGGCACCACCAGAGAAAAACGAGATCGTCGGCGCAATGAACTACGACGATTGGGGTCTGATCTTGCCCCGAGGAGTATCGGGAGGTGTTCAAGACAGTCGGTGGCTGAGGGATCGAGGTCACCGAGGTACGCCTTAAGGGTGTGCCGATCAAAAGCAATCACCCGTCCGGCGGGTTCTTTGGACCCAAAACCACAGGAGAGAACTTCGGGGTGCTCTTGGAAGCCCATCCGTCCTATATTGACCCTATGAGCTCGCTAGCCGAGGGCTAAATGGTTAACTTCCGCCGCCTCAGCCGGGTGACTGACTTCATCCAACCCAAGCACTACCTTTGGATGGGAGGCTTTGACGGCTTCAAGGGGACGCTCGCCCGTTATGTGCAGACCCTGCGCGAGTGGAACCCCGCTTTGGACGATGCGCGGCTGGAGGCGTTGATTTGCCGTCTGCTTGGGATACATTTGCCCGACGACTATCGCGTGGCGGATTTCGAACGCCCCGCCCCCAAGCGTTTCTTCGATAAAGTGGTTTACCGGGAATCGCGCAAGATGTTGCAGCGCATCGGCGACCCAGAAAAGGTCTCGCCTTTCGTGGGCTTGGAACACGGGGGCATCTGGCTCACCGCCGAGGAATTGCGTTACACCCTCCAGGCCATCGCCGACGCGGGCTTGAGGCGTTTCACCTATTTCATCCTGAACAGCATCAGCGACGAGATCTGGGAGGTGATCAGGGCGTTCACGGCCGCAGGGTGAAAGAGCTTGCTTAAGCCAGCCACTCGTCCAGGTGCTCGGCGACGAACGCGTCGTCATGAAGCTGGGGATACGTCGTATAGACGCGGTCGATCTCCTCCTTTTGGCCCGGCGAGAGATCCTCCCGGGGGTCCAAGCACCAGCGCCCGGCCATAAGGCCTTGCCGTCGTAGCACCTCGTGGAGGCCGGCAATGCAGCCCGCGTAGCCATTGGCCGCGTCGAAGAAGGCCGCGTTGCAATCGGTCACCTGGGCGCCAAGGGTCAGAAGCTCGGCGGGCACATGCTCGCTTGTCCAAGTCGCCTTGCAGGCCTCTAGGATCTCCACGGCCTTGCGCGTCCAAACGGCCCAGTGTCCCAGCAGCCCACCCACGATGCGCAAGCTGGGGGCACCTTCGCCGAAGCGATAGGCGATCAGGAGGTCTTCCACGATGTGGTCGTCGTTGCCCGTGTAGAGGGCGATCTCTTCCCCGCGTCCCGCTTCGGCCACGGCGCGCACGACGTCAAGGGTCTGGTAACGGTTGAAGGGGGCGATCTTGATGGCTACGACGCGCTCGATCTCCGCAAAGCGCCGCCAGAAACGATAAGAGAGGATGCGCCCCCCGGCGGCGGGCTGAAGGTAGAAACCGAAAAGGGGCATCACGCGGGCCACTGCTCGGCAGTGAGCGAGGATCTCTTCTTCGTCGGCCTCGCGAAAGGCTCCCAAGCTTAAAAGGCCACAATCATAGCCCAGAGATAGGGCCAGCTCGGCCTCGCGTATAGCTTGGTCGGTTTGGCCCACGAGGCCGGCCACTTTCACCATCTCTCCGCCGCGCTCGTGGATCGTCTCCACGGCCAGCTCCAACACGGGCTTGTAGAGGCCTACCCGGGGATCGTGGATGGCAAACTGAGTGGTATGTACACCGACGGCCAACCCTCCGGCTCCCGCCGCGAGGTAATAGCGCACCAGGGCCCGTTGATGGCGCTCGTCCAAGCGCCGCTCGCCGGTCAGGGCCAGGGGACAAGCGGGGATCACCAGGCCACGCCGCAATTTCCCGCGCAAGCTGGTTACTGAGCTATCTTCTAATGACATGAGTTCTCCCTTTCCAAGCAATCAGCTGTCAGCTATCAGCCGTCGGCCGTTCTGGTTAACGGCTGATTACTAATGGACGACCGCTAGAACTTCCCATCGCGCACCTGGTATTTGGTCGGCTTATCCCATGTTGGCCCACCGGAGCGCACCCAATCGGCCACCCATTCTATGACCGCCCCCAGCGGCACTTGGGGGTAGCCGAAGAGCCTGTGCGCCAGGCCGGCGTTGCTCAGCAGGGCATCCGGCGATTCTTGGCCCATAAAGGTCGGCTCCTTACCCAAAAGGGCGCCGAAATGCAAGGCCACACTGCGCACCGAGATCGTCTCCGGCCCGGTGACGTTTAGGATGCGCGGGGGGACCTCGGCCAGGCTCAGGGCGCGGAGGGCGTAAGCGTTGGCGTCCCCTTGCCAGATGCAATTAAAGTGCCCCATGCTGAGGTCAATTGGCTCGCCTTTCCAGACCTGGCGGGCGATATCCAGAAGCACGCCATAGCGCAGCTCTACGGCATAATTCAGGCGAAATAACACGCTAGGTAGGTCATATTGAAGGGCGAAATGTTCAAAGACTCGCTCGCGCCCCAGCACGCTTTGGGCGTACTCGCCAACGGGCGCCGGCGGAGTGTCCTCGGTGCAGCCGCCATGGATCACCGGCGCGAAGGGATAGACGTTGCCACTGGAGAAGAGCACCACGCGGGAATGACGAAAGTGGCGGGCCACCATCCCCGGCAGATAGGCGTTCATGGCCCAGGTCTGTGGCTCGCGCCCGGTGGCCCCGAACTTCATCCCCGCCATGTAGATGATATTGGGCGTCTGAGGCAGGGCGCGCAGCGCGTCCTCGTCCAATAGGTCGCAGGGGATCGTCTCCACGCCCCAACGCTCCAGTTCCTCCCTCAGGCCGGGCGTGGAGAAGCGCGAGACGCCGATGACGCGTTTGCCCAGGCCGGCCTCGTCACTAGAGCGTTTGGCGAGGGCGGCCAGGGTCGGCCCCATCTTGCCGCCGACGCCCAGGATCATGAGGTCTCCCTCTAGGCCGCGAAGGGCCTGGATCACGTCCTCCCTCGGCCGCGAGAGGAATTCCTCTAGGGCTTCTACGGTTTCAAAGCGCGCGGGCAATATCCCCGATGAACAGGTCATGCGCCGACTCCTCCTCAGGATAAGGGAAGTTTAGGATGAAATGGGGCTTCGCGCAAGCCTGAAGGCTCATTTTATGTTCTAACCACTGACGGCGTATAATGGGCTTTTGGGTTACATTGTTTGGCGGTTTCATTACAAAAGCACGCAGAGGTGATGAGCTAAGATGAGCAAGATTCGTGTGGTTTTGGCCGGCTGCGGGGGCATCAGCCAAGCCTGGCTAAAGCCGGCCAAGGAGATCGCTGATCTGGAGATCGTTGGGCTGGTGGACATCCATTTGGAGGCTGCCATCAACAGGGCCAAACAGTTTGACTTACCTCACGCCATCGTGGGCACTGATCTCAAAGAAGTCCTGGAGCGCACTGCCCCCGATGTGGTCTTTGATTGTGCCGTGCCCGAGGCACATCTGAGCATAACCTTGGAGGCTCTGCGGCATGGTTGTCACGTCTTGGGCGAAAAGCCCCTAGCTGATTCCATGGAAAGCGCGCGCAAGATGGTCGCAGCGGCCCAGGAAGCGGGCAAGGTCTTTGCGGTGATGCAAAACCGCCGTTATGACGCGCGCATCCGCCGTTTGAGGCATTTTCTCGCCTCGGGAGCCATTGGCCCCATCACCACAGTGCATTGTGACTTTTTCATCGGCGCGCACTTTGGCGGCTTTCGCGACCATATGAGGCATGTCTTGCTGATGGATATGGCCATCCATACCTTTGACGCCGCGCGCTTCATCACCGGCGCTGATCCTCTGGCGGTCTATTGCAAGGAGTGGAACCCCTCTGGCTCATGGTACGATGATGACGCTTCGGCAGTGGCTATCTTTGATATGACCGACGGGATCGTCTACACCTATCGCGGCAGTTGGTGCGCCGAGGGGTTGAATACCACCTGGGAAAGCGATTGGCGCATCATCGGCGAGAAGGGCAGCGTGCGTTGGAACGGCGCTGATCTCTTTCAGGCGCAGGTGGTGGTCAAGACCGGCTCCTTCTTCTCCGAGCTGCAGGATGTAGAGCTACCCCCCTACGACGCCGGCAATAAGGTGGATGGCCATGCCGGGGCTATCCGCGATTTCGTGCATTGCATCCGGACGGGCGAGACCCCCGAGACGATCTGTACGGACAACATCAAGAGCCTGGCGATGGTCTTTGGGGCCATTGAGAGCGCCCAGTTGGGGCGACCTGTGTCCATCTCTGTCTAGGGGAGGTCTCGCCTTGCGCTTTTTAGCTTTCCTTTCCCTCGCCGGCAAACGACTGAAGTATCGGGCCGGCCTTACGTCTTTATTGATCCTTAGCTATGCCTTGACCGTTGGGATGGTGGTCTGCGTGCCGGTGTTCGCCGACGCCATATCCAAACAGGTCTTGCAAGAGGAGATCGAGCAAAAGACCAAGACACAAGGGTGTCCCCCGTTCGCGGTGCGCTTTTACGCCATGCCCGGGGCTAATGTGGGTGACAAGATGTCCCTTGAAGATGCGGCTTATGCCAGGGATTGGCTCAGAGACGCTCTTGTCAGGGAAACGGGCCTGCCCGTGAAGTTGGTTTACACCCAAAAAGAGGGCCGCGTGCTGTATCTTCAGCCGAAGCCGGGGGATACCCGTTACGATCGGAAAATCCTCGGCGTGGCACAGCCCGTGTTGGTAGAGGACATCGAGCAGCACATCCGCATCGTGGCCGGTGACCCCTTTGGGGAGGTCGGGACGAGCGATCAGTTCGTTGCCTGGATAGAGCGCAAATATGCCGACAGCCTGGCCGTACAGGCGGGGGAGAGCTACGATCTGAGCATCCCTTGGCACAAGGAGATCGAGCCTTTGTCGGTCAAGATCGCCGGCATCTGGGAGCCGCTGGACCCGCATGACCCCTTTTGGTACGAGAACCCCGACGCCGGTTTTATGGATAGGCTCCTGACCACCGAGGCTCAGTATCGTCAGTACATCCTCCCTCTTACGCCGTGGCAGACCTACTGCAATTATTGGTATTACGTCCTTGACGATACCCGGATGAGCTTCGGGCATGCGGAAAGGTACATCAAGGCCTTAGAAACGATCGAGCGTGAGGTCAAGAAACGATTGCCGACGGCAGGGATGGATTTCTCGCCGCTTCGCGAGCTCAAGCAAGGCTTACAGCGCAAGACCAGCCTGTTAGCGGTGCTCTTTGGCTTTAGCTTGCCGCTTGTAGGGGTATTGGTTTGTTTCATGGCCTCGCTTTCTACGATGTTGGTCCGCCTTGAGCGCCAGGAGGTGGCTATTTTTTCTAGCAGGGGCACCGGCCGGCTTCAGGTTATGGGGGTGATGCTCCTTGAGACGGCGATGTTGCTCGTCCTGGCCATCCCCTTGGGGATCCTCTCTGGGCTTCTGTTAGCGCGGTGGATGGGTTACTCCCAGAGTTTCCTCAAATTCGTGCCCCGTACCCCGATCCAGGTGCATTTGGCAGCCCTAGATTGGCGGCTCATCGGCTTGGCCGCGGGCGTCAATGCCCTGGCTCGCCTGGTGCCGAGCTGGTCAGCCACGCAATTTAGCATAGTAGCCTGGGAGCGCTGGAGCGCTCGCCGCCAAGGGGCCTTGGGGGTAGCGCGTTTGCTGCTCATGAGCCTTCTCGTTGCGGCCTCGGCCTATGCTTATTATCGCCTCAAGCGCATTGGCTCGCTGGGCCTCATCGGCTTAAAGCCCAGCGATCCCTCTTTTGATCCCCTTCTCCTGTTCGCCCCCAGCCTGTTTTTGCTCGCCGTAGCCTTTCTCGCCTCCGAGCTTTTCGCTTTGCTCATGCGTCCGTTAGCCTGGTGGGGCAAGCTACAGTCGGGGGCTACCGGCTTTTTGAGTCTGATCAGCCTGGGGAGAGAGGGAGGGCAATACCGCACGCCAGTCTATCTTTTGGTGCTATGCTTGGGCACAGGCGTCCTCTTCGCCTCCTTAGCCAAAAGCGCGGACACCTGGCTGGTAGACCGCTGGCAATACGAGTATGGCGCTGATCTTACCTTCAAGCCCCGAGACTTTCCCCCGGATACAAGTCCCATCCTTCAGCTATCCCCTTCCCAGGCGTCCACGGGGCAGGAGATGGAAGAGATTCGCGCCTTACAGGTGCCTCTCAGCGAGTATGAGCGAATCGAGGGGGTGCGCAAAGCCGCGCGCGTAGCCCAGTATCGGGCCACCATTGCGGCCCAACGCATCCCCAATTTGTTCCTCTTGGCTGTTGATCGGCTGGATTTCCCCCAAGTCTGTTATTACCGCGCGGATTATTCGGCCCTCTCGCTTGGTGAGCTGATGAACCGCCTTGGGTCCAAGCCTGATGGCGTCCTTTTGCCCTCTTTTATTGCCGATCGGCTCCAGCTTCACGAAGGGGATCAATTGCCCATCCAGTTTCGCATCGGCACAGATACCTCGGCGCCTGTACAGTTCACCCTTGTGGGCACGTTTGATTACTTCCCCACGATGCTCAGCGAGCAACGCCCGGTGATCATCGCCAACCTGGACTATATCCAGATGGAGACCGGGGGCAACTTGATCTGGGATATATGGCTGCGCCTAGAGCCGGGGGCCGACGGGGAGCGTATCCTCCAAGATATCACCCACATGGGGGTGACACCTCTCTCTTCAAAGATCCTGGCCCCCAAGATTCGGCGCGAGCAAGAGAGGCTGGAGCGGGTGGGGATATTCGGGATGCTGTCTATCTGCTTCCTGGCCAGCGCGTTCCTGGTGGGCGCCGGCTTGGTGGTATATAGCTTGGCCTCCCTGCTTGGCCGAGGGTTCCGCTTTGCTGTGTGGCAAGCCTTGGGGTTGAGCCGTCCCGAGGTGTTTAGGGTGGTGAGCCTAGAGCATCTGCTCATGCTGCTTTACGGGATCGTCTCTGGGACGGCCTGTGGCTTGCTGGCTGCCCATTTATACGGGCCGTATTTCCGCATTACCGAGAACGCTCAGGTGCCCGTTCCGCCGTTTATCTCCCTGATAGATTGGCAGAGAACGCTCTGGATGATCTTGGCCGTTGGAAGCGCGCTCATCCTCATGCAGGGAGGGGTGCTCATCCATGTAGCTCGTATGCGGGTTTTTGAGATCCTACGCCTGGGGACTAGGGAGTAAAAGACGGCCTACCACCACCAGTGCCGTCCGTCTCGCGCGAGCAGTCCATCCGCTTCGGCTGGTCCCCGGCTGCTGGCAGGGTAGATAACCGGATCTACGGCGATCGTTAGCGGATCCGCTATCTTCCAGGCCAGCTCGATTTCATCCGCACGGGCAAAAAGCGAGGCATCACCCTGCAAAGCATCCAAAAGCAAGCGCTCATAGGCGTCAGGTAGAGACGCCTGACCAAAGTGTTCCTCGTAGCGAAACTTCATGCTAACCGGAGCGGCGCGCATCCCGGCGCCGGGGATCTTGGTCCCAAAGCAAAGGTCGATGCCCTCATTGGGCTGGATGAAGAGCGAAAGAGTGTTAGCGGGCAACTCGGCGTTCTCCGGAAAGAGCAGATGGGGAACTTCTTTGAACTGTAGGGTAATCTCAGTCGTTTTGGAGGCCAGCCGTTTGCCCGAGCGTACATAAAAGGGCACTCCTTGCCAGCGCCAGTTATCTATGTAGAGTTTGAGCGCAACATAGGTAGGGGTCTGCGAACCAACAGCCACGCCGGGTTCCTGGCGATACCCCTCATATTGCCCCCAAACGCAATCTTTTAGCAGAATGGGGCGCACGGCTTGAAGTACTTTGACCTTCTCATCGCGCAGCGCTTTGGCGTTAAAAGCCGAGGGTGGCTCCATAGCGGTGAGGGTCAAGAGTTGTAGTAAGTGATTTTGAAAGATATCGCGCACGACCCCAGCATGATCATAATATCCAGCCCTATGCTCTACTCCGACGCTCTCTGCCATGGTGATCTGCACATGATCTATATAGTTGCGGTTCCACAAAGGCTCAAAGATAGGATTGGCGAAGCGGAAAACGAGGATGTTTTGCACCGTCTCTTTGCCCAAGTAGTGATCAATACGATAGATTTGGCCCTCATCAAAGACGGCGTGCAGCTGCTCGTTGAGCTGGTGAGCGCTTTGGAGATCATGTCCGAACGGTTTCTCAACGACGATCCGCCTCCAGCCCTTTTTGCTTTGGCTTAACCCGGCTTCCCCCAGCCGGGCGACAATCAGCGGCGTCACGGCAGGGGGAACGGCCAGATAGAAAAGGTAATTGCCATGGCCTTCTAAGCCGATCTCACTCTGGAGCAGTCGTTCGGCCAAGCGGCGATAGGTCGCCGGGTCATTATAATCGCCCGCTAAATAGCAGATATTTTCTGCGAAGGCGGGCCAACGCTCGCATAGACCGGCTCCTGGCCTGTGCCGGGCATAGGCCAGGACGCCCGCATAAAGGTGGTCACGAAACTCTTGGTCGGTAAGAGGCGTGCGTGCCAAGCCAAGGACTCGTGTTCCGAGTGGCAATAATCCCTCACATCCTAGGCTATGCAATGCTGGGACCAACTTGCGCTGCGTCAGATCCCCAGAAGCACCGAAGATGACGATGACCGCCGCTTCTTGAGGCGGATGGATTGTGCTCATCACCAGACCTCCGTCCGATCGGGCATAAGCCGCGTTTCTACTTTACGTGAAGGTCCTCTTCCCTGATCCGGCGCACCGTTGCTGCCAGGAGCCCCTCTGACAAATGCTCCACAACTTCTGGCCCAGGTTCGGGGGGCGGAGGTACAGCTATGCCCTGTGCGAGCTGGCGCAAGCGCTCCGTGCGAGGGCCGGGGGCCCATACCGCCGTCTCCAGAGGGGCAGCGTAGGTCACCTGCACACCCGCCTCGCGCACGCGCGAGCGGATAACCTCTACACGCAGGGCCTCCTTGGGATCACGCTCAAAGCCGATAGGGACGAGCACGATGTGCGTGTAGCCTTCTTCGGCAAGGTGCACAAGGCTATCGGCCAGAGCAGGGGCGGCCCTCAGGTAAGCCGCCCGGACAACGCAGCCTGCTCCAAGCTGCCTCTCAAGCTGTTTGGCCAGGCTGTTTAGAGAAGCGTTCAGGGGATTTCGCCCACCCATGGCCCGATAGGCAGAGCGAATGCGCGCATAGGTGAACGGGCGCACAAACCAATGGGGTACGGGTTCCCCTGAAGCGGCCAACTCCTGGAAACGCCTCGCCCAGGGCTTGGGCCCATCGTACTCTACCGGTTCTCCCTCCGATACGAGCACAATGGCGATGCGCACCTCTTGGGGGTGCTCCGGCCTATCGGATGAGGGGCCGAGATGCACATGAGGCGGGGGCTGGATCGGGGCCTGCTCTAGAGGCGAAGGCTCTTCCACCCGGCTGGTTTGTCGCGCATTTCCGGCATAGGCGACCAGGGCGCTCAAAGCGAAAACAAATCCCCCGGCGAGCCCTGATCGCGCTGAGGAAAAGCCCATCAGCCCGATAACCACCAGGCCCACAGCCAAGCTCAAGGCCAACTGAACGAGGCGGTCCCTAACCTGAGCTAACGGGGCGGTCAGGTAGCTCACCAGCGTCCAGCCGAAGGCAAAGCCCGAGGCCAACAAAAAGACCCGATTCCACATGATTAGCGGTAGGCCAATTGGGGACGGCCGACTGCGGTCACCTCAAGGACCGTTTGCAGGTAGATATCCTCGCCCCAGCCTGTGGCCACGGGGGCGGTTTGGTCGTGTCGCTCCACCTGTATGCGGATGGCCGCCGCGCCCGCGCGCCGCGCGCCCTCGCTGGCCAGCCGGCGGCCATGCTCCTCGGCATAGGCCACGGCAGGCTCTAGCTCCGTAAAGTCCCTGACGTGATCTGGCAGGTGTACCCGGAAGCCACCCTCGTCCTCTCGGGGCACGATCAGGATATGTACCCTCTGGACGACACTGCCCACCACGGCTCCGATGGCGTTGGCCACCTCCGCATGTTCGGGGATGCGCAACGGGCTATGGAGTAGCTCGGAGACCAGCGGGAAATATGTTCTCACCGGGGCGCCGATGGCCACGATGGGCGGCCGGACGACGAGAGAGCATTGTAGCTTGGCCGTTGGCAAGGGGCGCAAGGCCCGGGCTACAAGGTAGTCATCCAGAACGTCATGATGGCCATCCCAGCCCTCGTCGCGCAAGAGCTTGGTAACCACCTCCGTCGCAATACGCTCGGAGGTCAGCCTCAGGACGCGTTCGCAGAGGGCATTGACTTCCAGATTCATATGGGCCGCCAAGAGCTCGGCTCCCAGGTAAGCTGCTTCTTGATCCCATTCCAGATAATGTCCCAACACGTGGGCCGCGTCGGTAGGGGTTAGCCCAGCGCGCATCAGGATCCCCTGTCGCTCCATAAGGTCAAGATAACTGGCATAGATCTCCGGATAGCGCATGATGCGCCGAACCTGATCCAACGGGCATGGCCCGGCACGCAGTGCGGCCATTAATTCCTCCTCAAAGGGAGGATGATCGCCATCGGCACTAAAGCCCGGACGCTGCAAGAAGAGGAATTCTCCCCGCCCCGGCACGTTCTTTTTGCTCTGTGCCCTTTGCTGTCGTAGGAGGTCGACGACCTGGGGGTGCTCCGCCGCCAGCATACAAAGCGGCACCACACGCCTTGGCCCCACATGTAAAGTTCGTTCTTCGTCAAGCCAGACGCGGCTATCGCCTCCCAGGCCCACCGTATGCACGTCAATGGCCTCCACCATGGTGCGCCAACGTCCTACGCTGGCCCCCTGGCGGCTGAGCACGGGACGCCCTTGACTGAGCACGGCGATGTCGGTAGTTGTGCCGCCCATATCCACCATGATGAGGTCTTCCGTATCGCCGCCGACCAAATGCTGTGCACCGACGACGCTCGCCACCGGGCCGGAGAGGATCGTCTCCACAGGCCGCTCCTTGGCTACCACGGAGGACATCAACGAGCCGTCTCCCTTGACCACCATCAGCGGGGCTTGGATCCCCTTCTCGACCATGGTCTGTTCCACAGCCTGGATCAGCTCGCAAAGGAGGGGGATGAGCCGCGCATTGAGGGCCACCGTCGTCGCTCGTCGCAGGGCATCTAGCCGATGCGTCAGTTCGTGGCCGCAGGTAGCCGGCTTGCCGGTGAGCTCCATGACCAGGCGCTTCACGGCCAGCTCGTGGGCCGGGTTACGTGTGCCAAAATAGCCGGAGATGGCATAAGCAGCCACGTGAGGGGCGTGTTCAAGGATCGCCGCCCGCGCCGCTTCCAGGTCCAGTGGCTCCCACTCCGTGCCGTCATCCTGGTGCCCTCCACGGATCAAGGCATAGCGGCTGGTGCCCAATTCGCCCTCTAGGTTGCCGATTTCCCCGATTCGTCCCTGATAGCCGATCAAAAGGGCGCAGATGGGCGCCCCGTTTCCTTCCACGATGGCGTTGGTCGCCAAGGTGGTAGAGAGCGAGACCAGGCGCACGTCGGCCGGCCGGGCCGCCAGGACGTTTTCCATGGCCTTGCGAATGCCGATGGCCAGGTTGTGTTTTGTCGTCAGGGCCTTGGCCGAGGCCAGGATGCGGTTGGTCTCGTACTCCAGTAATACCGCGTCGGTATAGGTTCCGCCAGTATCAATGCCCAAAACAACGGACATCCGTCCTCCTCAAGAACGGCGCCGCCAGCAGGTGGCGCGCAGATTACATAGGTAACAGACTGTGCCTACGGTATGTTCTTCGTACCCTGGGCCTAGGCCGATAAGGGTCGTGGCCGATTTGTGCGGCACCAGGACGTGGCTTTGGGTGATGTGCACCCCGATCTCCTGGATCGGTAGCAAGCTCACCAATTTGTCTTGATCTCTTAGGGGCCAGCCTACCAAGGAACCGGGGGCCAACCGCCGACCAACTCCCCAACCCAGCTCGGCAGCTCGGGCTTCGGCCATACGCTTCAGGTTATCGCCGGCCAAACCGAGGGCCATGACCGCCGCCGAATCCAACAAGTAGCCCTCAAGCGTGTCTCCGGCCTTGAGGAGCTGCTCTACGCACTCCTCTACCGCCGGGCCCAGGGTCACCAGGAAAATGAGGGCTTGCTTTGCCGGGGCGAGCAAATCGGCGTGAGGGCCAAGGCTCAGCCGGATATCCTGGCCCACTATGGCATAATCCTCGCCCACCTCCCGAACGGGAACGAAATCGTAGACCGCTGCCGGCTTGGCCAGCTCCTCAATCATCTTGACGACACGCGTCACCGCCTCGCGGAAGACGGGCTCATCGCCTCGCTCGCCGAGCGAGTGGGCCAAAACGTCTGCGGTCAGAGAAAAGGGCAGCTCCCTCAGGATGGGCACGGCTTTCCTCTATTATCATCAGGCCTTTTTGGCCTGCGCCCGGAAGTAACACATGTAGGCCATACCGAACTCGTCGCGACCCAGGAGCAGATCGGAGATGAGGATCGCCTTGCGCGAGCTTGTGGGGTTGACGATGGGCGCGTTGACCCCGGCAGCTATCGCCATGGCCAGGAAGATGTCGTTAATCGCCTCACGGTCGGGTAGGCCGAAGGAAACGTTGCTCGCTCCTAGGGTCATGTTCACGCCCAACTCGGCACGCACACCGCGGATCGCCTCCAAAGTGACCTTGGCGGCGGTGCTATCCGCGCAGACGCTCAGCGCCAGGCAATCAATGAGCACGTCCTCTCGTGGGATGCCCATGGCCTCGGCGCGGGCGACGATCTTTTTCGCAATGGCCACTCGTCCGGCGGCGTCACAGGGTATCCCCGACTCGTCCATGGTCAAGCCGATGACCGCAGCCCCGAACTCCTTGACCAGCGGCAAAACCCGCGCTAAGGAGGCTTCCTCGCCGTTAACCGAGTTGATCAATGCCTTGCCCTCGTAAACCTGTAGCGCGGCCCGTAGGGCCTCGGCATTGGCCGAGTCTATACACAAGGGCACATCGGTGACCTCCATCACGGCCTTGACGGCCATGGGTAACAGCTCCACTTCGTTGGCCCCGGCGGCACCGACGTTCACATCAAGGATCGCCGCGCCGTCCTCAACTTGCGCTCGGGCCAGGCTGCGCACGCGGCTCATATCCTTTTTCAGCAACGACTCGGCCAGCAACTTTTTGCCTGTGGGGTTGATGCGCTCACCGATGATCACCGTGGGGCGCTCCGGACTGATGACCACTTCCTTCGTCTTGCTACGAACGATCGTCTCCATGCGAATTGAACCCTCCCGTTTATTTTCGGTTTTGCATGAGCGAGCGAATGCTCCTGCTTTTGGCGAGAAAACGGCGCGCGATGGTTTGAGGCTTACTGCCTTCGGCTACCTGTCGCTGAATGTCTACCACGGCCTCTTGAGTGAGTAGACAGCTGAGCTCCCCCAAGATCCGCTCCAACTCGGGCAGTTCGCGCAGGACGGGCATGCGCACCACCGGGGCTAGGTTAGAGGCCTGAAAGAATCCCCGATCATCCCGAAGGGCGCGCAACCCCTTGGCTGCCGGGTCGCTGTCGCCCGAAAGCCCCAGGGCACAGTCGCACTCACCTCCCTGGAGGGCTTTATACCCCTCCTGGATCGGCAAAAAGCGCACTCCCTCCTCTTGGAAGTGTAGGCGGTAAACCCTTTCTAGGCCGCGAATGCCGCTGCCCTTGTCATAAAGCTCCTGGGGTACACAAAGGCGCAGGCCCGGCTCCTGATGGGCCATGTAACGCGCCAATTCACTCATATTGCCGATGCCGTGAGCCTGGGCATCCTGTTCCCGCATCAATAGGGCCAATGTCCGTTGATAAGGGGCCGGCCTCAGCCACGCAAGCTGATTGAGGGCATCCTCGGCGCGCACCTTCTCATAAGCTTCTTGGGGATTCGCTATGGGAAAATCGTGCTTCAGATGGTTTAGCCAGGCGTCTCCCGTGTATTCCCAGCACACATCGATATTCCCCGCCTCTAGCGCTGCCCGCACCACTGCGGGGGTGCCGAGGCCCGTCTTATCCACAACCTTGTAACCGGCCGACCTGAGGGCCGACACGGTCATTTTGCCGATCACCATCTGTTCTGGCGAATCGGCGCTGCCTACGACAATTGGGCTGCTCCCTTGCCCTGCCCGATGGCAGGCAAGGCAGAGGGTAGAAACCAAAAAGCTCAGGACGATCGCGGACCAACGCCTATGTGCTTTAAGCACTTAGGGCTCCTGCTCTCGTTTGCTAACCCGATCTACTATGTAGCGATCCTCCAACCAGCTTCCAGCCAGAGTCACTTGGCCTTTGCTCAGCTCGGAGAGCAACCTGGTGAACTCTTCGGCTTGCTCGTGAGGGACCGCCAACAACAAGCTCACCTGATCGGCAAACAGCGCCTCTTCCACCTTGACGCCATACCTGGGCAGCAGGTGTTCAAGCGCCGCGTACAGGCTATAATCTATATTGATTCGCCCTATATGGTGAAGCACGCATTCCTGCGTGGGGAGTTTGCGCAGGGCCTCGCGCGCGGCGTCGCTGTAGGCGCGCACTAAGCCGCCGGTGCCCAACTTGATTCCTCCAAAGAAACGCGTGCCCACCACCACAACCTCGTGTAGGCCGCTATCCTGAAGCACGGCCAACATCGGCCTCCCCGCCGTGCCGCCCGGCTCCCCATCATCCGATGAGCCCATGCCTTGAGAAAGTCCGCCGAGCCAGAAGGCCCAAGCGTGGTGGTCGGCATCGGGGTACCTCGCCCGCACCCGGGCGATAAAAGCCTCGGCTGCCTCGGCGCTCGGAGCATGGCCCGCCGTGCCGATGAAGCGCGAGCCCTTGACCCTTAACTCGCCCTGGGCCTCGCCGGCGGGGATGCGATAGCGCACAATGGGAGGAGCTTTCTCATGGGGCTTGGGCCGCGTATTCATCCGGATCTTGTACGCCTTATGGCTCTTACGTGAATAGGCACATTCTAGGTTCGGGGGCGAGGCTTGTCAATTTGACCCTTCTGACGTAACCGTTTTTGGCAATGGGGTGTTTTCCATATAGACTACTGCGAAAAGAAGGACAAAGGGGATCCATGCCCAGAATCAAAGTGATCGTCAACCCCCTTGCGGGCAAGGGCTATGCCGGCAAGATCTCGCCCCTCATTCGTAAACAATTTGCCGCGCTGGGGGCTGACTTTGATTTGGTACATACGACTGCTCCCGGCGAGGCCATTGACCTGGCCTCTCAGGCGGTGCAGGACGGGTTTGAGATCGCCGTAGCTGTGGGGGGTGATGGCACCTCTCATGAGGTGATGAACGGCTTGATGAAACAGGCCAGAGGAGGGATTGCGGGCACTTTAGGGTGTATCCCCGCCGGCTCGGGCAACGATTTCGCCGTTATGAATGGGGCTCCGGCCGATGTTGAGGCCGCTTGTAAGCTGATCGTCCAAGGGGCCACGCGCTTGATCGATGTGGGTTTGCTCAACATCGATGGCCAGATCACGCGTTACTTTGATAACGTCGCCGGCATAGGCTTTGATGCCCTGGTGACGATGGAGTGCCGCAAAGCCAAATATCTGCGCGGCTTGGCCCTTTACCTTCCCGTGGTGCTCAAGACCATCTTCCTGAGCATGCATCCGTCCAGAACGGAGATCATCCACGATGGCGAGACGCAGCGCAAGACGACCTTGATGATCTGTGTCGCCAATGGCCCGCGCGAAGGGGGAGGGTTCTTTGTCGCTCCCCATGCCCGCTGTGACGATGGCCATTTTGACCTGTTGATCGCCGAGAAGATGCCCAAACTGGGCATGTTGGCCATGGTGCCCCGTTTTATGAAGGGAACGCATCTCAGCCATAGGCTTGTGGAAGTCAAGCATAGCCAGCATGTGGTAATCCGCTCCGAAGATCCCCTCTACGTTCACGTGGATGGCGAGATCCTCTGTGATGAGGCGCATTACATTGAGGCTCAGCTGATCCCCAGTGCTCTGCGCATCATCGCGCCGCGAAACGGCATTTAGTTATGCCGTCCTGAGGTTGTTGGGTGAAAGAGAGGAGGCCATTCGCTTTCCCGCCTAGTGGCTGTTGGCCGGTTGTTTGTTTCCTGGCCGTTACCTTACTGGTCTGGTCTTACGCCTTTTACTTGGAGCCGCATTGGCCTCAGAGCACGCATGGGGAGATTCGGCTTTCTACGTTGCCCCCAAGCTTGGATGGCCTCACGATCCTCCAGTTGAGTGACCTGCACCTTGGCCCGCATGTGCGCGCTGAGGATGTACGCCGGGCTATAGAGCTTGCGAACCGCTCATCTCCCGATCTGATCGTCCTCACGGGCGACTTTGTCAGTCGCTCGGCCAGGTATAGCGTTCCCTGTGCCCGTGAGCTGGCCGCGCTGCAGAGTCGCTATGGTATCTACGCCGTTTTGGGAAACCATGACCTCTGGACCAATGCCGACGAGGTAGCCGCCAACCTCCGCGCTGTGGGCATCGTGGTGCTGCGCGATGAGGTGCATGCCGTACAGATAGAAGGAGCGCGGCTTTGGCTCGTGGGCATTGAGGATACCGGCTTCACGGCCATGGCGGGGGATTCATGCGCCGAGTTTCATCTCCAGTGGGCTGAGAAGGCCGGGATAGCGGCCAGGCTGCTCAAGGATATCCCCGACGAAGAGCCGCGTCTCCTTCTGGTGCATAACCCCGATTTCAACGAGTTGCTCGCCGGCGAGCGCATAGACCTGGCCCTAAGCGGCCACACACATGGCGGCCAAGTAAGGTTGCCCTTTGTGGGGCCTTTGCTTGTGCCCTCTTGTTGCGGCAAGAAGTATGCCGGCGGTTTAGCCCAGGGGCCGGCATCGCCCGTCTATGTAAGCCGGGGAGTTGGCGTCGTCGCTCCGCCGATGCGTTTCGGTTGCCGCCCAGAGATCACCGTGCTAAGGTTGCGGCGGGGCTGAGGAAGGGCTGCTTAGCGGTTTGTCAAGAGACACGGTCACGGGCATAATGAGCTTGTCCTGTGAAAAGGCTCGGTACAAGGAGAAGGCTCATGACCGAACCCGTCATCGTCAACTTGTGGCCCGATGGCTCTACCCATAATCCCGTTGACCCCAACGAGCGCCCGCGCATTGAGGTCTATCAGCCCGCAGCGTCCTCCGCCATGCCAAAACCGGCAGTGGTCATCTGCCCGGGCGGTGGCTATGTGGGGCGTGCGCCCCATGAGGGCGAGCCATTTGCTCGGCTCTTTGCCGCGCACGGCCTGGTAGGCATCGTCTGCCACTATCGTGTCTCGCCCCACTATTTTCCTGCGCCCATGGCCGATGCCGCTCGAGCTATGCGTATGGTTCGTCGTCTGGCCCCCCGATTCGGCGTTGACCCCGGGCGCGTGGCCATCATGGGCTTTAGCGCCGGCGGTCATCTGGCCTGCACGACGGCCACCCAGCCCGATCTGTATTGCGACCCGCAGGATGACCTGGCCCCGCACTATTCTGCCCGCCCGGACCGGGTTATCCTCGCCTATCCCGTGGTTTCTATGCTGGAGGGACTCTGTGCGGAGAACCTGCTGGGCAAAGGTGCGAGCCAAGAGCAATGGCGGCAGATGAGCAATGAGTCGGGCCCGCATGGCGTTGGCATGGCGGCCGATTTACCCAGGCTGGCCTCGTGGACCGGGCTGTTGTTGACTTGGTTAAGCGGCTGGGAGTGAAGGGGAAATGGGTGAAACGAAGGGACAACCTACCATCACCGTACACATGATCGGCAATGCCCATATAGATCCCGTCTGGCTCTGGACGGTCAGCGAGGGTCGCGCTGAGGTGCTTTCTACCTATCGCACGGCCATCGCCTTGATGAAAGAGTTTGAGGGCTACGTGTTCACCAGCGGGGGCGCGGTGACCTATCAGTGGGTGGCTCAAGATGACCCTGACCTTTTTCAAGCCATCCGTCGGGCTGTAGCTGAGGGCCGCTGGGCCTTGGTTAACGGCTGGTGGTTGCAACCGGATTGTAACATCCCCTCTGGTGAATCCTTTGCCCGTCATGCTCTCTATGGACAGCGTTACCTTCAGGCGAACTTTGGCCGGCGGGCGCGCGTTGGTTATAACGTGGACTCCTTCGGCCACGCCGGCACCCTGCCCCAACTGCTCAGGCTAGGGGGGTTAGAGAGCTATGTCTTCTTCCGCCCGGGGCCTCATGAGAAAGCGCTCCCCTTAGGCCCTTTCTGGTGGGAGGCACCGGGTGGGGCACGCGTATTGGCCTGTCGGCCGCCGCTGCACTATGGCAGTCCGGGCGATGTGGATATCGCCGAGCGCGTTCTTGCCGCTGCGGCCGAAGCTCCTGAGAACCTGCCCTTGGTGATGTGCTTCTACGGTGTGGGCAACCACGGTGGGGGCCCCACCCGGCAGAGTGTGCAGGGCATCCTGGAGCTCCAGAAGAGAGAGGACTCCGTGCGCCCCATCTTCTCGTCTCCCGAGCGCTACTTTGAGGAGGTTCGGCAGCGGTCTTTGGATTGGCCCGTGGTACGCGACGAGTTGCAACATCATTCCAGGGGTTGTTATACAGCTCTCTCGCGCGTTAAACGGGAGAATCGCCGGGCCGAACATGCCCTCCTGTGTGCCGAACGCTTGGCCACGGTGGCCTCGCTCTCCTGCAACGCGCCGCGCGCGACCGCCCGCCTTGCCGAAGCTTGGCAGGAGGTTTTGTTCAACCAGTTCCACGATATCCTCGCCGGGACCTCCATTCGCAAGGCCTATGAGGAGGTCTGGCAAGCCTACGAGAGAGTGCAGCACACCGCTGCGGCCATTCAGGATGCGGCCCTGGATGCGCTTAGTGCTCAAGTCAGCGTGGCTGATCGGGGGAGAGGGAACCCCTTTTTAGTGTGGAACCCGTTACCCTGGGAGCGCACCGAGGCCGTGCGCTTTTCTGTGCCCTTAGGGGATTGGCGCTACGATTTCAGGGGCACCCGCTTTCCCGTGCGGGCGGAGGTTGAGGATAGTGAGGGCGCTCAAGTGCCCTGCCAGATTGTGGGCGTAGAGCTGGATTACAACACCTACATCGTGCACCTTGAGGCCTGGGTGAGCGTGCCGGGATTGGGTGCGCGCGCCCTCTATGTGACCCTTTACGAGGGGGAAGCACCGGCAAAAGACGAGCCGATCTACACGGATACGCTGGAGAACGGCATATACCGGCTGCGTTTTGATCCCCAAGGGGGTTACCTGGCGAGCCTTTGGGATTTGGAGCATCACGTTGAGTATCTCGCTGGGCTGGCGGCTTTGCCCTTGGTGATCGACGATCCCAGCGACACGTGGAGCCATGATGTCGCTGCGTTTCGCGAGGTCTGTGGCCGCTTCCAGGCCCTTGGCCCGGCCGAGCTCACCCATGCGGGGCCGGTGAGGCAGACCGTGCGCCTGCGCAGCGCTTGGGGCAATTCGCGCATCACCCAGGAAGTTACCCTCTATCGGGATACGCGGGCTATCGATGTGACCATGACCGTTGACTGGCGTGAACAGCTCAAGATGCTCAAGCTGGCCTTTCCCCTAAAGCTCGGCCAGCCGGTCGTCACCGCCTCAGCTCCTTATGGTTGGGTCACCCGCCAGGCGAACGGTGAGGAGGAGCCTTGCCAGGAGTGGGTTGACTTGAGCGGTGTCGCCGGGGGAGAGATGCGGGGGCTGTGCCTGGTGAATGACTGCAAGTACGGGTATGATGCACTGGATAACGAGCTGCGCCTGAGCATTTTGCGTAGCCCCATTTACGCCTTTCATAAGCCCCGACAGATAGTGCCCGGCGTGATCTATCATTATATAGACCAGGGCGAACAGGTTTTGCGTTATCGCCTTTTACCCCACCTAGGCCATTGGGAATCGGTTAATCCGGTTCGGGCAAGCTACGAGCTCCATGAGCCGCTCCTCGTTCGCCCGACCACGCCCCATCAGGGACCATGGGGAGAGGAAGCCTGGCTGCGCGTCTTGCCGGAACACGTGGTCCTGACCACTATCAAGCTCGCTGAGGACGATGGCCGGTTGCTTGTGCGTGGTTACGAGACGGTTGGCAGACCGGCGCGGGTGACGCTTGTCTCCGATATCCTGGGCCAGAGCTGGTCGCATGATGTTGGCCCACACGAGATATGGACCCTTGCCCTGCCACTTGATGGAGGCGCACCTGTGCCGCTCAATGTGTTGGAAGAGCGTTTGTAACTTTTGTTCGCCATTTCTTGTCTAAATGGTGCTTATGAGAGGTGAGGCCTAAAGACTGGGCGACCCTCTCAGGAGGTTTCTATGCCGGTCACGTTTCTGACTTTATTACTGATCGTTGCCGGGTTGCTGGTCGTTCTGCTCGGCTTTATCACCCTGAATCGGTATATCAGCTATAAGGAGCGCGTTGCCCTGGCCCAGTTGGGGTTCTCTATGGAGGAACTGAGCCGAGAGGCGGCCGCGAAGCGTCACGGTAATCGGGGTGTGCTTTGGGGCGGGGTGATCACCGCTATGAGCGGCTTGGCCTTGCTTTTGGGGTTGGCCACGTTGGGAGTGGGAGCCTGGCTGCTCGCCGGTTTGCTGCCCTTATTCGTGGGACTGGGCATGGTGCTGATCTACTTTATGACCTTGGGCCTGGCCCCAGAGCCTAAGAGGACCCCCGCTGAGGCTCCCGGTTCTGGATCAGGGGCCGATGTTGAGGCGGCCGCGGGGGAGAGGCCTGCCCCGGGTCAAGCGGAAGGCAAGTCGCGCAATATGTAAACGGGCTTAAAACAGCTGGGGTTTTTTGGCTTTTACCAATACGCTGGACACTCGGCGAGGTGAGAGGCCAGCAATGTGAATGACCCTTTGGCGGATTTGGTTGTGCGCGCGCAGCGTGGCGATATGAGCGCTTTCGCCCAGCTCGTTGCCCAGACTCAGAATGGCGTGTACAACCTAGCCTATAGTGTGTTGCACAATCATGAGGACGCGCAAGATGTAACCCAGGAGATTTATCTGCGGGTTTGGCGCGCTTTGCCAAGCTTTCGGAGTGAGGCCAAGTTCACTACTTGGCTCTATCGTCTGGCAGTTAACACTTGTTTGAACAAGCGTCGTCAGCTTCGGGCACAACTGAACGTCATAGATAGTGATGAGGTGTTGCAGTCTCTGACCGCAACGGACAAGGATCCGTTGACAGTCGCTCTAGATAAGGAGCGCGCGACACGCCTTTGGGCGGCGGTGGATCGCTTGCCGGAGAAGTATCGTCTGGTGATCGGCTTATTCTATCAGGAGCAACGCTCGTATCAGGAGATCGCCGAGATCCTCTCTCTGCCTGTAGGCACCGTGAAGGCGCACCTGAACCGTGCGCGTGCGGCCCTGGCGCGAAGTCTGGGCCAAGATCAGGAGGGCGAAGATGTCTCTATGTGAACCGTTTCGCCGACAGTTACCTCAATATGTTGCCGATGGCGAGCCTTTGGAGGCCGCGTATAACAGCTTGCGGGAACACCTTCGCGTTTGTCCTTCCTGCAATGCTTTCGCCGAGCGGCTACGCCTCGTGGAGGGGGCTTTGCGCACCTATCCTTCTGTGTCACCTGTGCCCGACATGGCCGAGAGGATCATGCAGGCCGTCTCCTCGGAAAGCCAGACAAGACAGGAGGAGTGGCAGATCCTGCCTTGGGATGTCTGGGTGCCCGTCCTGGCTTTCCTCCTTGCCGTGGCGATCGCCTTGATGTCCATTCCCGCAGATCTTTTATCGGCGGGGGCGGCCCCCGAATGGGGCACCGTGGTTATCCATTTGCCTCGTTTCCTCAACGCCTGGCTGGGCTCCTTGCAGATTGGTGAGGGTCAGTTCTGGGCTATCTGGATCGGCATCTTTGCCGCCATGGCCGGCGTGGGGATCAGCCTCAGCCTCTCTAACTGGACCCCCGAACACAGCCAAAGCCTTGATCGCCTGGAGACGAGGGTGACCGATATGGCCACTCGTCTATGGGGTCACGGCCGACGCGTCCACTAGATCTCTCTTTTCGGCCACTGAGGGACGAGTGCCGGCCTATAAAGGCATGGCGCTTACATCCCTGTGGGTCGTTCCGGACATCGCCGATTTGCCTTTCTTCCTCGGCTCAAGCATAATACGCCGCGCTCGGCAAAAGCGAGAAGATGTGGGCGGACGAGAGCCTTTTTGATCCTCAGCGCAAAGGCCCCCATCTTTTTC
>Ga0123519_10003667_pt1 | contig 25340 bp, 15 predicted proteins | sample YelNatPaOPRAMG02_FD_87396 | JGI IMG/M metagenome (GOLD analysis project Ga0123519, IMG submission 87396) | Hot spring microbial communities from Yellowstone National Park - Yellowstone National Park OP-RAMG-02 (version 2) | ecosystem: Environmental > Aquatic > Thermal springs > Hot (42-90C) ...
ATGAAATTTGTCGTATCGAGAAGACCGATTGAAAATCAGCATCATTTATCATGCTTTGTTTGATTAGCATTGTCGTTTACGGCAATGCGGATTGAAAAAACTGAGCGAAGTTTTGTAAACACTTTTGTTTCACTCAGAATAACTCCTAAACTGTCTAATAACCAAAGCAAAATTTTTCTTCATTATTAAGATGATATTAACTAAAAAAGAACGCTCATTACATAAAATCTGCTTATTAAAAATTCTCATCAAAATCAAATAAAGTTTGCTAATCCATAAACAATTTAAATTGAGCAGAAAATAACCTTTTGCTAATTTTGTAGTGGATGATCAAGATTAATTTATTCAAAATATTAAAAGTAGTTTTTCCCCATCAAACATTAATCCACCCTGAGTTAATTAATACAAATTCAAAACAACTAAAACAAAACAATGAGGAATGCCATGACTGAATACGCACAAAGAGTCTTAGCTGAAGTTAAAGCAAAAAATCCAAACGAACCTGAATTTCATCAAGCTGTTTATGAAGTATTTGAAACATTAACACCGGTTCTCGAGAGACATCCAGAATATGAAGCCAATCGTATTCTCGAAAGGATGGTAGAACCGGAACGAGTAATTATTTTTAGAGTGCCCTGGCAAGATGATCAAGGAAGATTTCATATCAATCGTGGTTTTCGTGTAGAAATGAATTCCGCAATTGGACCATACAAAGGTGGCTTAAGATTTCACCCTTCTGTTACACTCGGAATATTAAAGTTCTTAGCATTTGAACAAGTTTTCAAGAATAGTTTGACAACTCTTCCAATGGGCGGTGGTAAAGGTGGAAGTGATTTCGATCCAAAAGGAAAAAGCAACAATGAAATTATGAGATTCTGTCAAAGCTTTATGACAGAACTCTTCCGTCACATTGGACCAGATACAGATGTTCCTGCTGGAGACATCGGAGTAGGAACTCGAGAAATTGGTTATCTCTTTGGTCAATACAAAAGATTAAAAAATGAATTTACCGGAGTCTTAACAGGAAAAGGAATTAACTGGGGCGGTTCATTAATTAGACCAGAAGCAACTGGATATGGTGTTGTCTACTTTACTCAGGAAATGTTAAAAACAAGAGGTGAAACTCTGGAAGGAAAAAGAGTGGCGGTTTCTGGTTTTGGTAATGTTGCCTGGGGCGCTGTCAAAAAAGCAACAGAGTTAGGAGCAAAGGTTGTAACTCTTTCAGGACCAGATGGATTTATTTATGATGAAGATGGTGTCAAAGGAGAAAAAATTGACTTTATGTTGCAAATGAGAGCAAGTGGTCGCGATGTTGTAAAAGATTATGCTGATGAATTCAAAGTTCCATTTTATCCCGGAAAGAAACCATGGGGAGTAAAAGTCGATATTGCTCTGCCCTGTGCAACTCAAAATGAGATTGATGAAGAAGATGCAAAAGAACTTGTTAAGAATGGTTGCATCTGTGTGTGTGAAGGTGCAAATATGCCAACAACAATTGAAGGTTACTATGTTTTCAAAAATGCTGGTATTCTTTATGCACCTGGAAAAGCTTCCAATGCAGGTGGTGTCGCTGTCAGTGGACTTGAAATGTCTCAAAATAGTATGAGATTACCCTGGCCTAAAGAAGAAGTCGATGCAAGATTACAACAAATTATGAAAAATATTCACGATACCTGTCTTGAAACAGCAAATAAATTTGGTTCACCGGGTGATTATGTTGTTGGTGCAAATATCGCTGGATTTTTGAAAGTAGCAAATGCAATGCTTGATCAAGGATTAGTTTAATTTATTCTTTTGATTAAATCAGCGGTTGTCTAAAAAGTTTAAAAATGTCAGTCTGAGCAAGTTTATCCCGAGCTTGTCGAGGGATCGAAGACTGACATTTTTTTTACAAAATCAAATGTTTTCATACTGATCTATATAAAAAAATTACTTTTTAGACAACCCGTTTTTTTCTTTTACCAATTAACTTGTTTTCAAATTTTAGCCTCATTTTATTCCATCAGAGTTAGTTTTCCAAATGTTTATTTCTGAATGAATTCCAATATCCCCTTCCAAAATTTTATTCGTTTTTCATAAAACCAACTCTGAGTTCAATCTTTTTATTACTTAATGAACCGACTGATTTGCTCATTTAGATTGAAATTTTAAAATTCTTTTATAAGTTAGAAGCAAATTACAGGAGAATATAATGGACTACTTAATAGATTTTAAGCGCGATTTTCGATATGGAACTAACTTTAGAAACTTCCAGAATTTAATGAAAATAAAGATCAGGGATATTCTCCTCCTTTCAAGTCTTTATGATTATTATTTATTTGAAGAAGATGGTCGACTATACGAACAAATTAGAGAAGAATATAGAGCTTTAAACTTAAGTTATGCACCAGAAATTACTCATGTTACAACAAGCAAAGAAGCATTTGAAGTTTTACAAGATCCAAACAAACAAATTGATTTAATAATTACAACACTTCATATAGAAGACACAACAGTTATTAAATTTGCTGAGAAGGTTAAAAAAGCTTATCCCAAAATACCAATCATTTTACTTGCTTATGATAATAGAGAACTAAAAGAATTACAGAAAAACTATGATACCTCCATTTTTGAAAAAATCTTTATTTGGTTAGGCGACTATAAATTATTAGTAGCGATAATAAAATATCTTGAAGACAAACTAAATGTTGAAAACGACACAAAGACAGTCGGCGTTCAATCAATTATCGTTATTGAAGATAATGTTAAATTTTACTCAAGTTATTTACCTATTATTTATACTGAGATTTTCACACAATCACAAAGACTCATTTCTGAAGGCTTAAATATTTCTCATAAATATTTACGAATGAAAGCTCGCCCCAAGATTTTGCTCTGTTCTACTTATGAAGAAGGTTGGGAGTATTTTACAAAATATCAAGAGTTTATTCTTGGAATTATTCTTGACATAAATTTTAAGAAGAATGGAGAAAAGATTTCCGATGCTGGAATTCAATTTGCTATCGAGGTAAAGAAACGTCAACCTGATATTCCAATACTTTTACAATCATCGAATATAGAATGGGCAAATAAGGCAAAAGAAATTCAGGCATTCTTTATTCAAAAAGGTTCACCACAACTTTTAAGACAACTAAGGGAATTCATTCAGGATAATCTTGGTTTTGGTGATTTTATTTTTCGTACACCTGATGGTAGAGAAGTAGCAAGGGCAAGAAATCTAATTGAAATGGAAGAAGTTCTAAAAACTGTTCCTGATGAGAGTATAGTTTATCATGCTTCTCGAAATCATTTCTCAAATTGGTTAAAAGCTCGAACAGAATTCTGGTTAGCTCATCTTTTAAGGCCAAGAAAAGTAAGTGATTACCCAACCGTTGAAGATTTAAGAGAAGATTTAATCAAATCGATCAAAAATTATCGTGAAATGCGTCTGCGCGGAATAATCAGTGAATTTAATAAATATACTTTCGACCCAGATCATAGCTTTGCTCGAATCGGTACAGGTTCACTGGGCGGTAAAGCTCGTGGATTAGGTTTTCTCAACAATCTAATTGTCAATTATAATATTCGAGATCAATTTGAAAATACAATTATTTATGTTCCTTCTGGTGTCGTTTTAGCAACTGACATTTTTGATCAATTTATTACTGAAAACGGTTTATTTGACTTTGCTATTCAGTGTGATGATGACAAAGTTATTAAAGAAAAATTCTTGGAAGCAAAAATTAATTCACAAGATGTGATTAATAAACTAAAAGACTTTTTAGAAATTGTTAAAACTCCTCTGGCAATTCGTTCATCAAGTTTATTGGAAGATTCGCAATTTCAACCACTTGCTGGTGTATATCTCACTCTAATGATACCAAATAACAATCCCGATATCGAAATAAGACTACAAGAGTTAATTGATTCGATTAAATTAATTTATGCATCAATGTTTTCACAGCATGCTAAAAATTATATGAGAACAATCTCATATAGATTAGAAGAAGAGAAAATGGCTGTCATAATTCAAAAAGTAGTAGGTCTCGAAAGAAATGGAAGGTTTTATCCTGATTTTTCTGGAGTCGGGAAATCATACAATTTTTATCCTATCCCACCACAAAAATCTGAAGATGGGATTGCACAAGTTGCTTTAGGCTTAGGTAAGATTGTCGTCGAAGGTGGTAACTCAGTTCGTTTCTGTCCAAAATATCCTAAACATCTTTTACAATTTTATTCGACAAAAGAAACAATCAAAAACGCTCAACAATATTTTTATGCAATTGATTTGACGGAAGAATTTCGTTCACCACACTCTGATCCTGAAAGTTTTGTAAAAAAATTTCAGCTTTCAAAGGCTGAAGAAGATGGAACTCTCTATTGGTTGGGTTCAACTTATTCACCAGAAAATGACGAAGTTTATGACGGAATTGCACGGGAAGGATCACGAATTGTTACTTTTGCCCCTGTTTTAAAATATGAGACTTTTCCACTCGCTGCAATTCTTGATCTTTTGCTCGATATTTGTTCCTGGGCAATGGGCTCAGCTGTAGAACTTGAATTTGCTTGTAATTTGAGTGTACCACCTGGTAGACCAAAAGAATTCGCTCTACTACAAATGCGACCCTTTGTTTTAAGTCACGAATTTGAAGAAGTAGATTTCGATATTTCTGATAGTGATAGCTTTATTTGTTATAGCAATCAAGTTCTTGGTAATGGAATATATTCTAACCTGTTTGATATTGTATTCGTTGATATTGAAAAGTACGATAGAGGTAGAAGTTTAGATGTTGCACGTGAAATTGAATATTTTAATAATAAATTACTCAGAGAAAATAGAAATTACATTTTAATTGGTGTGGGTAGATGGGGTAGTCTTGATCCATGGCTTGGAATCCCTGTAACATGGGATCAAATTGGAGCTGCGTGTGTAATTGTAGAAAGTAGTTTTAAAGATATGCATATCACGCCATCTCAAGGTTCTCATTTCTTTCAAAATATTACATCTTTTAGAATAGGATATTTCACAATTGATAGTTATCACAACATCGGTTTTATAGATTGGGATTTTCTAAAATCAATTAAACCATTTGAAGAATTGAATTTCACTAAACATCTTCGCTTTGATAAAGAAATTATAGTCAAGATTAATGGTCAAAAGAATCAAGGTGTGGTTTATAAACCTTAAAGACAAATTCGTTTGATAAAGTTAAAGAGCTTTAAGTACAATTAATTAATTTTGTTTTAGACTAACAAAAAACTTTATGATTAAAAACTATAAAATTATTCTTGAAAATCTTCCTGATGCTGTTTTAATCGCTACTCTGGGTTACGGTCAAACATTTGGTAAGTTCATTGATTTTAATAAGACCGCATCAATTTTGTTAGAGCTTGAAGATTATGAAATATTATCAAAAAATCCACTGGAAATATTTTTCCATAATTCTGAAAATAAAGCCGTTGAAGTAATTAAAGAATTAGTATCAAAAGAGTATGCTATCTTCCAGACAGAAATTAAATCTAAATCAAATAACATTATTCCCTTAGAAGTTAGTTCACGATTAATTTATGAAGCCGGACTTAGTCTGGTTATTTTCGTTGCAAGAAGTTTAATTGTAAGAAAAAAACTTGAGATCGATTTAAAAGTTATGAGCGAGAAACTTCGCAGATTAGCGTTAAGACTACAAACAATTAGAGAAGAAGAAAGAAAAACCATTGCAAGAGAACTTCATGATGAACTTGGACAAAACCTTACCGTTTTAAAGATTCAACTTTCTCTCTTACAAAAGAACAGCGAAGAAAACAAAATAAAAGAAAAATTAAATAATCTGATTAGTATTTGCGAAACAACGATAAAAACCGTTCAGGAAATCACATCGAAATTACGACCTGACATATTAGATGAATTGGGTTTGATTCCAGCCATTGAATGGCAATTAAAAAAATTTAGTCAAGCCACAAATATCGAATATGAATTTGAAATAAATTCAAACTGCACTAAATTAAACCCAGATCATTCTATTGCTCTTTTTAGAATATTACAGGAAGCTTTAACAAATGTTGCCCGTCATTCAAATGCAAGCAAAGTAAAAGTATCTATCGAAGAAAATGATAAGGAATGTATACTCAAAATTTTGGATAACGGAAAAGGTATTACATTGCATCAAATTGAAAGTCCAAATTCAATTGGAATACTTGGTATGAAAGAGAGAGCTACTGTTTTAGGTGGTGAATTTATGATTAAAAGCACTATGAATTCAGGTACACTGGTTTGTGTAAAAATTCCAATCAAATAAAAAATTATGATAAAGATTTTAATCGCTGATGATCACGCAATTGTAAGAGCGGGATTGAAACAAATTATCTCAGAAGAAACCGATTTGATAGTTGAAGACGAAGCTTCTTCAGTAGATGAGTTATTTAATAAACTTAAAATGAAAAAGTTTGATATATTGATTTTAGACTTAAATATGCCCGGAAGAAGTGGATTTGAAGCAATTAAAGAAATAAAAAATCTTTATCCCAATTTGCCAATATTGGTTCTAAGTATGTATGATGAAGAACAATATGGAATTCGGTGTCTCAGCGTAGGAGCAAATGGATATCTTAAAAAGTCCTGTGCCCCAGAAGAAATGGTTAATGCAATACGAAAAATTATAAATGGCAGAAAATATATAAGTCAATCCCTTGCTGAGATTTTAGCTAATAATATTGCAATCCAATCAGAAGGGGATGTGATAAAATTACTTTCTAATCGTGAGATTGAAATTTTAAAACGGATTGCCTCTGGCCAAAGTGCAGAACAAATTTCAAAAGAATTATTTATTAGTGTACCGACAGTTTATACATATAGAAGCAGAATTTTGGAGAAATTAAATTTAAAGTCAAATGTTGATCTTACTCTATTTGCGATTCGTAATAAATTAATTGAATGGTAAATCAGACCCATCCGCGTAATTTACATACTTCAGCTACTCTTGCAACTCCAACTACCATTGCTGCAAGTCTTGGATGAACTTTTTTATCTTCCATTGCATCCTTTACAGTATGATATGCCTTTGTTAATTTATTATCCAATCTTTGATTAACTAATTCCTCATCCCAAAAATATGAATACTTGTCCTGAACCATTTCAAAGTAAGAAACCGTTACACCACCAGCACTTGCAAGAATATCAGGTATGATGTGAATGCCCCTTTCAAATAAAATCAAATCTGCTTCTGGAGTAGTTGGACCATTTGCGAGTTCACAAATGATTTTAGCTCTAATCTTATCAGCATTTTCTTTTGTAATAGAATTTTCAAGTGCAGCAGGATAAAGTACATCTACTTCAAGTTCTAACAATTCTTCGTGACTAATAGGAATTGACCCAGGAAAATCTTTAACCGTTCCATTTTTCAATTTATATGAAACTAATTCTTTAACATCGAAACCCTTTTCATTATAAATAGCAGCTCGACTATCAGAAACAGCTAATAATTTGCCTACACCCAACAATTCTTTATGTAATAAAGCCGCTCTTTGTCCAGAATTACCAAATCCCTGAATAGCAAAAGTTTCAGGAACTATATTTAACGATTTACAAGCTTCACGAACTGTAATTACACCTCCCCGTGCAGTTGCATTTCTTCTACCTTCAGTTCCGCCAACTTCAAGTGGCTTATCAGTTAATACACCTGGTTGATGGCTGTTGACAATTGTTTCAAATTCATCCATCATCCAAACCATAATTTGAGGATTTGTATAAACATCTGGTGCAGGAATATCCTTATCAATTCCAATAAAAGGAGCAATAGCTCTGATATATCCACGTGATATATTTTCCAATTCTCTTTCACTTAAATTTTTAGGATCACATTTAACACCACCTTTCCCTCCACCTAACGGTAAATCAACAACTGCCGTTTTCCAAGTCATCCAACTCGCTAATGCTCTTATAGTATCAATCGTTTCATTCGGATGAAATCTAATTCCTCCCTTAGCAGGTCCTCGTGCATAATTATATTGAACTCTAAAACCATGAAAAATTTTTATTGATCCGTCAACCATTTTAACAGGAAATGTAAATATGAACTCACGTTGTGGCCAAAGTAATAAATCAATAGTTGCACTATCAAGTTTAAGAATCTTAGAAGCTTCAAGAACTTGTTGCTGGGTAATTTGAAATGAATTATAACTCTCCATTTTCCCCCCTATGAATCTTTCTCACTTTTCGATTTTCTTTCATTATCTTCAAATAAAACTGGTTTTAAAATTATTCTATACCAACAATTTCTGCACATCAATGCGCGATCAACACTAAGAAGTACCTTTTCCCATGGAGTTAGTTCTTTACCACAATGCGGACAAAAATCAGGAACTAATTCTTTTTCTCTTTTATTTTCAGTCAATTAATTTACTCCGGTTTTAATATAACTCCTTCATTCTTATGACCATTGATGATAATTGTTAATGGTCTTTCAAAATGAATATGATTTATAAAATCTAATCTGGAAGTTAAATTTTGATTTAATATCCAATCCCAATCAAGAAAATTATCCTTAGAATTGGAATCAACTGTAAAATAACCGATTTGAAATGCAATTAGATTTTGGAAAAAATGAGAACCTTGAGAAGGTTCAACAAAAATGTCTTTAAAGTTAGTTTCAACGATAACTTTTGCACCACAAATATTATCCCAAGTTACAGGAATACCAAGGAAAGGATCGATTGAACCCCATCTTCCAGGACCAATTAATAGATATGGAATTTTCTTTTCAAAAAGTATACGATTCAAAATTGAAATCTCTTTAGCAACCTCTCTACTAAAAGATCGATCAAACTTATTGATGTCCACATAAATCACATCCTGAATATTTGAAATTTTTCCATGCCCAAGAACTTTGTTAGACTTAATTAGAATTCTTTCTGTCCCATATGAATCGATTACCACTTCATCAAATTCACGACTAATTACAAGTGGTCGCATTTGCAGCATACCAAATTCATTAATACTATCATATGAATTCAAATTTATTGCAAACTCTATTTCAATTTGAGTTCCCATACCCCATGTCCCCATATCGAGTAATAATTCCAAAATCGCAGGAAGTTGATAACCATTATTTTTTAGAACTGGATTAAATGTAACCACTCTTAAACCTTCCCTTGATATTCCATCAACAAGAACATCATTTTCGGCTGAATAAGTTGAAGCAACATAGTTTAGTATACCATCCTCTTCGGCTATTTTTAGATCAAATTTTTTAACTAAAGTATCGTAAGTATTAAAATCGAAATTAGATTCTGCATCTAATTGCAAAGCGTAAAACTCTTTTTGAGATAAATTGAGAGCTTCACGCGTTGAAAAGAAATTAATTAAATCTTTTGGATATTTAGGACAAAACTTAACTGTATTACCACCATCAACTACCCATTTCCCCAATCCTATTCCAATAGATACAATTCCATCACTGGATTTCTGAGGTGGTAAAGGATAAAAATTATATGATCGAGCAACTCCAGAAATATCGGGATAAAAACGATTGCCATGTTGTTTGCCCACCATCCTCTGAATTATAACAGCCATTTTTTCTTCTTCGAGTCTGTATTGAGTCAATTTTATATAATCCTTTGCCGCACGATAAAATGTAGAGGCATAAACTTTTTTAATCGCATTAAGTAGCTCATTTAATCTTATTAAAATATTAGTATTTCTGTTCGGTATCATATAAGTTTCATAAATACCAGCAAAGGGATGATATTGTGAATCCTCAAGTAAACTTGATGAACGAATTGCAAGTGGACATTTAACAATTTCTAAAAAACCAATCAAATTTGCGATGACTTCTTCAGGGAAGTTCTCAGCAATCAAAAATCTTCGAGTTATTTCCTCATCGCTGTCACATTCAAGAGCAAATTTTTTGAGATTATTTTCTTCTAAAAATTTATCAAAAACATCAGTTCCTAAAACTACTGCAGAAGGCACATAAATTTTTGTGTTTTCGAACCTGTCTCTCAAGTTATAATAATTTATTAATGTATTGACGAAACCCAAACCTCGAGCTTTCCCACCTAAAGAACCGCCACCAATTCTTGCAAAGCTACTTTCAGGATCAAAGGTATCTTTATTAAAATCTGTTATGATTCCTTTCTGTCTTAAAATTATATAATTTTGAATTGACTGAATTAAATCTTCCCTTAAAGCCTCGATTGAAGGATAATCTGAAACTTTTCGAGGTCTTAATTGATGAGCCAACCAAAATTCTGTTCGTGCTTTTAACCAATTTGAAAAATGATTTCTTTCTGCATGATATCTAATACTTTCAGCAGGAATAACTTTGAGTGTTTCAATCATCGATTTTAAATCTGAGGCTCTTCCAACCTCAATTCCTTGTGGGGTTCTAAAAATAAAATCACCAAAACTAAAATATTGAGTCATAAAATTTCGAAGTTCGCTTAGTAATGTCTGAGAATTTTTTAAAATGAAAGAAGCGCCTAATTCATATGCTTTCTGCTCTATTTTTATATCATTTGAAACTAATAAAACAGGTATATCCGGAAGTTCTTTTTTAACCTTTTCAGTAAATTTTAATCCTGCCTCTGGATCAAGAACATTCTGATAAGGAAATTCTACATCAGATATTATTCCTAAAATAAATTCTTTATAATCTTCATAATATTTCCAAGCTTCCTCAAAAGTCGAACAAAGTAAGATCTTAGGTCTTGCCCTCATTCGTAAAAATTTATGGGTAAGATTAATACCTTCAGCAATTAATCTTTGTGATTGCTGGAGAATCTCTGTATAAATAATTGGCAAAAAAGCAGAATAATCTTTTGCATTATCTTCAATTACAATTACACTCTGGACTCCGACTAATCTTGTATCGTGTTCAACATTCATCCTGTCTTCTAAAAATTTAATAATGGCAATTAGAACTCTAAAGTCCCCTAACCATACAAAAATTTTATCAAAATAATTTGCTTCTGGAGAATTCAATAAATATTGCAGTTCTCGATTATCATGAGATAACAAAACCACTGGAATATTTAATTCACTTTCTTTAACGAGTTTAGCTAATTGTGGAGCGGTCATATCTTCAATGTGGAGGGTTGTAATAATCAAGTCAAACCTATTCTCTTCTCTCGCCAACATTAAAGCATCTCTTCCACTTGATACTCGTATTAATTCTGGCGAGTGACTTAAATTTAATCCCTGATATTCATTTCTAATTAGCTCATATAATCTTCCATCCTCTTCGAATAAATATAGATCATATAAACTTGAAACAAGAATTATATCCCTAATCCTTTTTCGCATTAAATTTTGAAAACCCTGAAATCTCGTACCATAACCGTGTTCAATCCAAATTCCATCAATAGTGGGCTTATCTTTAGTCTGCTTTAAATCTTTTATCGTTTCCATTTTTCCACTATTATTTTTGTCAATTATAATTTAGCAAGAAAATCTGATTTTTCTATTCTGATATTTTTGAAGGCACTCAAATTTACTCTAACCTCTTGATTGTTGCATTTATACGTCGATGATTAAAAACTTTGATCGTTTAAGAGTTAAACTCATCAAGCTTATTTAAATTAGAATACAATTAATGATATCCTTAAACCATTAGACAATATTTAAAAAAAATTGAACTACCCTAAAGCTTTAGAGTAGTTCAATTTTATTGATAGAATACCCAAGAACTAACAAAAAATCTTAGATTACGCCTTGATCAATCATTGCATCAGCAACTTTAATAAATCCACCAATATTAGCACCATTCAAATAATTACCTGGAGTTCCAAATTTCTCTGCATAATAAACACAGGTTTGATGAATGTTTTTCATAATTTGTCTCAATTTATTATCAACTTCTTCTCTCGTCCAAGATAATCGCATACTATTTTGCGCCATTTCTAAGCCCGATACGGCAACTCCACCTGCGTTTGCAGCTTTAGCAGGGCCAAACAAGACTCCATTATCAAGGAATATTTTAACGCCTTCATAAGTTGTTGGCATATTAGCACCTTCACTGACAAGAAATACACCATTTTTAACTAAATTTTGTGCATCTTTTGCATTAATTTCATTTTGTGTTGCAGATGGGAATGCACAATCCGCCTTAATATCCCACATTGGATTATAATCAAGTTTTGGATCTGCTTCTACATAAACAGCTTCTTTGTATTTTTCGGCATACTCTTTAATTCTTCCTCTTCTAACATTTTTTAATTCGAAAATGAAATTCAATTTCTCTCTGTCAATACCTTTTTCATCATAAATAAAACCATTTGAGTCCGACATTGTAATAGGAATTGCACCAAGTTGAATTAGTTTTTCAGCTGTATATTGCGCAACATTTCCACTTCCAGATATTAAACATCTTTTACCTTCCAGTGATTTTCCTCTTGTTGCTAACATTTCAGATGCAAAATAAACATTGCCATATCCAGTAGCTTCAGGTCTAATAAGTGAACCACCCCAGTTAATTCCTTTTCCCGTAAGAACACCAGTAAATTCGTTTTTTAATTTCTTGTATTGTCCAAACAGGTAACCAATTTCCCTTCCACCAACACCAATATCACCAGCAGGGACATCAGTATCTGGACCAATGTGGCGGAAAAGCTCTGACATAAATGCCTGACAGAATCTCATAATTTTTAAGTCGCTTTTGCCTTTCGGGTCAAAATCTGATCCTCCCTTTCCACCACCCATCATTAGTCCAGTTAAACTATTTTTAAATACTTGTTCAAATGCTAAGAATTTTAATATGCTAAGATTGACAGAAGGATGGAACCTCAAACCGCCTTTATAAGGACCAATTGCACTATTCATCTCAACACGATATCCTCTATTGATATGAATTTCTCCTTGATCATCAACCCAAGCAACACGAAATGTAATAACTCTTTCAGGTTCAACTAATCTCTCTAAAATTTTTGCAGCTCGATATTCAGGATATCGGTCAAAAACAAGACTTAAAGATTCTGCAACTTCCTGAACCGCTTGATGGAATTCAGGTTCATTTGGGTTTTTTGCTTTTACTTGAGCAATAACTTCTTGAACATATGATGAAGCCATATTTAATCTCCTTTTTTTTCGATTAATTATAATATCCCTTAGTCAACAAATCCTACATAAAATTTCTGAATTGCAATTAAAATTTCTTTTAAGTTTTTGTCATAATTATTATGACAAGAATAAGGTGAGAAGAAAGCATTAATAAATTTTCAATAAAATAGGAAGGTTAAAAATGAGTATGGTTTTGAATGATTAAAAATTAATTCAAACTTTTGGGCAATTACATATTTAAGGTCTTTTTGTAAAATTGATCCAATAAACAATGTAATTTAGAATCATTAACTAACATTTCAATATCGATAAAAAATTTTAATTAACTTATCGTGTAAATGAAATATCTGAAAACTAATTTCAAGAATTTTGTTTAAGATATTCAATCAATAATCTTACTCCATAACCCGTCATTGTTTTCGAATTATAAGGAATAGTATCATCTTGAAAAGCAGGACCTGCAATATCGAGATGAGCCCATTGATAATTTTCATCGACAAATTTTTCTAAGAAACAGGCAGCTGTAATTGCACCAGCCCATCTTCCACCAACATTCTTCACATCAGCATAATTACTTTTAATTAGTGAATGATAATCATCCCACAATGGAAGACGCCAGACTTTTTCAGAGGTAATCTTTCCTGCTTCGGTTAATTTGTTTGCAAGTTCATCTGAACGAGTAAATAATCCTGCAGCAAATTGTCCAAGCGCAACAACACAAGCACCAGTTAATGTTGCAAGGTCAATCACAACTTTTGGTTTATACTTCGATGCATATTCAAGTGCATCAGCAAGAATTAATCTTCCTTCAGCGTCTGTATTATCAATTTCAATACTTCTGCCGGATGAAGTTTTAATAATATCTCCCGGTTTCATCGATTTACCAGAAGGCATATTTTCTGCAAGTGGGATTAATCCAACAAGATTTGATTTAAGATTTAATTCTGCTGCAGCAAAGATTGTAGAAACAACGGCAGCAGCACCAGACATATCACCCTTCATTTCCCACATTCCAGCTGCGGGTTTAATGCTAATTCCACCTGAATCAAATGTAATTCCCTTTCCAACTAAACAAGTTTTATCTTTTGACTGTGGATTTCCATTATACTCAAGAACAACAAAATAAGGTGGATTGTCACTCCCTTTTCCTACTGCTTCAAGTCCACCCATTTTCATTTTTTTAATTTGTTCAAAGTCAAAAAGTTTTAACTTTATATTTTTATTTTTCTTTGCATAATCTTTAACCAGTTCGGTAAACTTTTGAGGGGTCAATTCATTCGAAGGTTTATTCTGAAAATCTCTTGCCAGATAGACATACTTCATCAAAATCTCTGTTGTGGAATAATTTTCTTTCAATTTTTCATCACTCACCTCAGGATAATAGACCTTAACCGAAATTTCATAAGATTGTTTTTTGCTCAAGTAGTCATCATACTTATATGCACCGAGTTTAAATCCTTCAAGATAAGTTTGAATGTAATATTCGTGTGTTTTGAAATTAAGAGTAATTTCTTCATCACTTAAATCAGCGGGAATAATTAGTGTTTGCCCAACCTTAAGTGACGATAGTTTCTTAACAAGAGTTGATGCTGATCTTCTAAAACTATCTGAATGAAGTTTTTTTCTTTCTCCAACTTTACTTAGAAAGACAAGCCTTCCATCTTTAAGATTGAATTGAATTAAATTTTCTTCAGTGCTTTCTATCAATGATTGAAGTTTTTTAGGTAGTTTTTCATTCGTAAGAGTTGAAAATTTTGTGAGGACTTCCTCAATTGATTCTTTTTCTGAAAAAGAAAAAAGAGAAAAACTTTCAACTGATTCAAAATGGGAAAATAATTTTTTGCCTCTGGTTGATAAAGTTTCAAATTTAATCATTGTAATTCCCCTTCATATTGTTTTAATTCTTCAATTGTTTGTTTGATAACCTGAGGTAAAACTTCACTTAATTTCATTCCATCAAAACGAATTCCAGCAGCATTCAAATGCCCACCACCGCCAAATTTCTCAGCGACAGAATTCACAGGAAATTTTTCTTTGCTTCTCAAACTAACTTTAGTACCATTTTTTAATTCGAAAAAGAGAAGTCCAACAATTACAGACTTCAAGCTCAAACAATAATTTGCAAAACCATCAACATCAAATTCTTCTTCTGACTCGACATATTTTTCAATTAAATTTCGATCGAGAATCATAAAAGCAATTTTTCCGTCTGCTTCAAGTTTAATGTTTGTTATTGCTTCACCGAGAAGTTTTAGTTTTTCATAACTCATCTCGTTGTAGACTTTATTGTAAATATAAGTTGGATTTGTTCCACGAGAAATTAAATCTGCAACAATCAAATGTACTTCTGGAGTAATTCTTTCGAATCTGAATGAACCAGTATCCGTCATAATTGCAGTGTATAAAGCATCTGCTGTTTTCTTGTCAATAAAATCTTCGTTATAAGTTTTAATTAATTTGTAAATGATATTTCCTGTGGCTGGTTCATCAATGTCGAAGAAAATTTCATTCACAAAATTTTGAGGGTTGCGATGATGGTCAATAATTATTTTGTATGCTTTGCTTTTTTCAAGCACTTCGACCATTGATCTTGTTCTTCCAATTGTATTGAAATCAACTGCAATCAAAACATCTGCTGAAAGAATTTTATCGTCAAAGTCTGAATTGTATCGGTTGATTAATTTTTCCTCATCAAGGAAAAGATAATTTTCAGGTGTAGGACTGTGATTTATAATCCAGAATTTCTTATTAAGCTTTTGTAAAAAATAAGCCAGAGCGAGCTCGCTTCCAATTGCATCTCCATCTGGATTAACATGTGTTGTGATAACAAATGAGTTATTCGATTTAATAATTTCCAGTATTCTGTTGTAATCAATCATATATATTCCTGTTTATGAACTTAATTGTTTTCTAATTTATAAAATTAGATTGAAATGGAAAGTGGTGATTTCGAGCTATCCGAAATATGAATTTGAAAATTTTATAAAGAGAAACTTAGTGTAAGCTTGATAATGCTCTAATTAAATTTTTTAATCCTTATATGAAATCAGATTCTAAAAACAAAAAAGTCACCCAAACAAGGGTGACTTCAAATTCGCATTAGATTAAAAATGAAAAAATTTCTTATTTAATTTCCCATGTAGTTGCATCAAAGAACAATTTCCTTAAATCACCTTCACCTTTTTTCTCTTTAACTTTTCTGATCTGGTCATAAAGCATTTCATCGTAAGTTGGTTTGAAAATTTGACGGAAAACACCAACTGGAGTTGGCAATCCAGGTTTTTCATTCATATGAGCTAACATTGATGCATAAGCTGGATCTGAATTAAATTCATCGTGAACAAGCAAATCATCTTTTGACCATTTTCCATCTTTCAAGGATACAACAACTGGAGTCATTCCATCCATTCTAATTCCTTTATCGTTCTCTTTTCCGAAGATCAATGGTTCACCATGCTTGAGATAAACAACATTTTCTGGTTTATATTCTTTTTCTGTCAAATGTAGAAATGCACCATCATTGAAAATATTACAATTCTGATAAATCTCAATAAAAGCAAGGCCTTTGTGTTGACCAGCTCTTAAAATCATTTCTTGTAAATGTTTTGGATCTCTATCCATTGATCGAGCAACAAATGTAGCTTCGGTCCCGATTGCAAGAGCAACAGGATTAAATGGATAATCCACTGTTCCGTATGGAGAGCTTTTCGTTACTTTGTTCAATTCAGATGTTGGTGAATACTGACCTTTTGTTAAACCATAGATACGATTGTTGAATAATAAAATCTTAAGATCAATATTTTTTCTGCAAGCATGAATGAAATGATTTCCACCAATTGAAAGTAAGTCACCATCACCTGCTGTAACCCAAACTGAAAGTTTTGGATTGACTAATTTTATTCCTGTTGCAATTGCTGGAGCTCTTCCGTGAATCCCATGAAATCCATAAAGATCAACATAGTATGGAAAACGACTCGAGCATCCAATTCCTGAGACAAAAACATAATCTTCCTTTTTAATATTCAATAAAGGAAGTGTTCTTTGAACCTGTGCTAAAATGCTGTAATCACCACAACCTGGGCACCATCTTACATCCTGATCAGATTGAAAGTCCTTTGGTGTATACTTTACTTCTGGAGTTGTTGTTGTCATATTAATTTACTCCTAACAATTCATAAATTTTCTTTTCAATTTCAGATGATCTAAACGGTAAACCTTGAATTTTATTCAATTGATAAACTGGAACTAAATATTTGGCTCTAATGATAAAAGCAAGTTGTCCAAGATTTAATTCAGGAATCAGAATTTTTTTGAAGCTATGAAGAATTTCTCCAAGATTCTTAGGCATTGGATTCAAATAGAATAAATGAGCCTGTGAAACTTTGTAACCTTTGTCTCTAACTCGATTAACAGCATCACGAATTGCACCGAATGTACCGCCCCAACTCAAAACCAATAAATCACCTTCAGGATCACCATAGACATCTTGCAAAGGAATATCATCTGCAATTTTTTGAATCTTTTCGTCTCTAAGTTTAACCATAAACTCGTGATTTAGTGGGTCACTTGTTACTTCACCAGTTATGTGTCTTTTTTCTAATCCACCAATTCTATGTTCAAGTCCTGGTGTTCCAGGAATTGCCCAAGGACGAACATTCAATTCGTTTCTAAGATATGGCTGGAATTTTTGATCTTGATATTCTTCAGGTTTTGCAAATTTCACTTCAATCGGTGGAAGTGAATCTGGGTCAGGAATTTTCCAAGGTTCTGAACCCTGAGCAATATAACCTTCTGACATAACAATTACTGGTGTCATATACTTAATGGCAATGCGTGAAGCCTCATAAGCAGCATTGAAACAATCAGCAGGACTTTTTGGTGCAATAATTGGAATTGGAGCTTCACCATTTCTTCCAAACATTGCTTGAAGTAAATCGCCTTGTTCGGTTTTGGTAGGCATTCCAGTACTCGGACCTGCTCTTTGAATATCACAAATTACTATTGGCAATTCAGCCATAACTGCAAGTCCCATTGCTTCACTCTTCAAAGAAAATCCAGGACCACTTGTAGTTGTTATTCCAAGTCCGCCAGCAAAAGAAGCACCGATAGCTGTACAAATTCCAGCAATTTCATCTTCAGCTTGAAAAGTTATAACATCATAATTTCTTAGAGCACTTAGTTGATGCAAAATTTCACTTGCTGGAGTAATTGGATATGAACCCTGAAAAAGAGGAATGCCGGCTTTTTTAGAAGCTGCAACAAAACCTAATGCCAGTGCTTCATTACCCATAACATTTCTGTAAATGCCAGGTTCAAGTTTTGCCGGCTTAACAGAAAACCTCATTGTAAAAATTTCAGCAGTATCGCCAAAGAAATAGCCAGCTTTCAATGCTTTTTCATTGGCTTCAGCAATTTTAGGATTCTTTGCAAATTTCTCGTGAATCCATTTGATCGTTGATTCCATTGGTCGATCGAACATCCAGTAAGTCAAACCTAGAACAAAGAAATTTTTACAACGGGTCATTTCTTTCATCGAAAGACCCATTCGTTCAAGTCCGTTTAATGTCAAAGTAGTAATCGGGACAGAGATTACCTGAAATTGAGATAAGGATCCATCCTCAAGTGGATTAGATTCAAATCCAGCAAGCTGAAGATTCTTTTGATCAAAAGCATCGCTATTAACGATGATTATTGCACCAGGATATAAATCTTTAAGATTAACTTTCAATGCAGCTGGATTCATTGCAACAAGAACATCAGGTTGGTCACCAGGTGTATAAATTTCCTGTGAACCAAAGTGCAATTGAAATCCACTTACACCATAAAGTGTCCCTGCTGGTGCTCTAATTTCAGAAGGATAATCTGGTAGCGTACTTAAGTCGTTACCGGCAAGAGCTGTTGTATCGCCGAAAATATTTCCGGTTAATTGCATTCCATCGCCTGAATCACCGGCAAAGCGAATGGTTACATGAGTTATTTCTTTTATTTCCTTTTCCATTTTTCCTCTAATCTTTCATTTTTCATTTACAAAGCTAACGAGATTAAAAAGTTTTTGCAATGTAAGTTTTTGTGCAGGAAAATTAATTCACTCAACTTCTTTTAGCATTTTCAAAAATTCTTCTGGATTTACAAACGATGTAACTCTCTTCACTTCATTTCCATTTGAATCAAATAAAATTACAGTGGGGACCCCAACTATAGAGTATTGTTTCATTGCCAATTGAGTTTGCTCGCTTCCAGTTGATGTCAAATTAATTTTGTATCGTCTAAATCTTTTTGACTCTTCAATTACATTTTTATCGGTAAAAGTTATTGCATCAAGTTCTTTACAAGGCACACACCAATCAGCGTAAAAATCAATTACTACTGGTTGACCATTGCCAAGCTTAATTTGTTCAACATTTACTTTTTCCCATTGAACTGATTCTTTTTCAGATGGAATTAATAACCACAACCCAATTAACGCAATTACAACTAAAAGCCCATTTTTAATCAATGCAAATGTTTTGATATTACATCCAGTTTTATCAAATATTAAAAGATAAACAGAACTTAAAATCATAAATGATGGAAGGATGTAACCTCTAAAAGATTCTGGCAGAAGTGGAAGTAAGAAATAAATTGCCATACCAATCAAAACAAATCCAAATATTTTCTTAACAGCTATCATCCACTCACCACTTCTTGGCAGAGACTTAATCTTTCCTGAAAATACAGCAAGAAAGATGTAAGGGAAACCAAGTCCAAGTGCTAAGACAAAGAAAATTAAAAATCCAAATACTGGATCACCTTTTGCACCAACAAAAGTAAGTAATCCAACGACAAATGGACCAATGCATGGTGCAGCAACAATTCCCATTGTCAAGCCCATAAATAAAGCACCAAAGTATCCCGAACGAGCTTCTCCAAATTTTGCCATCCAGGATGCTGGCAATTGAAATTCATAAAGTCCAAACATACTCAGTGATAAAGCAATCAACACCAATGCAATTCCAATTAATACAAAAGGATTCTGAAGTAATGAACCAAATAAACTTCCACTTAATGCTGTAATGACTCCAATTACAGAATATGTAATTGCCATACCAGTTACATAGACAAGAGCAAGAGCAAAAAGTCGAGATGTTTTACTTTCGCTTTGACCACCAAAATATCCAAGTGTAATTGGAATTAATGGATAAACGCAGGGAGTTAAATTGAGTGCAAGTCCACCTAAAAAGACAAGCAAGAATGACAATAAAAGATTACCTTCATCAAATAAAGAACTCTGTTTGCTTCCATCAACTTCCTTTTTTTCAAATGCTGCAAAATTGAAGTCTGAGTTTTTTATTTCATCCGAAGAATTTTTAACTACTCCGATCTCCACAGGAACTTTATCTTTATCTGGCGGCAGACAAGTTTGATTATTACAAGCTTGATATGAGAATTCAACTTCAAATTTGTATTTTCCTTCATTCAAATTATCAGGGACTCTTACAACGAGAGGAATTTCAAATTCATTTTCAAAAACAGAGACAGGTACATCAGAAAAATCGAATTTTAATTCTTTTGCTTTGGGAAAGATTTTTTGTGATAAAAGAAAACCATCATTCGAAATGATTGAAACATCACTTGGAATGAGAAAATCTTCGTTTGGTTTGTTTGAGTTGATATGCCATTCAGGATCAATCTTTACCTTTAATATCAAGTAAAGATTTTCACCTGATTTAATTTTACTATGACTCTGAGAAATTGAAACGCTTAAAATTTTTTGTGAATAAACTGAAGTTGTAATTAAAAGCGAAACGAGTAAATAAATTATTTTTTTCATCTCCACCTCTGAACTATTGGAAATCTTCTTCCAGAACCAAAAGCTTTGTTTGTTACTTTAAGTCCTGGTGCTGCCTGCTTTCTTTTGTATTCTGCTCGATCGACCATTTTCAAAACTCTTCTTACAAGTTCACGATCAAAACCTTTTTCAACGATCTCATCTTCTTCTTTTGCTTCTTCAATGTATAGATATAAAATTTTATCGAGAATATCATAAGGAGGAAGTGTATCCTGATCGGTTTGATTTGGTCGTAATTCAGCAGAAGGAACTTTGTTTATAATTTCAATTGGAATGATTTCTTTCTCACGATTTATGTAACGAGCTATCTCATAAACTTTCGTCTTATAAACATCAGAAATTGGAGCAAGTCCACCACACATATCACCATAAAGAGTTGCATAACCAGTTGCAAGTTCTGACTTATTCCCTGTTGCAAGTAGTAAATATCCAAATTTATTTGAGAGAGCCATTAACAAAACTCCACGAATTCTTGATTGCAAATTTTCTTCTGTCACATCTTCAGGTAAATCATCAAATTCTTTTTTTAGACTTTTTTTGAATTCATCGAATATTGGTTGAATTGGAATTATTGTGCTTTTTACGCCAATATTTTGAATCAATTTTTTAGAATGAGTAATGCTTCCTTCGGATGAATATTGAGACGGCATCATTACACATAAAACATTTTCAGATCCGATAGCTTCTTTTGCAAGAACAGAAACAAGAGCAGAATCAATTCCACCACTTAATCCTAAAACCACTTTCTTAAATCCAGTCTTATCACAATAATCTCTGATACCAAGAATCAATGCGCGATAAATTTCTTCTGCATCTGAAGAAAACTCATAATTGATTTGTTCATATTGAAAATCAGAATCGAAATGAACTAAACTTTCTTCAAAACGATTAGATGCAAAAATCAAATTGCCGTTTCGATCAAAAACTTTTGCACCTCCGTCAAATATTAAATCTGTATTTGCACCAACTTGATTAACAAACAAAACAGGTTTTTTATGTTTTCTTGCAATCTGAGAAAACATCTCAGTTCGAATTTTTTCTTTACCAATGCTGAAAGGACTTGCAGAAATGTTGATAATAATTTCCGCACCGAGTTTTACATTTTCTTCAACTGGATCAAATTCATACAAACGATGGACCCAGAAATCTTTATCGTTCCAGGCATCTTCACAAATAGTCACACCAAATCTCTTGCCTTTAAATTCAAGCAAATGAATTTCTCGTGAAGGTTCAAAATATCTCACTTCATCGAAAACATCATAATTTGGAAGGAGTGATTTTTTGTGAATTGATTTAATTTGACCATCAAAACAGACAATTGCAGAATTAAAAAGATTTGTTCCGACTTCATCCTCAAATCGAGTCACACTGCCAAATATCACACCAATGTTTTTAGCATACTCAGCGACTTTTGAATTATACGAAATGACTTCATCAACAAATGATCTTTTATCCAGCAAATCAAGTGGTGGATAACCTGTCAACGCTAATTCGGGAAAGATGATTAGGTCTGAGTCTACTTCTTCAGCTTTCTTTATGTTTGATATAATTTTCTCAAAGTTAGATTTAAGATCGCCTATCGTTGGATTAATGCTTGCTAATGAAATTTTCATAATTCAAAAATAGTTAATGAACAAAGCTAATTCAAAAATGAAGGATGATTTAATTTTTAAGAAATTTCGAATTTTTTATCAAAAGAAATACAGAGCAAAGAAGAGTTGTTCAAATCGAAGAATGCTTGATATAACCTTCTTAATTACATATTTTAGATAAAGAGGTTGAGTAAAATATCTCAATGCATTGAGTAAAATTTCTCAATCATTTGAATATTTTTTATTATTAAATCAGATAAAAAATCATAAGTAATAATATGTTTGTTCGTGAGTACATTAAAAAGATTGAAGAAAGAATTAATGACAAGACTAACCTTATTCAAATAATCACTGGACCAAGACAGGTTGGTAAAACCACTCTCGTTTTGCAATTCCTTGATAAAGTCTATATCCCACATCACTATGTTTCTGCTGATACTGTTCCATCTTCTAATTCACTCTGGATAAAGCAACAATGGGATATTGCCAGATTAAAATTCAAAGAACAAAATGCACAAAATTTTTTATTAGTAATAGATGAAATTCAAAAAATTCATAACTGGAGTGAGTTTGTTAAAAAAGAATGGGATGAAGACAGAAGAAATAAATTGAATATAAAAGTCATACTTCTTGGATCTTCGACTCTATTAATCAATAAAGGTCTTAGTGAGTCGCTTGTTGGTAGGTTTGAATTGATCCAGTTACCTCACTGGACTTTTAAAGAGATGAATGAATCATTCGGAATTTCTGAAGATGAATATGTTTTCTTCGGTGGCTATCCTGGTGCTGCTGATTTAATTCATCAAGAACAAAGGTGGAAAGATTACATTCGCAATTCAATAATTGAACCATCTATTTCAAAAGATATTTTTCAACTTGTTAATATTCAAAAACCAGCTTTATTAAAAAATCTTTTTGAATTAGCTTGCTTATACAATGGAGAAATCGTTTCATTCAGTAAGATGATTGGACAATTGAGAGATGCTGGCAACACAACTACACTGGCTCATTATAAAGACTTGCTCGATCAAGCTTGGCTGTTAACTGGAATTGAGAAATTTTCTGGTTCAAAAATTTCAAGTCGTGCGTCCAAACCTAAATGGTTGACCTACAATACTGCGTTAGTTTCTGCTTATAATGAGTTTGATTATACAACGATAAAATCAAATCCAGTTTTATGGGGAAGGAAAATTGAACAAGCGATTGGTGCATATCTTCTCAACTTTTCAAAAATTTTGAACTTTAAACTCTACTACTGGCGTGAAAATAATCAGGAAGTTGATTTTATCATTCAGCAAGGTAAAACATTAATAGCAATCGAAGTCAAGTTAGGGAAAATAAGATTTCATGAAGGTCTGGAAAGTTTTAACAAGAAATACAAAACCAAATTTACATTACTAATCTCAGACGAAGGGATGAAGTGGCAGGATTTCTTAAAACTTGATTTAATCAATCTCTTTTCAAAATGATTTCATAGTTGAAAAAATTTAAGATCCCAAAGACTTTTCATTGATTTTTAAAACTTATTCACCAGCTTTTGAAAAATTTCAATGAATTACTAATTCATATAAACAGAAAAGGGCTATCAAATTGATAGCCCCTTTCTTTACAGAAGGAGTTATGAGAACAATTTATTCTACAATCTTTCCATTAAGTAATTCTTTAACAATTCTTGTGGCTTTATAAATATCTTCCAGAGCTTCAGTAATTCCAGCAGTGTGAACAGCAACTGTTCTATTCTTTGTATCATCAAAAATGAAATTGCCTGGCAAACTTTCAATATTTCCGTCAAAGGCAAGTCCAACAACTTCAAGATTTTTATTCACAAGTGGACTGCCTGAATTTCCACCAATTATATCAGCAGTTGAAACAAAATTCAAAGGTGTTGTGAGATCAAATTCTGCTGGAGGATTTTTCCATCTTTCTGGTAAATCCCAATCTGGATAACCTTTGAATGAATAATATCGATCATACATTCCGTAAAAAGTTGTAATTGGTGGAGCGATTGTTCCATTGTATTCATAACCTTTTACTACTCCATCGGAAATTCTTAGAGTGAATGTTGCATCTGGTGGAAGTGAAGTCCCATAAACATCATAAATTGCATTTCCGAGCAATTGGACTTTTGCTTGTTCCTTTTGCTGAATATCTTGATATTTTTTAGATAAATCATCAGCTAATTTCTTTGTTTCAAGAACAAACTTTATAAATGGATCATTTGATTTGAGAATTTCATCTGGATTATCGAGTAGACGATCGACTTCATCTTTGTTGAAAACAATCGTTGAATTGTGTAAGCGATTTGCTGCATCTTGTGGTGATTGACCGGCAAGTAAATCGTTCAATGCTTTTAATTCGTTTCCAAAGGCTTTTTTCATATCCTCAAGTTGGTAGGCAAGTAATGCAAGCTGAATTTCGTTATCAATATCTTTGGGTAAAAATCTTGCTTTAGTATTTGCAAGAACTGAATCTTTATATCGAGGTGCTCTTTTTTCATCTGGTAATTTGATTTGTTCAGCATATTCAATCAAATCAGCTGCGACCTGGAAGTAAAGTGATTTACCAGCTCTTGCTCTCAAATTAAGTACATTAACTTTGTGGAAATACTTTGCTTTCTCTTTCTGAAATTCAGCAAGTTCATCCCAAATATTTCCATATTTCTTCTTTAACTCAGGATTTGAATTGATTGTATTTCTGAAATTCTGCTCAAAATCAATTTTCTTTGCCATTAAGTATGGATCTTTCAATCCGCTATGATAACCTGTAAAAGCTTTCAGCGAATTTGAAAATCCAAAAAGCATTGATTGGTATTGTAATTTTTTGTCCGGATGTTTTTGTAAATAATTTGAGTAAATATCTACCAGACCTTTTAATAAATCTAATTGGTAAG
>Ga0123519_10003668_pt1 | contig 25339 bp, 16 predicted proteins | sample YelNatPaOPRAMG02_FD_87396 | JGI IMG/M metagenome (GOLD analysis project Ga0123519, IMG submission 87396) | Hot spring microbial communities from Yellowstone National Park - Yellowstone National Park OP-RAMG-02 (version 2) | ecosystem: Environmental > Aquatic > Thermal springs > Hot (42-90C) ...
CAAGAGTTCCGAAATGTAACCGGCATATAACGATTCGACAAGGAGGTAAGTGTCTCCACGCTTCTGCTTTCCTTACGTATGCCATACTCTAATCAGGTATTTTTCTATTCGTCGATTCTTCTGTTTCAGGGGAGCGCGTGGGATCAGCGACTTGTGCTGCTCGATTTTCGAGGAACAAAAACTGCACATGGTCACTTGACGACTTGATCACAAGATCATCCGGAAAATTCACTGATCGTGTAACGTCAGATAATCGATTCCGTTCGAAAGACAAATCCTCCCGTGTTTCTATCTACCGACGAAACTGCATTCGACAGCCATATGATGCCGTTCAGGGGATACGCTTCCTGTGACTTCCTTCTCTTCTATTTCCGGTGAAGAGCGCCCTGGAGCCGTGCTTTTTTTTCATTCCAGCGATCGCTGCTAGTGGAGCGTGCGACATCGCTTCCCAGGTATAAAGCAGGAGACGGATACAAATTCACGGGTTTGGCCTCCAGCCTGGATTTTCCTCTCGGTACATGTATCGTCATGGACGACGTCGGATTCCACACATCCTCTATCGAATGGAACAGCATGCGCTTGCGCGTGCATAAGACAATGTCCTCGCCGAGGAGATGTCCGCAGAAGAAGCCCGCGATCCCGGAGCACGGCACCGGGTGCGTTGACAGAGAAGCGCATCGAGTGATGCATGCTCTCTCTGTAATCCTCAGGGATATATGCTGGGCGAAAAAGCAAGCGTTCGTTCAGCTCAGACTGACGCTCTGACCAGCGGATATGGTGGACATATGGAAGGACTTGGCCATAGCCAAGCATAGCAGCCGCGGAGCGGGTATCGAGGGTGCATACCAGAGTGCTCGTGAATCGCAGACACCATCCGTGCATAGAGCACCTTGACAACAGTCGAATGCAACAGAATCGTGACCTCGACGCTCCGATGATCAGCTTTCGACAGCTGACACCGGAGCTGGAGCGACGTCAGCGACCGGCTCCTCAAGAACCGGATGCACGAGCGGCGAAAAATGGAGCGTTCGACAAAAATAGCCCCCAATGGACGGTACTGATGACATAAGAAGCAGACCTGCACTTTAGTATGCAAGTCGGAGCTGGTAGACCGGTCTCATCATCCTCTGACTTGGTTGCATGAGCGTCTGGTCTGGCGCACTGGCCCGAGACGCTGAAAAACGAACGGGCATCCCGGCTCGCGTCGCTGCTGCACCACCTGAAGCGCAAGCATTTGCAGCGCCTTCTTTGAGACAGGAGACGTTTGGTCTGAGGTGGTGGCCTGCTCCATGGGCTGGAAGCGTTTAGAAACGCGTTCAGAGCCGTTGGGCGAACTGGTGGACCCTCCAGCAGGCTTTCCGCGGACACACCGGGTGCTGCGGGCGGTGACCATGCTCGCTACGGTGTGCAGCGCAGCGTTTGCTGTGCTCTTCATCCATCCACCACCGCAGGTGCTCGCAGACGGATCGCAGCGGTCGAGACCGCACGTATTCGAGAGCTTCCAACTTTGGTGTTTCCGAAAGATGGAGAGTGCCGGTTTCAGAAACCCCGTAGACCTAGACAGAGCTCGCTCTGAACCGCGGGAGGCAGCGCCGATGTCTGAGCGCCTAGAACCGACTGGCGTCGAGTCAAGCGAACCCCAGGTCGACACGCGGCTGGCTGCTCTGCTGTTAGACGGCAGAGCAGAGTGCACAGGGAATACAAGTGGTGGAGTGAGCGGCACCGAACTGGGGTCGAGAACCTGAAGCCATGCGCATCGCTGAGTGTTCAGCAGCACAGCACGGCTCTGGACGGCTGCCGTGGCTGCGACACTCGATTCCGCAAAGGCGTACTCATTCGGTCTTCATCCGGGAAGCATATCATCGACGTTCGGGTTTAGGCACAAAAAGGGAGCAACGCGGGGCCGTCACTTCCCGAGCGGGCGCTCACAGCGACCGGCGCTCTACGGCCGCAGCGTGACGCTACCCCTTCCCCAAGGGCATACAGCGAGCATCTTGAAACCTAGAAGGACCCCGAGTGGACAGTGCAGCGGAGCGCATGAAAGTGACGCTTCGCGAGGGCGCGCAGATGTCCAGAAGCCCTGGGGAAAAGCGTGCTTCAACGACGCTCGATTTGCTCCGCGTCCCTGTCCTCAAGCTCGTGCTCGAGTCGTTCAATGAGATTACGCATCACACTAGAGAGATCATCCAACTGCCGTTGTAGTCGACGGGCATCTTCGATAGTTGCACTTCGAGGGCGCGCGTACTATGCCGGTGTGGTATGCGTTCGAGTCGGCTGGGCTGGGGTGCTCGTCGGTGGCAGCGGGGAACACTGCACCTCGGCATGCGGTGCTGTCTGTGCGATATATTCGAGCACCGCAAGCAACTGAGGAGGAGGTGGTGGTGGTGGCGGCGGCGACGACGGTGGTGGTGGTGCTGGCGTTGACGTTGACGACGACGGTGGCGGCATCTCCGTTAAGCGTGCTGTGGTCCACGGCGGACGCCCAGAATGTGCATTCCATTCGTTTCTGGAGTGATGCTCCGGATCGGAAGCCTCCCTGTCGGCAGATGCCGTCGAAGGGCGCATTCGCTGCTGCGTACTCGCCGGCACTGCTGACGTGTCGACCCGTCGTGCAGCCGTCGCTGGCGCTTCGATGGGCGCAGTCGCGCCTCGTTGCGGCCGCGTACTGAGGCTACCCGGAGCGTTTCGCCGCGCTCCGTCGTCGTGGTGCGTAGCGGCACCAGATGAAGCAGTGGGACGTGCACTCGTTGTTGGCGCCCGCAGAGGACGTATATCTCGCCGGCACGTCGGGCAGCTCATGCTGCGTTCCATCCAGGAGCGGAGGCATCGCAGATGGAAAATGTGGCCGCAGACGAGTTTCTTAGCACCAGCACCACCGAACATCTCCTCGCGACAGATGATGCAAGTTCGGTCGCCGGCGGCTAGCTCTTGCTCCGTAGCGTTCGGGAACTGGGTGTGCATGGATCGCACCACTTGGCGATAGCGAATGAACTCGATGAGCCTCTGTCGGAAGGTGCGGGCTGTCACTGCTAGGTCTCGCAGAATGTGCAGCGGAAGACTGTAGAATAAATGCACATAGGTGAAAAACGCAAGGTATGCAGCCAGCTGCAGAAACAGGGAGAGTAGCTCATTATAAAAAAGCCAGAGACCTTTGTCGTCCCAGGTGCCTTCCGTTAACACAAACACGTCTATTATGAAGACAACATAGCGAACGATCTGACTGAGGAGGCCAATCAGCAAAATCGCGTACTCGAAAGCGAACATGGCCACGATCGACGGGCCGTTTGTGCTCGTGAAGTGTAAACAGTGCCAGAGCATGCAGGCGTCGGTAACAAATAACCAGCAAAAGAGTACGACTAGGCGAGCGTGCGTCAGGCGCGGACGGCTGAGCATGATAACTTGTTGCTCGACGTATCCCAGGCGTTCCTGGCTGAGCCAATGGAAAACCTTCAAAAAAAAGGTCCATGCGAACATGCAGAGAAACCGTGCATGGAAATCTGTTCGGGAGAAGACAGTCATCGCAAGGAACATTTCCACCAATGATTCGCGTGCTCGCAAGTGCAGGCGCTCCGCTTCTACCAGACGCAGTTCACCGAGCAGAAGACGCTGCACAAGCTGGCCGACAAGGTAGAGCGAGACGAGCCCAGCATTCACCGCGGAAAACCTGGCAGTCTTTGAGTTGTAAAGGTAGGCCGTTGCGCGGTAAAAGTTCGGTTGCGTCAGCCAAGCATGACCTAGAATCAAACCTATCGCACAGTATGAGATAGCGGCGTACTTTGCGGTGCTACGCATATCGTCCGTCGAGGTACGCACCGCGATGCAGCTCTAAAGCGAACGTTGACACGGGAGCCTTAGACAATGAAAGCTGTCGGTAGCTTTGGATAGTGAGGGTTCTCCTTTGAGTCGACGCTTCGACAAGCGAGAATCGCAACCGGCAACACAGGTTCGTCTCTACAGCGAACGTTAGCTATGTTGGTAGCCTTAAAATCAACTTGTCGGCAGCCTTAGACAATGAAAGCTCTTCGTCTCTCAAGTCAAGGCTTCGACTAACGAGAATCGTAACCGGCAGCAGAGGTGCAGCTTCACAGCGAGCAGCTGCTGTGCACCACAAAAAAACCGAAGCAACGACTGCGCTCGAGTCCCGTCGTCCTGAAAAAAGACACCTTGCGGTCGACCTCAGGGCACCCGGAAGAAACCACTCCGAGTTCTGCAGCCCACAAAAGTCCCACTGACCTCGTCAAAAGACACGAAAAGTTACAACGTTCAGACGCTGTGAGGCGTGTCGAACGAGACGCCACGCTGGCGCCGTAACGATCCCGGCGCGCCGCTCAATACCCGAAGCATCCCGAAGGAGTGTGTTGCAGTGTGTTTCTTCGCGTGTGGCAAGCGTTTTCAGGTTCGATACCTCACAACATGCATAGATCAACTGAGCTGGTATTTTTCAGAGAGGCAGAGATCCCGGACTTGTGGCGTGTGGACGCGGTTGCGGAAAACAAGTCGCTGATAGTTTGATTGCGGGCGGCATGCGCATGTCAGCGTCGATCGCCTCCATTCATTGAAGCGCTCTCTGCGGTTGTCAGACTCCCATGGAACACTGAGATGCTTGTAACGTTCCTGTCATCGAGCTTTCTCTAAACTTTTGTCTGAGATGGACGGCATTGCATTGATGCTATGCGACGAAAAGGGCTTGCGGATCCAAACGTTATTCTAGGATGCGTGGTCGACTTATCGAATTGGTCTGTTGCATTCTTCGCAGCGGGCGTTCGTAAAGTCAATACATCAAGTTGATTCGCGATATCCGTGAAAAACAGGATTGCATCACATATTCGATATCATGATTCAGTTTTTTAATCGTACAGGCATCCATGATTCTCCGTACCCCGCGTCCAGCATGCCCAAATGAGGTATGCTTCGGGGATTCGGCTTTTCGACTTAACACAGCTTGTAGGCACTGGTGTTCGCGTCCCTGGATTGACGACGCACGTTGCTGGACATCGTGTTCTGGCGACTCGTACACAAGATCATGCAGCAATTTCGAAGACATTGTCAAAGCAAATAATTGGTTCCGTTCCCGAGGAAAATCTCCTCTTTCATGTGGCTACCGACGGGACCGGATTCGACTGCGACATGATATGCTTTCACAGGATGTGGTCCGAGGAGCGCTCCCGTCTGTTAAGTTTGCGCGGAAAGGGATGTCGGACTCGGGTCTCTGGCATCACAACGATAGCTTGCAATGGCAGGTGCACTATCACTGTGGACGAAGGAGCTTCGTCCACAGTCCGACATTCATCGACTTGTTCTCCAGCCTGAATGTTGCCATCCAGTACGCGCTCCATCATGGAGAACATCATATACCGCAATCCTCTGTGGCATGGTACATCGTGCATATGCACAGGCAGCATACAAATTCCTCGCTGACGGGATCGCCTCGAACATGCCCCTGATCGCGGGGCACGGCTCCACGCGTGGAACCAGAGGACGGCATCCAGGTGAGTGCACAGGACTCGTCGGGCTCTTGTACCGAACCAGGCAGCAAGAATTCATGTGCTACAGGGCGGCGCTCGAAGGAGGCGTCGTGGCGGGCATTTGCGAATACCTAATCACATACGCGTGTCACCACAGCGAATGCCGTACTCAGCCTCTGGATCAAGAGAACGAAACTGGCAAGTGAATCGTTGATCGCCACTTCCACCAGTGCCCGAAATGCATTTAACCATCAGGAAGCTGCAAAATCAGAACTTGCAGGCTACCATCAACATCCATGTAATGGTAAGAACGGGGCTGAAGTTACACGACGAACGGGTGCTTTGTCAGGTCGAATTTATTAGAGGGAAAAAAGAAAGCAGCCAAAGAACAAGCCTGCAAATGCTCTTTTTGTGGACACTAGGACATTAGTGCAAACGTATATGAGTGCACCGACGTTGAATGACCCGTTTCGAAGTCTTCTGAGTTGGTGTACCAGGTGTCGAACTGCACGTCTATAGCAGCAGCAGCAACAGCAGCAGCGACACGGCTGCTGGAGTGCTGCGCACAGTCCATGATGTCCATATTCAAACCTTCTTACCTTCTTGATCAAAATGGACACCAGGCAAAGGGACGCGGCGCCTGCGATCGCCGCGCGCGTCAGGTGCCAGTTTCAAATTCCTCGTGACCGTTGCGGTAACGCACGTTCGTGTACTTGTCTGTTCGCGTGCGTGCGGCTTGACCGTCACGCCATACAACCGCTATAGCCATGTATTTAAAAGAGATTATTTTGGATGGGTTCAAATCCTATGCGCATAGGACGGTTTTATCCGGATTAGATCCACACTTCAACTCAATTAGTGGACCAAACGGCAGTGGCAAGTCGGCCATACTGGACGCCATATGCTTCGTGCTGGGCATGACGCATCTGCAGTCGCTGCGGGTCAATGGGCTTCACGAGCTTATCTATAAGAACGGGCAGGCCGGTGTCCAGCGTGCGTCTGTGACGCTGGTATTCGACAACACCGACGCGTCGTCGTCCCCGGTCGGCTACGAGGACTCTCCCGAGATAACCGTGACCCGTCAAGTGGCGCTCGGTGGACGCAGCAAGTACCTCATCAACGGGCACGTGGCGCAACCTGCGAAGGTTCAAAACCTGTTTCACTCGGTACAATTGAATGTGAACAATCCGCACTTTTTGATCATGCAGGGGCGGATCACCAAAGTCATTCAGATGAAGCCACTCGAGCTGTTGAGTATGCTCGAAGAGGCTGCCGGTACCAGTATGTACGAGGCCAAGAAGACAGCTGCGCTTCGGACTATCGAGAAAAAACAGCGCAAGGTCGAGGAAATTAATACGCTTTTGGCTGAGGAGATAACCCCGTCTCTGGTAAAGCTCCGGGATGAACGAGAGCGTTTTCTGCACTGGTCGGCGAACAATGCAGAGATAGAGCGTCTGCGTCGTATTGTCGCCCTACAAGCATACGCTCAAGCGCGAGAGCATGTCAAGCAACTCGAGCAGGACAGAGCCCAGCTGGTCGCACAGATTGAGAAGCACGAAGCGGAACAAGCGCAGAACCACGAGGCAATCAATGCGCTGCGTGCGGAAAGCCACAGAGCGCAACGTAGTCAGCACGACCGAGAGGCCCGACAGCTCCAGCAGCAAGAAAAGGAGCTCGCCGCTCTTGATCGGGAACTGGTGAAGGAGCGAGCTCGTCGCGATCACCTCCGTGCGTCACTGACTAGGGAACAAGCGCAGCAAACCGAGATGATCGAGGCTCAGGAGCATCTCACCAAGACGCTTGAGCAACTCACCGCTCGTATCGAAACATTTGAGCCGCAAGTTGAAAAGCGCCGCCTTGAGGCCCGCGCAGCCAACGACAAGTGGCAAACGCTCTCTGAAGCCTCCGCATTTCGTTCGCGTACCGAACTCATCACTTCGACGCGGCAACAGTTGGCGCTCGCTCGTACAGAAGAGGAAACTACGAAAATTGCTCTTGCGGGAGCGAAGAGCGAACTCGAGAAACATGCAAAGCGAGCCACTGCTGTGCGAGCGCTCGAGTCCAAACTCGCCAAAGCGGAAAAGGCGGTTTCTTCCGTCAAGCTCCAGCTGCATGAGCTGGACTACGACCAGCATGGCGCAGAGAAACTCCGCAAACTCCGTCAGAGCGAGGAGCAAGCCGTGCATAGCCTTCGCGATCAGCTGGATCGTCTCTCCGCTCGGTTGGCTGCTATTGACTTTACCTACCAGAACCCGGAGCCGACCTTCGAAAGCAGCCGCGTCAAAGGCGTCGTTGCCCGACTAGTGCAACTGGTGCATCCAGAATATGCGGTAGCCATTGAAATAACTGCAGGTTCCAAGCTGTTCTACGTCATTGTGGACAACGAGCAGACTGGCAAGCTTCTGCTTGAGCGCGGCCAGCTCACTCGTCGAGTCACCATGATTCCCTTGAACCGGATCGACGATAAGGTGCTGGAGCCAGAACGCGTTGCAGCCGCTCGTCAGGCCGGAGGCAACCTGGCCCTGTCGCTTGTCCGTTTTGATGAAGCACTCGAGCCTGCCATGCGCTATGTATTCGGACGAACGCTAGTTTGCGACCGGCTGGATCAGGCCAAACAGATGGCGTTCTCGGAGCAGATTCGGTGTCGGACGGTGACGAAAGACGGCGACCTCGTGGACCCCCAGGGTACCATGACCGGAGGCTCCCAGAGCGCAGTCGCTTCGCTTCTGATCCAACTCGCAGAGCTTGAGCGTTTGCGTGCAGAGCTGCAGATACGAGAGCGTGCACTGGCGAGGACCGAGGAGGATCTTCAAAACCTGGAGCAAAAAGCGGATCAGCATGCACGTCTGAGCACGGAGCTCGCCATGAAGCAGCAAGCGGTGGAGGCCATTAGGGAGCGCATGCTTGCGGAGCCCTTGAATCGGTACAAGAATGAAGTTGCGAGTTTAGAGGCACAGCTTCGAGAACAGGGAGCGCGAAGAGTTGCAGCTGAGCGACGACTCGCTGAACTCGATTCCGGTGCCGATGTCGGCGCCCAGGACCTCGCCGAGGCCAAGGCATCTGCCGAGCAACTGCAGCGTCTCTGGCAAGACGAACAGGCCCAGCTTGCGCGCCTCCACCAGCAGCTCGAATCCTCCAGAGAAGAACTTGACGATGTGCAGAAGCGTCTAGCACAGTGCAACGAAACCATTGCTCAACTGGAACGTGACCTCACCGAGCAAAGCAATCGTCTGGAAAAGGAGCTCGAGCCTGCTTATTATTCACAGCAGGAGGCGCTCCGGCAACGCCGAGAGGCGCTCTCGGCGCAAGCACAAGAGCATGCAGTGCGGCAAGAGCGCCTAAGTGCGCTAGCTAGTCAGGACGAGGCGCTTTCGCTGGAAATCAAACGTCTCCGGCTGCAGCTAGCTGATCTCGACGAGACGCTCGCGAATGCTCGTCAACAGGCCGTCGCGCTCGAGGCCGAGCATCCAAACCTGTCGTGCACTGCGGGTGACGTGTCCGTGGTGGACGCGGAGGAGATCCGGCGGGCCCGTCAACAACTCGCCCGGTTGACTGCAGAGAATCAGAGTCTCGGGAAACGGATCAACCGGCGAGCACTGAGTCTCTTTGAAAAGTCTGAGCAAGAATATCAGGACCTCATGAATAAGAAACGCATCATCGAGAATGATAAGCAAAAAATCTACGCGGCTATTCGCAGCCTCGATGAGAAGAAACGTCTGGCGCTCGAGGCCACCTGGCAACGAGTGAACCGCGATCTCAGTGCAATCTTCTCTACCTTGCTCCCCGGAGCCGATGCTCGTCTAGATCGCGTACCGGAAAGCCAGTCGATGCTCGATGGCCTCGTGCTCAAGGTCGCGATGGGCAATACCTGGAAGGATTCCCTCACAGAGCTGAGCGGTGGCCAGCGTTCCCTCGTTGCTCTCAGTCTCGTGTTGGCTATGCTCAAGTTCAAGCCCGCGCCTATGTACATTCTCGATGAGATCGATGCGGCGCTCGACCTCAGCCATACGCAAAATGTAGGCCAGGTCATTCGTCAATCCTTCCGCGACAGCCAGTTCATCATCGTGAGCCTGAAACCAGCGCTCTTCGAGCACGCGAACGTCGTCTTTCGAACCAAGCTCGTGCAAGGCTCGTCGACGGTGACGCGCACCGTCAGCGCCTCGCGCGTTTCGACGACGACGACGACGACGACGACGTCATCATCATCGTCTTCCGGACAGTCCGAGTTGCACGCGGGTCCAGCAGCTGCGGCGATGGACGAGGCCGTAGCCGCGACCACCACCACCACCACCGCCTCTGCCTAGTCCATGCGTGCCTTGAGCTCGCGCACGGTGACGCCTTCACTGTGCAAGACGTACACGACCGCACCCCAGCCGCTGAGACAGTCGCGGTCGAGCGCGGCAAGCATACACTGGGCGGTAACTTCGAATAGGTCCTCGGGATCCAGACCCGGACGCCAGAAGGTTTCCCCCGTCCCGTAAAGCGACTCGGCACAGGTACCAGCAGCTACGAACTCATCGGTTTCCATGGGCGTGCCCAACAGGTCCATGGAGCAGCAATACGGCTTGTTATCGCCCGACAAACCGACGATCACCGGCTCGACAAAGTACGGTGCAAAGCGGCGCTCATAGAGAAGCGCGGAAACCAGCGCTGAAATGGTTGCAGGTTTCGGTTCGCGTTTCTCTCCTAAACGATATAGGTTCGTGCGCATCCGCACGCGTTCTGCTAGTGTTAGACAATCGGTCGCGAGTCCAGTGAGTCCCAGCACCAGTCGATCGTGGACGCGGAACAGACGGTTTGCGTCGCATGCCAGCGTGAGCTGCGCTTGTCCAAACCTCCGATCCGCAGCGATGGCAACACACTGGTTACCGGTTGCTGCGAATACGGCACCTCCGTTGTAGTGTAAAGGGTTGACTTGGCTCATGAGCGTGGGTGGCAAAAGTCAACGCGACGGAAGGGACTCGAACCCTCAATCTTCGGTTGAAACTCCAGGGCGAGCGTAACGCGCTGCCCAGCCGGAGACCAACGCTTTCGATGGACGGCGGAGCCAATTGATCGATCCATCGATCGATCGCGGGCCATCATGCCAGTTATCCATTCGAGGCAGCGGTATTGGCGCTTGGAACGTCGCTTGCCGTAAAGCCACCGTCGCAGATATCGATCCAAGTTCGCCGAAATTGATATATATAGCGTTGTCATGCGTGAAGCAAACCGTCACACCGGCGGGTAGCCTGTGCGTGATCGACGCCACGCAGCGATGCGTACGGCGGCGCGCGTGCAGGCGCATGTGAACGGCAGCCGCGCCATGCGGTGCGTGCGTCGCTGACGCCATCGCAGCTGCAGGGCGTCAATTCGAGGTGCAGATTGCTGCAGCGCGAGAAAGAGGTCTGAGGCCTGCTTCTTTGTTGTCTCGTAACGCTGGCTTTCGGTGCTGCTGCTGCTGCTGCTGCTGCGCACAGTCCGGTTTTTCTGTGGTGCTGCGTATTCCCCATGTTTGTGCTTGGTGTGCTTGCGTTGCGGGCACAGGGGTCGCCTCCTTCTTCGTCATCAGACTCGACTCCGGATAGACCAAAGGACGACGCGGACGAGCCCGGCAGGCGCGACGGGCATGCGTCCGCCGGGGGCGGCGAGAAACGGCGCGGGTCTGCTCGGCGTCCGCGCGGGAACCCGCTGGCAGCGGCAGTTGCAGCGCTGGAAGCGCGTTTTGCGGCCTCGTTTCCGGATATGAGGGACCGCTCAGCGGTGCGTCCGGCGCCGTTCGCGGAGCGGACGCTGCGGCGGGGCATGTCGCAGCAGAACCTCGAAGCGCTGCTGCGTGAGCGGTACCTGCCGTTAACAGGACCCTCGCTGCGGCAGTTTTTGCGGGATCTTTATGGTTTTGAGTATGATATTCAGCCTGTGCGACGGAATGTTATCGGCAAGTATGCTTTGTACATGCAGGTGATGTGGGAGCACACGCTGCAGGCTTCGTTCCGTTTGACCCAGGAGCAGTATGTGCAGCATTTGCAGGCTATCGCGGATATTCTGAACGCGTACGATGGGGCGGCAATGTATTTTTTGCGAGAGCTATATCGCTCGCGCCGGACGCCTGTTGTAGGTATGTCGGTGTCCGTGCGTCTGCCGATGATCGACCCGGCGCATTTTGACGATATATTCAAGCCCGGCGCCTAGGCGTTTGAGCAGGGAATACAGGTCACGCGCGTACGAGACGAGTGGTGAACAGGGCGCAGAAGACAGCGGTACCAGGGGCGTATGCGGCGACCACGGTGGTGAATGCCTGGGATCCTGCACCGTGGCGGAAAAACGGAATCTGTGCAGCCTTGTATGGATCGGGGTTGCCTGGAGGCTGTTAGCACTGGAAACAGCCTCGGGAACGACGAAAAGATTCGCTCAGATGTGTGCTTGCTGCATCCAGTACATAAGCAGGAATGGGGCGCAGCTGCCGACTTGAATCAATCAATACCGCAGACAGACAGTGAAAACACACACACACAAGTGAATAGGATCACCCAAGGCCGGGCGAAATGTGCGCAGTGCTCAAAGGCGCTTCCAGACAAGTGCGCTCTTTTCGTTGCTGCGCCTTGGCAGTTCACCGAGCGCTCTTCACGGCTCGATAAGCGCCCAGAGACGGTCGGCAGTGGCCACCGCATCTCCGTGTTGGAATCGGAATGGACGCACGTCGTTCTCACGCTCCTGGGCCACGTATCCCTCAATGTACGTCTGATCGCATCGGTAGTTCCAACGGATACGACTTATCGTGACATATAAACTCAGTGCATGTTTGAGGCTCGGAATATCAGTTTGAATGCGCTGCTGATACCGGTCCAGCGCCTGCTGCACCTCCGAGGACTCCGCATCCAGCTCGCGCAAGTTCGCTTGCAGCGCTTTGCTGCGCTCTTCGGCAGTTAGCATCCGCTCAATAATGAGGCGTTTCACCCGCTCGCGTTCCTCGACCCGCTGCTGATGCAGATGTTCAGGCTCAGGCGGCGTCGCGCGTTGTCTGGCGGCGTCAACCTGTCTCGCAAGCTGTACCAGCGACTCCTTGGCTCGTTGTTGCCGCTCCAATACCGTATCGTCGATTTGTTGTTCGAGAGAGGCCAACGCCTCCATTATTTGAACGTCCTCCTCGGAGCGGAAAACCGCCACCAAGTCACGCAACAGGTCCACGGTTTCCACTGCGTTCGACAGCGCATCAGGTACGGAGTCTGCACCTGCTCCGCCACTGCTGCTTCGAAGTCGAGCACCACTGGGCGTCTCGGAACGATTCTGGAGCTGTGCTCGTACTGGCGTAGGCGCCAACGCCAAGACTGCCTCGGGGGTCGAGTTGTTGTACGCCGCCACGAAGGGCTCGAAACGAACGCCTCCACCGCGTGGTGTCGCTGCGTTCATAGCTTTCGCGAAGCTGTAAAGCAGGTGCCAATAGCGAGTTAGGGAGCAAACCACTAGTGATTCAGCACAATCACAAAAGTTGCTGCTCAGCGAGCGCTACTGGTTTGTACGCGAGTTCCCGAGGAACGCCCCTGCTGAGCAAACAGTAGAGGAGACACCGCTATCCGGGACTCCGGGACCTGCCACGGGATTCAAAAATGATCGATCGCGCAGCGTTGCGCGCCGCGCCGCCGCGCCCAGGAGCCGATCGCGCTGGATTTTCATTCGGGGCTGCACGGGGCGATCGCCCCCATAGAGCGCAAACCTGGTACCTGTCGGACGTCTTTTTGACCCACGACGCTTGGTGATGACCAAAAAACCCACAGGCTACCTTCAAGGTGGAAAGTTCGTCCAACTGGATGCGCACGCATGTTAAACGATCGGCGCAGCAATGAACAAGACGGCGTCGAGCGGTAGCCGGCATTGCGAAGCGGTGACCGATTCGACACGCACGTACGCTCACAGACAAACAGATACACAGACACACTGGCACACGGACACACAGACACACAGATACACAGACAGATGATTGATTGATTGCCAAAGGGTCACGCACCACCCAGGTTCCGTGCTGAATGGCGAGCTTCTCAAGTGCGTCGTGTAGTGACGGCATGCCGGCATACACCGGCTGTCGATGCAGTAACGAGCCATGCGATTCATGTAAGCGTCGACTGAGACACACCCCGAGCTGACGCCCTCGGTGACATGGAAGAGTCGTTCAGGCCCCCTGCTGCATCCGTATCGGCGCTATAGGCGCTCTCGCGGACGCTCAGGGCACGCTCTCGACACACGATAGAACCTATGAAATGAACAGTGTATCCGAGAAGAAGTATGGGTCATGGAACTCTGACGTAAGCGGTTTGACGGATGCTTCCCTGTGCGATGAAAAAGCAAAGCGTACAATCAGAGAACGCTGGCCAGTGTACCAGTTTTGTCCATGAAAGAAAGAAATCAATCGATGGGAGGCGGCAGCTGCAGCAACGACGACGGCGGCGGCGATTTCGGCGCTGGTATGGAGTCGAGTGTGTGTGCTGGACGGCGTTCCGCTCCTGGTGCTTTCGACGACTGCGAGCTGCCGACGGGCAGAGTTCGTGAGAAACACTAGAAGGTTAGGTGTGATAGCTGGAATGTCTCAGCGAAATATTGAAACTGCTGGGAGCAGTCCGAATATGAACGGTCCTGTGAACGACCCTAACTCGTGGATTGAAATATTCCACTCCATGCCGTCGCTGGAGAACGTCTACATCATCTTTTCAAAAGACGGTGGCAAGTGGACGCCGAACAGAACTTACCGGTTTGAAGATGCGAGTCACATTCGAGAGGGGTTTCGAGTTTTCCGAGTTTCCGGCTGCAAACGGTTAGAGTTTGCGATAACGGACGGGAAACGATACTGGGACAATAACGGTGGGCAGAACTACGTCATTACGGAGCCGGGTCGCTATGTTGTGAGTATTCGTGGTCTACAGCGGCGCGGTGACGTGGATATGGATGAAATTCGCCGACAACAGACCAAAGCTACTGACCAATACATCGAAATCTTGTACCGGGCACCGGCTGACTGGTCGCAGGTCTATATTATGTACGCGAAACAGTTAAACGCCAAGGCGGATTGGACTTCTGCACCCGGCGAGCTCATGCTGCGGAATCCCGAGGAGCAGAACCTCTATTTTATCCGGCTATTGGCGAAAGAGCTCGAATTCGTTTTGAACAATGGTGGCGAGGAGTACGACAATTGCAAAGGGAAGAATTTCAAATGTCACACACCCGGTCGCTATCTGGTGCAGCACGAGGACTGCAAGTACCTCGGCCGAAGCGAGCGAGATCTCCTTCGGCAGGAGATGGCCGCACGGAAAGCGTGATCGGTGAGCAACATGCCAGTCACGTACAACGGTGGTTTAGATCCGCGACTGGAATACCGGAACGGTTGGTGCTGAAATTGGACGTCCGGCAGTAGCTGTTCTAGCCATATGGACAGCTATCGGGACCGCATTTCGTTCACGAGCTGCTTTGGCATTTACAGGACACGTATCTGAAGCTATGCGCGAACTCGCCCCAGTGCAGTTGTATGCAGAGCATGCCGGTGACACGCTGATGTGCTATACGCGGTGCTGCATCCGATTCGAGGTGACGAACGCAAGGTACGCACATACGTCGTGCCAGAAACAAACCGTAGCACCTGATTTGCAACCGTGAACGTGTGGACCAGTAAAGTATTCGGAACAGTGTCGAGTCTGCGATGCTCGGGCAGGTCGCCGCCGGCGGGCCTCGGCAGCTCTAAATCCTAGCACCACGATGCAACCACGCTGTTTGGGATGCTTTGCGGTCCATTAGATCTTGAGCGCATCTGCGTTCAATGAGGGCTCGTAAATACCTCGAATATATTCAAGGACTTCGTCTTGGAAGCATGTTTGGCGAACGCATACCGCTTCTCAAAAGAACAGCATGGATACAGGACGTTGTACTCGGAGCGGAACCCCCGCACCCACCGCTGAGTGAATCGTTTGGTAGGATCACCATCCAGTGGCGGACGTATCCACGAGAAAACATTTTGCGGTACACGCGCATCGAGGTACGCTCATCTCGTACGATTTGGACAAGCGATGAAGCACACTACCGTGTGCCGCCATCGCTGCATGCGTCTGCTCAAGCGCAAAAGCGTACCATCCTGTGTCCCAGAAACAGATTGCTATCCGCGAAGAGTATATCGTTTCCTCGGCAATGACGTTGCTCTGTACAAACGCAGCTCTATGTCGGAGTCATGGCAACGTGCGTCTCGGTCAGTGGAGACGCAGCGGTTGCGGTCACTGCCATGAAACCGAAACGTTTAGTGCAGTGCGTCACGGCGAGAGCGCTCATGCGCAGTCAATAGCTATGAACCGGAATCGATCGAGGCGCTGAGGACCGGCAAATGAGTTCGCTTCGTCACCGCTTCCAATCCATGCGGGTGCAAGAGTGCTCCTTGGAAGAAACCGCCAGCGGATGCAGCCGCCATCTTGAAAGGACCGCTCGTATCATAGCTTCCAGGCGACGCATGTCGCCCAGTTACCGCAGCGTACCGCCATGGCATGTGCCAGTGCGACTGCGCAGAAGCCTTTGTTCATGCAACGCTTCCTGACGACGAAACGTCGTTGTGCAACGTGGAGACCGGTCGACACATCAAACAGGTGGATACACCGAACGCAGCGTCATGCCTCAGATTCCGCAGGTCAAGTTGCGTACTATGACGCGGAAAGCATCGCCGGGTCGGACACACCGAGACCAGCTTCCAGCGTTGCGGGTGCAGGTCGAGCTCTGTCCACGCCAATTGCATGAGCTAAGAACGCTGGATCTTCTTGCCAAATACCTCCAACCTGTTTCAACATGCTCTCTAGGCAGTCGTGAAACTGCTGACGCAGTTCCGCTAGCGTGAGCGTTGTAAGCGCATAGCATCGCACCGTTCGTGGAACTTGCCAAACTGCCGCATCAGGCATTTGACGCTTCACGTCGTGCAAGACGGCTTCACGACCGATACGTTTGAGGGCCATGGTGACCTCGAAAATCACGTACTGCGCCCATAATTCAGCATTCTGGTCGTGATGTCGAAGGCCCCGCAAATAAACCGCCCGTGCTGTCGATATGGAACCACAAACATCTGCCTCAAGAGCGGCCGCAACTGCGAAAATACGCGCAGAGTAGGGACCTACTTGGTGCATCGCACGTACCAGTATCGGGCGCAGTTTCCGCACCTCTCCGGTACGCGCAGCGAACCGCATATAGGCAAGCCACAACGACTCATCAGTCCGCAACGACCTACAAGAGATGGCACGTTCATAAAGTTGGAAAACGCGTTGGCGCATTTTCCCAAGTACTTTGAACTGCTGGGCGCGGGGCCGCCGCAGCCCGGTCGCTCCTGCTGCGGGCCGCTGGGGTTCACGGCTCCGTTTCAGACGGCCAAAACGATGTCTGATGAGTTCCAGGACCGCGATTTCATACGTGATATACGACTTGAAGGTATCACGGAGTTGTTCAACCGCAGTTTTCCCAGTTTTCAGGCGCGCGAGGGAGCACTCCCAGGCTCGTCGGCGCTGCAGTAACTGTGCTGCCTCTTCCAACGTCCACACGCCAGCGTCTACTTGTTCCCGAGTTTGATGCAGGACTTGCTCCAGGTTACGCTCGACACTGAGAGCAGCCATGGAAGATCACTTGCGCCCCCGACGTGACGAACCCACAAGCCTGATACGAGGGAACTCCGGGATCAGGGATGCCTCGCGTCGACTTTTGGGAAACGGCAACGGGCCGCCTTGAATTGTGGCGCCTGCAACGACAGTCAGCGCCTAGTTCGAAGAGTCGTCCTATTCTTGATGAAGCAGCTTGCCAGAGCTGGACTGCAACCGTAACAACAATGTTTGGGAGGTTTTTGAGGCGTTCGTTGCATAATGTATCGACGGCGGTTGCGGACGCATGCAGACTTTTACCTCAGTTGTGTTCCACGTGAAGGTGGGTGTCATCAAATGCTTTTTCGCGGTTTATAATAGACGGGATCGAATGCGTTCAAGTTCAAACATAAAAAACTCTAGGGAAAGGGATGGACATGGAAGTAGGGAATCCTGGAGGGCCCTTCATTGCCAGGATCGACAAAAACTCGACGAAAATCTTCTTCTTGCCGACCATGGAGCGAAGCAGAGCAAGTGACGAAAAAGAAGAAGCAGAAGAACAGGGGAGATAGACGAGACAAGCTGTTTCCCCGACGGGACACTCAGAAGACTCTAGTGGCACAGAGGGCGCGAGTTCTAACAATCCCCGCATTGGTGAGTTCAACCAGAGGCGATCACCGCATAGAGTTCGTGAACCGAGACTTTAACGCTGCTATGAATACCAGACGATGTGCAGTGCTCAAGATGAGACCCGAGGATCTGAGGCGAGCAAACTTCGTGGGACAACCTCTCTGGTCCAAAGTGATGCCTGGATAAGTTGAAACCGATAGCGGTCGGCCAGTTCAGAAAAAAAAGCTTGGAGGCGTCCTCTGCGTGGTTGCATATATTTACCTTGTACGGACGCGAGAGATTTTCCTTCCGTTGATCAACTGTTTCTCGTGTGAGATCGGGACAAGTAAGCCGGAGCCCTAGCACGCGCAGTTGCTGTCGCATACCTGCGAGAAGGCCACGGTTCTTCTGCATCCATGTCAGATGAGAACGGGTCAGGAAACCTACCACATGCGTACACGCAAACGTTTGGGTCTCTTCTCACCATGATGAATACGAACTTTTACGGGTTGTCTCAACCGCTGCTCCCTTCTCCTCTATCCTGTTCGCGACTTGCAATATGCCGGTCTCGCGTTTCTCGTCAGGCCGGGTTTCGGCAGTCGAATGACACTGAATGCGGCGTTCAAGTCCCGAGTCCGCTGCTTCCGCAAGTTCTCTACGACATTCAACTCATAGGCTGCGGTTACGACCTACGCTTCGCTTGCGATGGTGATCTTCTCTGCATGCGGATTCGGTACGCCATTTGCAGCTGGGACACTTGTCTGTGATCAGGAGCTCCCGTATATCCACTACAACACCTCCTTCGAGAGCAGACCTGTAGCGCGAAAAAGCGTGCTTCATCGCTCGGTGCATGACCTGGAGTAGTACAGATACCTTTCCTCGATGCACTCCGTTTCCGCGTCCAGCGCTGTAATCTACAAACACGAGCTTCGTGTAGGTGATCTCCTCGGCGACTACGCAGCTGCCAGCTGGACGTACAGGCATCCGCCGTGCTAGTCAATACAGGATTTGTTAAACGCGATGGTATCCATGATGAAACGGGTATCGGAAAAAAATCCTGTGCTGGAGGACGGGTCGAGAAATCTCGATCCGCCTACGCTCCCTCTGTGGCAAGCGATGACGATGTCTCTACTGGAAGCGATCGTTGCCATCGCGAAAGCCTAAGTCCAAGACGCTGTTCCATTTGTGAACGGAAGAGACCGGCGCCTCTGGGATCATATCCCGTCAGCGGTATCATGCTGCAGTCGAATGCTGATCCTTCGACGACCGGAAATAGAGAGGGATTTGTCTTTCGAGCAGAGTTCATTGTTCGACTCGAACAGTTCAATGAACTTTCGGCATGAGCATGTGAAAAGGTCTTCAATCAACGATATCGTGTACTGGTCATCTTCAGTCCAGCGACACGAATTGAAGCGCCCACGATTTGCAGTGAAACACAAAGATCAAATACTTGAACACTGCGTGATTTGCGTATGCTACTTGGAAAGCGAAGGTGAACCGTGGAGGCTCGTGCATGAGCAGGGAATGACGATTCTGGTAGTTTTGCGCAGCGTTGTTCCAGGATGTCACGAGTTCCAGCGGCAAAGCGCGAAACGAGTCACGTCAAAAACATAACCGGGAAACGTAAACTAACTGGTAAGCTGTGTGCCTTTCTTGCTTCACTTTCAAAAGTGCAGGGTCGACACCAAAATACACCGGGAAAATCGACAAGCAGAAACAGAACAAAGAGTTCAGTGTTCCCATTCAGTTGGACGTGGTTCTGGTCGCTGATTCTACCATGCGCGCAGGTTTACTCCTACGTTGCCAAATCGACGACTCCAGCCGTCGTCTCTCAGCTGCGCAGTTGGTACCGCTGTCCAGGGCCAACACCAGCCTTCCTCTTTCGACACCGCTACGTTCCGCCGACTTTAGTGCATTCTCACAGGATAATACGGAGCCTCCGTCGATCCCTCTCGTGACTCGTTCGGGTGTAGCGTTTTCCACCGGCGCTAGCGCCGCTGCCTTTGAAACGCATTGGTCGCTAATGAGTTCTCTCTCATTGAGCAGCGCACCGGCCATGTCGTGGCAATCATCCCAAATTCAGCCGTCAGGCAACGCAGCTGAAACAAAGCCTGGCATTTATGATAAATCATTGTATCAACCTGACAGAAAAGGTCAAGCCAAATCGGGCCACCTGGATGCCCCGGTTTCAAACCGCTACCGGTAGGGCGTTGCGCCACAGTTCAACCGTTTTGCCTTGAACGTGCAGTGAAGCTCGTCGCACCGACAGCGCTGCGCACTTCGGGAGCTCATGCGCGCCTTCCCTGTTACCGGGAGCGTACCCATTGCGGTGACTCGACCGTCTTCGGAGAGTTCAATGGACGAGCCCTTCGAGTCTGAGGCACCCGTGGCGCTGTCTTGGGCACCACAGACAGTCGAGCTGGTCCGACAGCCCACGAGCTTGGTGACCAGCGAAAGTCAGAGTTTGGAAAACTGGCGGCAGACGCCTCCATCAAGAGAACGACGAAGCTCAGCGTCCCAACAAGGGCCTTCGAACACGCCCAGTGCTTCGCAAAGCGAGGAAGCAGTCGCACCATCGAGTGGAGCGTTAGCCAACGCGACGCTGCGCTGCACGACGTGCAAGCGGGACTTTGCGCGAGCGTGCACGCTTGCGAGACATAAACAGAGCCGCGCCCACCGGAGGAACGTAGCCCGAGCTGGTATTCGCAGACACGCTGCCCAGACATCTCATGTATCAGACGCAAAACGATAAATTTGCGAAACCTACGATCCCTAGCACCGATCGGCATCGCTGATTCGTGCGCTCATGTGTTCAAAGTCGCCCTGTTGGGGTCCAGGAAGGATAATGAGCCCCGAACCAGCGCTGGCTAGTCGACGCTTTGAAGCGTCGTGTGCCAAGGCATTGCAATGCCCTGGCCTGTGCCGCTGCGTCATGACGATGGGCTCAGCGACTGCCGGATCACTGACCGAATCGATCTTGTGTTCTATACGATGCGATACGATCAGAAGTGGTACCGTCCGGAAGCACTTGCACTGAAGCTGACATGCATGCTTTGGTCACAGACAGCATTGTGCGTATCCGGAAGAGGAGTCCAATGTGATATATACATCCAAGACAGAGGCACATGCTTGTGCAGCGGGAAATTCCGAAGCAAATTCCACATACTCTAATGAGACGCATTTTCCCTTTGCGAGCGAAATGCGTATACACCTATATGTGGCTCTCTGTAGACGTACGCATGAGGATGCGTGCATACACACACACACACACACACACTGGGTGACGCTGTGCGCACTCGCCACCCTCGGTCATGAAACGGAGCAAGCCGTGGTGCCTGCTTCATTGACGGATCTGGCGACATGGTGGCTTTCCTGGGATGTCCCCGGTGGCATCTGGGTCAGGTCGGGGCTCTGCAGGGCACCTCGATCGATGATTTCGTGATCAGCGAGAGAGAGAGAGCGCGCTTGAAAGCGCAATGCATCTAGCACTTTGCCGAGCGCGTTCAAAAGCGCTGCACGACGGGAAAATCGTCGTGGACGACCACAGCTGGTAGTAGGCAGGTTCCTCAGGACCACCAAGGATCGGCAAGTGCTTGCATGCTGAGCTTTAGCAGGAGAGATGGAGGCAATGCCCTCAACGAGCCGATGCACGCGGTGTACTCGCCCCGACTTGTGCACGTACATCATTCACGCGGAATACAGAGCAAGGCAAGAAATGACCCCAACAGACATCATTTTTGGTAGGTTTCATATGCGTTCGGGTCGTGCAGAGGGCGTCGCGTTCGCAGAGTAGCCTGTATATCTGTTGCGGTGTGCGAGAGTACCGTGGTCACCGCACGTCAGGCAACCCATGAGCGCATGCACCACTGTGCGCTTCTCCAGAGCCCGTCAATCGGCGCTTACCGATGAAAGGCCGCGTCGTAGCGCAAGCGCCTTCGAGCACGACTCGCAGACTTTCTCGCCCCGCATACAGCCCCGTGTCACATCTCATACAGTTGCGCTTCTTGGACATTGGCTAATGTAAAGGAAACCAGAAGCCCGCCTTTGGGGAACGCGACTCACAGGCAACTTTTCTCATGCTGATGAACTCGGCTCCATCAACGCATTCTCGAGTTAACAAATGCTGCACGCTCAATTCCATGCATATCATGTACCACCACCGCACAGCAGGTGTGCCTCTGATGTCCTGGGTAACGCTGCGGCAACCTTTCGTTTCCCTTTCCAAGGACGCCGACGCTGTATTCGAAACCAAACACAGATGCGTACCCTGCAAAATGAATATCTACCGCATAAGCGAACACCAGACTCGTTATCAGCCGGTGCAATGTAGTGTAGCATCTGCCACGGAAACTCGCGGGATCTCAGTGCCAGTGCAACGACCCGCCTGGCACCGTGTGCGTCTTGCCCCCTGTTTCAACCTGGCAAGTGCGCTTTCTATTCGATCCTCGCACCGAACCCAGCAATCCTTGGAATAGACGCCTCTGTCTCGATGCACAACACAAGTGCAGCACGCTTCTTGAAACCAAAGCCCTGACCAGCGCACATTCGCTGACTCGACACGGTACCTGGAGTCGACGCTCGTGCCCGCAACGCCAACCCTGCATAATGAAATGCACGCACCCGAAACCCGCTCTGCGTGAATTGTTGTCATTTTTTGCGCTAGAGAACGTTATGTGCTTATCGCACGGGCTCAAACGAACAGCGAGCTGTGTCCAGTATACGCCAGACCTGTTGAAGGAACGCTCGCATCGGTGGATCGCATTCAGCGATGCGCTGAGCGAGTTCGTCCCACCTGCACCAGAGATATTCTGCGGCAGCCATCGCTTCATCGTCTGAAAAGCGCTGCTGCTTTACGTCACGGAGACGCAACAAACACAGATCAGCAACGAGCGATTGATGCTGCGGCCCTGGGAGAAGAAGCACTTGCGCAGACGCGGGTCCCGGTACAAGCACCTGCCGAAAAGCGAGCTGCGGATTCGCACCGCACCGCAAGCTCGGAGGCAACGGCGAGCAGCACCTGCCACCACAAGCACAACAAGCACACGCCCAGTCACAAGCACATGCGCCATGAGCACCGTTTCCATCCATCATCGTGTACCACGGCGTGCAGTATAGAAAATGCCATGAAAGATTCGGCGACGCTCGACTCGAAGCGCTATTCGACGCACGCATCCACATGTATTGTGCAGAGGAGACGTCTGCGTTCTGTTTTTGGACGAGCCAGAGTGTCACTCGCCACAAAGTCGGCACAGGCGCTCGCAAGGATAAGGGTAACCACGCCACTATCGAACCGAACGTTGCCGTCGCGCAGCTGGCAATGGCGAAGTGCACAGCAGAACACGAATGCGTCCAAGTGTCGACATGCTCTCCGCATGCCAAACAGTTCTGGTTATCGGCTTCATGCCGTGGTGCATGGCTATGGCTCGCTGGCTCGCCACAGAGAGGAGCAAGCGGAGCGATCCACTTTGTCAGCACCACGTCGCATCGCTTGGTTTGATTCGTCGCCGCCGCCAGGTCAGTGTACCCCGAGCGGCGGTATAGTGCGCAGGCACGTTCGAGCACTGATGCGGACTCGAGGATCACTTGCCAGGGAGCGCAGCTCGTCTGGCGAATACGTGCCTCTGCAAAGGCCAACAGCAGACGACCCAACCCTCTTCCACGAAAAGAGCGCTCAAGGTACATTTTGCGAAGCTCCGCCCGCAGTGGCGCGTTTGTCTCGGGAGGCAGTGGATACCAGCCGACAGAACCTACAATCTGTGCGGTAGGCTTATGCTCCAAGACGAAGAACTCTCCGCCGGCGCCAAAGTATTCCTGCTCGACGCGTAAGACGTCAGCGTCGGCTCCGTTGGGTTCCCACACCAGACCGTACTCGGAAAGTACGCGAGCAATTAATTCACCAGTCGTGTTTCGATCCCTTTCACACCAGTTGCGTAAGAGAAGCTCGTCGCCAACGAGCGTCTGAAGCCAGACGTCTGCTGTCATACTTGCGAAGCTACCCGTCGCCGGGTGTGAGTCTGTGTGTGTGAAGGCAAAGACCAACGTCAGAATTGGAGAGTCTTTGAAAGCAACAAGTGTCTAGTGCAGCTCTGAACCTGAGTTTTCTCTACTTGAAAAAAAACCCTGTTCCAAGCGCACGACTTGTGTTGAGACTGCCAGTGCATTGTCTCGGAAACGAACAAACGCTCACGAACATGTAGGGCGAACGTATGGCGACGTCCAAATGCCTGCCGGCTTTTTTTCCGACCGGCCGCCTGCTATCGGCTTCAGGTCTTCTTGGAAACGTCGAGTATTCGAGGCTGCCACACAAAGCTGGCTCGCATCAGCTCCTCGAGTCTCGTCTTCAGCACTGTACATCTTGTGATATTAAGAACAGCGTTAAAGTCCGGGCTCACGAAGTCTACGCGGTGATTGCCTGAGGTTGAACGAACCAATGCGAGGATTGCTGGAACTCGTGCCCTCAGGGGCACCACAGCCTCGTCATCCTGAAATCGGGCAAGCGCAGCCGAGCTCGCTTACCTGCCCTCTTGCCCTTATTCTTCGTCAGTTGTGCTTTATCGCTCGTTGGTCGGCGTGAAGAGGATTTTTTTCGTTTTTTTCGCCGAACCCGGCGACGTCGGGCATCCAGCATCCACGTGTTCCATTTCGATACCTTTCCCTTGGATTTTTTATGTCTTCAAAGTGAACGCACTTGTTCATGCCCTCATGTGAGGGCGTTCCCTGCGAGAGGAGCACGTGTACAAGAAAGACGACAGGTGTCCCGGAATGTCACCGCGTGTTCAAAGCTTCGATGGTTCGTCCAGTGGAGCGATCATTACGTATCAGGATACGAAAGACTCGTTCGATGGGGTTGAAACACGCTAAGTACGGAGGATCGAAAAGCAGCTCTACCCAGATAGAATCGACAAAAGCTCGAACGCAAGCGGAACGTTGAAATGCAACGTTCAATACAAGGGCGTCAAGAGACATTCAGGAGAAAAGGTCTTCAATAATTCGACACAGTGGTTGGTGCTGTAGTATGAGCTTTCTCTACGGGGGAAACTGATGCCGCCAAATGTATCCAATGCAGCTCGAACAGATAATGATGTCTTAGTCCTCTTGGAGTTCGATTGTACATACCACGGGCTCCGTGCTCCGCAAATACCCATAGCCGCTGCGACCGTTTCGGCCGAAGCAAGTGTCATCTACTGATGAAAACAGGTCGCCTTTTCGGTCCCTAATACCAATTGCGACGTTCCAGGAACGCTGTAGTCGTGGTTCCTATGGAAAATGGCCATTCATGAACTAGCACCCTTTTTCTGCGACTCTATCCCAGTGTTTTCAGTGCCACACGAACAAGCTGTAGAGAAACAGAGGCGCCCGTGGTAGCTAGTGTCGTTGCTTTTGCCTTCCGTAAAAGGTGCTCAACTGCTTGTTCTCTACCATTGACAGCAAGCACACGTTAAGAATACCAGTTTTGGGGCCGGAGCAAATATACTTGTTTCTTTCTGTGTTCTTCTCTCATCTGCGACCTATGGTATAACTGAACAGAAGGAGGGATGCAGTCCTCGTTGCACTGTTCTGTAACGCATATGTTTTATTGGCAATTCGTCTACGATCTGTATGGTGCATTGCATCGTGATTTCGATCTCTTGATATACTCCGCGAAAAAGCATTCGATGACATGATTCGGATATGCAATATCGTTGCGTTGAAAGACTAAAGCAA
>Ga0123519_10003671_pt1 | contig 25329 bp, 26 predicted proteins | sample YelNatPaOPRAMG02_FD_87396 | JGI IMG/M metagenome (GOLD analysis project Ga0123519, IMG submission 87396) | Hot spring microbial communities from Yellowstone National Park - Yellowstone National Park OP-RAMG-02 (version 2) | ecosystem: Environmental > Aquatic > Thermal springs > Hot (42-90C) ...
ATATGGACCATATGATGGCGCATCCGATCCTATTTTCTCTAACGATGGCTCAAAATATGGATTTAGATTTAAAAAAGACAATAAACACTATATTCAGATAAATGATAAGATATATGGACCATACGATTATGTATCAGATTATCCTACTTTCTCTAATGATGGTTCAAAATATGGATTTATGTTTGGAAAAGATGATGGACACTATATTCAGATAAATGATAAGATATATGGGCCATATGATTATGTATCAGATTATCCTACTTTCTCTAATGATGGCTCAAAATATGGATGGATGTTTAAAAAAGATAATAAATACTATATTCAAATAAATGATAAGACATATGGACCGTATGATTATGTATCATATTATCCTATTTTCTCTAATGATGGCTCAAAATATGGATTTGAGTTTACAAAAGATAATAAATTCTATATTCAGATAAATGATAAAACATTTGGACCGTATGATATAGCATATAATCCTACTTTCTCTAATGATGGTTCAAAATATGGATTTAGGTTTATAAAAGATAATAAATTCTATATTCAGATAAATGATAAAACATATGGACCGTATAATGGTGGTATATCTGGCTCTGCTTTCTCTAATGATGGTTCAAAATATGTATTTGGGTTTAAAAAAGATAATAAATACTATGTTCAGATAAATGACAATATATATGGACCGTATGATATAGCAATTTTGCCTAATTTCTTCTCTGATGATGGCTCAAAATATGGATTTATATTTGGAAAAGATAAAAACCTCTATATTCAAATAAATGATAAAACATATGGGCCGTATGATGATGCTAAATTTACTTTTACAAAAGATAATAAAACATATATAGCTTATATTTCTGGGCATGATTTAGTTATTGAAGAAGTAGAATAAGAGGTTGAATTTTTTAATGTTTTTCCAACACTTTCATGGCTACATTAATTTCTGCTTCCTTTTTTGAACTCCCTTCTCCTTCGGCTATTTTTTTATTATTTAGATAAAGACCTATCTTAAAGTATCTTTTATGAGGAGGGCCCGAAACCTCAATTATTCTATATTCAGGCAAAGATTTTGCTTCCTTTTGAAAAAATTCTTGCAAAAGTGTTTTGGGATCTTTATATTTTTTTTGCTTAACAATTTCCTCAGCTTCAGTTAGAATTTTTTTTTCAATAAACTCTTTCACCTCTTCAAACCCCAAATCTAAGAAAATTGCTCCAATAAGTGCTTCTAAACTATCGCCTAAGACAGTTTTTAATCCTTTTTCGTCAAAATTTTTACCAAATAATAAAAATTTTTCAATCTTCAATTTTTTAGCAATCTCACCTAATCTTTGCCGATTTACTAAATTTGATCTAATTAAGCTTAAACCACCTTCGCCTAGATAAGGAAAATTAAAATATAAATACAAAGAAGTTATAAGTTGCAGAACTGAATCTCCTAAAAATTCTAATCTTTCATTATGGGATAATTTAATTTTGGGATGAAAAAAGAGCCAAGATTTATGCGTCACTGCCGACAGCCAGATATTTTTATCTTTAATTTTTATTTCTAGAATATTTTCAATCTCTTTTTTGTTGAGCAGTTTGTAGATATTCCTCATAAATTGTTCCTAAAACTCCGTTGATAAATTTAGCCGCTGACTCATTGACAAAACTTTTTGCTAAAACGATAGCTTCGTTAATGCTTACTTTTACCGGGACTTCATCGTGATTTTGGAAATATATTTCATAAACAGCCATTCTTAAAATATTTTTTTCTATCAAGGAAATTTGTTCAAAAGGCCAATTTTTTGTATTTTTTTTAATAGTCTCGTCTAAAAATTCTATATTATCGACGATTCCTTCCATCAATTTTTGAGCAAAACCAGGTTCATCTATATCGTTTCCAAATTCTTCTAAATTTTCATTGAGAAAATCGCGCCATTTATCTTTGGGATAATTCCAAAAACTCCACTCATAAAGAGATTGAAGAACAATTATTCGATAAAGATGCCTAATAGACATTGATTATTTTTTCTTTTCTTTCTTAAGTAAACCAACAAATCTACCTCGATAAAAACCGCATTCAGGACAAAGACGATGAGGCCGAATCAGAGCACCACAATTTTTGCAAGGTTGAAGTTGCACTTTTTTAAATCTTTCTTTTTGAAATCTTCTTTTTCTATATCTTACTCTTGACAATTTTTTTGTTGGAACTACCATGGGTAATTATTTTATTAATTCTGACTTTTTAAACCATAATTTTAATTCCTTTTCTGCCTCTTTTCTATTTCCTGAAGCATGAATTAAATTTTTTACAGGTCTTTTCTCTAAATTAGCTAAAATTGGCGTATCAATTGAGAAATCACCTCTGATTGTTCCAGGTTCAGCTAAAAATGGAATCGTTTTCCCGATCAACTTTCTTACGACCATTATTGCCTGTGGTCCTTCTAGGGCCATCTTAACAACTGGCCCAGACGACATAAAAGCTATTAGCCATTGTCTAATTTTTAACCCTAATTCATAAACATTATTAACTCCATAATCTTTTTTTAAATCAACTTTTATTTTAGCCTCTTCGCTTGTTTTAATTAAATTATAACCCATATTTTCAATCCATTGACGATCCTTAGGATAATGCTTATCAATCATTTTTTTTGACGGAACGACTATCCCTAAGCCAATAATATTAAGTCCAGCACGCTCAAAACGGGAAATTATTTCGCCTATTAATTTTCTTTCAACTCCATCTGGTTTAATTAAAACTAATGTTATTTCTCTAACATTTTTCATTTTTTCAAATATTTTTCCATGCTCATAAAAGCAGAGACTAAATTAATTGTTAAAATTAGACCGAAAGCAATTAAATTCAAAATTAAAAAATTTTCACTAATGAAAATTGATGGTTGAAAATTAGAAATTATTGTTGGCCAAAAATTTTCTGTCTTCATTAAAAATAAAATTAGAATCCCTAAGGAAATTATATAACCTAAAAATGAAAATATGAAAATGTAAACAAAAAATGGGCCACGGATAAACCAATTATCAGCACCGATGATTTTTAAAACTTCAATTTCTTCTTTTTGTGAATAAATTGAAACCAAGGAAGTATTGAAAATAATTAAAGAAGAAAAAGCTAAAATTACAATTATTAAAACGGAAATCAACAATCTTAATTGATTGGAAATAGAAATAATTTTTTTTATTACTCTCTGGTTTTCAAAATAAGTAATATAATCTAAATAAGCTTTGTGAGGCGACTTTTCGAGAAAATCAGCAATTTTTGGATAAACTTCTGAATTTTCAGCTTTAACAATTAAATAATCAACTAAAGGATTTGTTTGAAGTTCTTTTAAAGCTTTAGCAATAACTGGATTAGACTTGGCTTCTTCTTGAAATTTTTTAAAAGCAACTTCTTGGGGAACAAAATCAACTTTAATAACACCCGGAAATTGCTCCAAAATTTTTTGTACTTTTAAAATTTCATCACGGGTAACATTTGTTTTAAAATAAATTGAAAAATCTAATCTTTGCTGCAAATAGTTAATCATTTGATGAAAAAAATAAAAACTTAAAAATCCAAACCAGATAAAAAAAGTAACTAAAATAGTTGTCCCCAGATTAATCAAAGAAATAATTTTTTCCTGCCAAAATAAATTATAACCTGATTTGATAATTTTTTTAATTTTATTTAGCATCAGACTAAAGTATATTTTCCTGGATTTTCATCGCGAATCAAACGACCATCATTTAAAGTTAAAACTCTCGTTTTTAAACTTTCAACAATTTCTCGATTATGAGTTGCCAAAATAATACTAACTCCATCCTTATTAATTTCTTTTAAAATTTCAATAAACTCATAAGAGGCAAGAGGATCAAGATTACCTGTTGGCTCATCGGCTAAAATAACTTCTGGTTTTGAGATTAAGCACCTCGCTAAACAAACTTTTTGTTTTTCTCCTCCGGATAATGTTCCTGCTATTTGATCTAATTTAGATTTAATTTTCAATTTTTCTACTACCTTATAAACTTCGTTTTTAATTTCCTTAGGTGACTTCCCTAAAATTTCTAAAGGCACAGCGATATTTTCAAAAACTGTTTTTTTATTTAAAAGCTTAAAATCCTGATGAATTGCAGAAGTTTTTCTTCTAATTTCTCCCAATCTTTTTCTGGAAAGTTCTAATAAGTTTTTATTCTTGAAATAAACTTGTCCTTTTGTTGGATCTTCTTCTCTCCTTAAAATTTTGAGAAGAGTTGACTTCCCTGCCCCTGATTTGCCAATCAAAAGAACAAATTCGCCAGAATTTACCTCAAAACTAACATTATCTAAAGCAATAATATTTGATGAATAAATTTTAGTTATATTTTTTAAAGCAAGCATTATTTAAATTATATCACGAATTAATTCTAATTTTCCATCAAGTACTTCGTCAATTTTATTCGTTTCTTTGCCAGTTTTTAAATCTTTAACCAAACTATAAGGATCTAAAATATAAGACCTTCTTTGATTGCCCCAACCAATTTCTATTTTTTCTCCTTTAAGTTCGGCAATTTCTTTTTTATGCTTTTCTTCTAACAAACTTTGAATTTTTGAAAACAAAATCTTTAAAGCGATTTCTTTATTTCGAGCCTGAAATCTTTCGCTTTTACAAGTAACAACCAAGTTAAGCGGCTTATAAATAACTCTTACTGCGGTTTCTACCTTATTGACATTTTGACCACCATGCCCACCAGCTCGAAAAGTTTGAACTTCAATGTCCTTTTCTTCCAATTTAATTGCTGGTTTTTCAATTATAGGCAAAACATCAACATAAGCAAAACTTGTATGTCTTAATCTTTTAGACGAAAATGGAGAAATCCTAACTAAACGATGAACTCCTTTTTCTTCTTTTAAAATTTCATAAGCCTTTAAACCGCTAATTTGAAAACTTACGAATTTATATCCACCAATTTCATTAGGACTTTCATCAATAGTACTAAATTTCCAATTCATTTTTCTGAAAAATTTTTCATACATTCTTTTTAACATCCCCACCCAATCTTCGGAATCTTTACCGCCAACCCCAGAATAAATGCTTAATAAAGCAGAATTTTGATTATTTAACATCATTTTTTAAAGAATCTAATAAAATTTCTCTTGTTAATTTTGGGTCTGCCCTCCCTTTTGTTTTTTTCATAACTTCGCCGACTAAAAATTCAAATGATTTTTGATTTCCAGCCAAATAATCATTAACTGCTTTTTGATTTTCTTGAATAACTTCTAAAATAAAGTCAGTTAAAGTTTCAGCAAAACTAATTTTCTCTTTTTCTTTAATAATTTCTTCAATCTTTCCTTTGTTAGTTAAAACCTTTTCCAAAGCTTCTTTAACAACTTTTGAAGAAATTTTATCCTCATAAAAAATAAATAAAAGATGGGCAAATTCATGAGGACGAATTATTTCTTCATTTAAATCAATTTTATATTTTTCAACCAAGCCCACCAAATCATTAATCAAAAAATTAAGAGTTAATTTTTTTGTAAATTCAAACGAAGAAGTTAATTTATAAAGTTCCGAAAAACTTTCTTCAAAAAAATGGGCTAAAAATTGATCACGAACCAAGATATCAATAGTTCGAAAATCAAGTTCATATTCTTTTTTAAACCTTGCTCTTTTATCCCAAGGAGTTTCGATAAAAATACTTGCTTCCCTAATCATTTCATCGATAATTAATGGCGGTAAATCTGGTTCAGGAAAATAACGATAGTCTTCAGCTTCTTCTTTTGTTCTTTGCGAAAAAGTATTTTTTTTAACTTCATCATAGCCTCTTGTCTCTTGAATAATTTTTTCTCCTTTTCCTAGTAATCTTTTTTGTCTTTCAATCTCAATTAAAACTGCGTATTTTAACGACTGAATTTTAGCAATATTTTTAATTTCAACTTTTGTCCCTAATTTATCACCTTCAGCCAAAGAAATATTAGCTTCGAATCTAATTTGTCCCTTTTCTGCTAATACAGAAGAAATTTTTAAATATCTAATTAAAAGAACAAAATCTTCGGCAAAAGCTTCAACTTCATCAGCTGAATTAAAGTCTGGTTCAGTCACAATTTCAACCAAAGGAATGCCCGAACGATTAAAATCAATTAAACTGTAATCTGCTTGATGAATATTACTAGCAGTATCTTCCTCTAAGTGAATTCTTTTTATTCTAATTTTTTTTTGAAAATTTTCTCTTATTATCAAAACTTCACCGTTAGTCGCTAAAGGAATTTCATATTGAGAAATTTGATAATTTTTTGGCAGATCTGGATAAAAATAATGCTTTCGAGCAAAAATACTTTTTTCATTGATTTTCATTTTCAAAGTTTGAGCTAGAGAATAAGCATAAGCTAAAGCTTGTTTATTTAAAACAGGCAAAACTCCAGGCTGACCAGTACAAATAGGACAAATATTTTTATTTGGCTCAGTTTCCTCAGGATTATTTTTGCAAGAACAAAAAAGTTTGGTTTTTGTTCCAAGTTCCAAATGAATTTCTAAACCAATTTTAGGAATAAGTGTTTCCATAGCGGAGGGGGTGGGACTCGAACCCACGGCTCAGTTTTTAGCTGAGCAGGTCTTAGCAGGACCCCGCCTTACCACTCGGCCACCCCTCCATATAAAACACTTAAAATTATAACATATTAATTTTTGGGTATCTATGGCCTATTTTTAATCTTTCCTTAATATAAGTTATTTCTTTTTCTTTTATGGCCAAGTATTTTTCTTTATTGAAACCATATTCTTTGATTAAATGAACCGCATATTCTCCACCTAAAAAATGCGGCAAAATAACAAAGTCAGCATTATTTTGATAAAGTTCCAAAGCATCTTCAATTTTATGAGAAGTAGGGAAAAATATTACTTGAGGATTTTGTCTTTTTATCTCCTTTAAAATTATTAAATTTGTCTCTAAATCAGGAATAGTAGAAATAACAATTTTTGCTTTTGAAAAATTTAACGATTCTAAAAATTCTATTTCTTCGGCATCTCCATAAAAAATATTAAAATGTTCTTTCTTCAGATTTTTTACTGTTTCTGGATTATAATCAACTATTAATAGTTTATCTTTTTCAAAAAATTTTAAAAAACTATAACCAACTCGATCACAACCAAAAAGAAAATAATCATAGGTTTCTATTTTCTCTTTACCTTCTTTTATCTTTTTTCTTTCAAGAATTTTTAAAATTGGAGCCAAAAAATTATAGACATTATCCGCATAAACAAAAAGATAAGTAGAAAAGAAAATTGTTATTAGGCCAACAATTCCTGTCAAAGATAAAATATCTTGACTTAAATGACCCAATTTTACTCCTTGATTGATTAAAATAAAAGAAAACTCGCTAATCTGAGCAGATGTCAAACCTAAGAGAAAACTTGTTTTTGAAGAATAACCCAAAGGACTAAGCATTAAGATCATAATTAAAGGATTGCCTATCAAGACAAAAAGAGAAAGAATTATCGCTGTGGAAAAATCTTGAAAATTTGTTAAGATAATTTCCGAACCTATTAAAATAAAAAATAAAATAATGAAAAAATCTCTTAGCGGTCTTAATCTTGAAGCAATTTCATAGTTGCTAGACAATGAAGATAAACTAATACCAGCAATAAGAGCTCCTGCCTCAAGACCAAACCCTAAATATTTAAACAAACTAGCAATGCCTAAACCGAAAAATAAAGAAAATAAAAATAAAAATTCAGCTGATTTTTCTAAAAAATTTTCAATCTTAGGAAGAAACTTTTGAGATAAAAAAGGAATAAAGAAAATTGTCAAAACACCCAAAAAGATGTTAATAAAATTTTCGCCTTCTAATAGATTTAGACCTTTAACAAAAAATGGTAGTAAAAATAAAATTAAAATAGCGATCAAATCTTGTACCAAAAGAAACCCCACAGACAGCTTCCCATAAATTTTCTCCAAATCTCCTTTATCAGTAATAAGTTTTAAAATAATTATAGTGCTGCTAAAGGAAAGAGCAATTCCTAAATAAAGAGAGACAATAGTTGAAAACCCTAAAATATATTTTAAGATAAAAAAGCCTGCCAAAATTGTCAAAAATTCTTGAAGAAAACCAATCACTAGCGAAGGAACGCCTATATCTCTTAAAGTTTTTAATTTTAGTTCTAAGCCAACAATAAATAAAAGAAAAGCAATCCCTAAATCACTAAAAACTTCTATAAAAGGTTTTGCTTGAGATGAATTTAAAAAAAATTGCGATAGAATAAGACCAGTAAAAATGTAGCTAATAATAAGCGGTTGTTTTAAAATTCTAAAAATCAAAGCAGAAGCAAAAGCAAAGCCAAAAATTATTGTTAGTTCAGTAAATGTTATCATTTTTTACCAAAGGAACAAAAACAAAGCCATAATGATACTCTTTCTCAATTTTACCATTTATTTTTTTAATTTTCCATATACCTTCTAAATCAGGAATTACTAAAATACCGTTGTTTTTAAGTTGAGAAATTAATTCTTCAGGAATTTTTTTAGTTGACGCACTAACTAAAATTCTGTCAAATGGCGATTTTTCCGGAAGGCCCTTTGAACCATCTCTTAAGAAAACTTCGACAATTCCTTTTTGAATAAAATTATATTTTTCAATATTTTTTTTGCCAAATTCAAAAACTTCAGGAACAATCTCAATTCCATAAACCTTACTGTTTTCTCCTGAAATTTTAGCAAGTAAACAAGTTGTCCAGCCAGAGCCAAAGCCAATATCTAAAATTTTTTGTTTTTTCTGAGGCTGAAGAAGTTCCAACATAAAAGCAACTACGTAAGGCTGAGAAATTGTTTGCCCCATAAATGTTGCTAAGGGAATATCAAAATAAGCTTGAGCAAAATGTTCTTCTTTAACAAAATTTTTGCGATCAATTTTTAAAAAAGCATCAATAATTTCTTTTGTTTTTAAAACACCCCTTTCTTTTAAAGAATCAATCAAATCTTGATTTGATTTAAAAACCATAGATATTTTTCTTTTGGATTCTCTGAATCATAAATAGCGCTTGCCATTATAATAAAATCTGGTTTATAAGATAAAATTTTTTTAAAATTTTCCTCATCTATCCCTCCATCGATCATTAACTTCGGAGATTTATGCGAATAATTTTTGTCCGCCTTAGCTGCAAGAATCTGTTCTATTCGTAAATAAGTTTCTTCTAAAAATTTCTGCCCTGCCTTTCCAGGTCTTACTCCTAAAATTAAAATCCCATCAACATAACTTAAATATTTTTTAATAAAATCAAATTTAATATCAGGCGGCCAGGCAATAAAAATTTTCTTTTTTGTTTTTTTTGCCATTTTCAAAAGACCATCTGGATTTTGACTTGCTTCTAAATGTAAAATCAAAGTTTCAATATTTTCTTTTGCCCATTTTAAAATTTCTTGAGGCTTGAGTGAAAGCATAAGATGAAGATCAAATACCACGGATAAATCTGATTTACGCGGATTATTGTTTTGATTTATATTCAATAGGCCTAAATTAATATTAATCCGCTCTAAATCTGCATAAATCCGTGGGTAAGTTTGATAACCCGTAAATTCTAAACTAGCAATATCTAAATGAAAATGATTTATTGAACTTTTTAATAGATTTATTTTTTTTTCAACTTCTTCAAATATTTGAGCATTAATTGCTGGAATAATTTTTGTTTTCATAGTCCTCTACCTTTTTAATTCTTCTTAGATATTTTTCTTCATTTTTAAATTCTGTTTCTAAAAAAGTTTTAACTATTTTCCAAGCCAAATTTTCTTCTGTAAAATCACTGGCTAAACATAAAACATTGATATCATCATCTGCTTTCATCATTTTAATCATTTCCGGATTTATAGCTAAGCTTCCTCTAATTCCTTTTACTTTATTCACGGTAAAACAAACTCCGGCTCCTGATCCACAAATTAAAATACCCAAATTTCCAAAATTATTTTTTACCTTTTCTCCAACTTTAAAAGAAAAATCTGAGTAATCATCGTTAGGATCATAAATTAAATTACCACAATCTTCAAAATCATAGCCATTTTCTTTAAGCTTTTCTTTTAAAAATTCTTTTAGATTAAATCCTCTATGATCAGCGCCAAGAAAAATTCTCATGGCTCTTTTTCCTCTTCAATCGAACTTTCTATTTCTTTTTCTCTTTTTCCAGAAATTTGAATCTTTTTATCTAAACTAAGATAAACAATTTGCCTTTTTCGTCTTCGCCATACTTCAAGTGATTTTATATACTCAACGTCACCCTTATTAGGGTCCCAAACTTTTATGTGACCTGCTCCTGCTTCTTCTAAAATACCAAGACTTGGCTGAACTATAGGATATTCTCTTGTTGGCCAAAGAACTAAAATTACTGTTCCTTTTTCTTGATCTAAAGCAGCTATACCTTCGTCAATATCGTTAAATTTTTTTATTTCTCCCTTTACCTTAAGAATTTTTTCAAACTTCTCTTTTAAATTATTTAAAACTTTATTATAATTTTCCCATGTTATTACTTCTAAATCTATTTTCTTACCAGTTAAAAGATAATAAATTCCTTCTGGAGAATTTTCTATCTTTTGCCTTTTTAATTCTTCCAAAACCTTATATAAGCCATAAGCTCCTAATCCTCCAGCAGTTATTTCTGCGGCATTTTTTATGAACTCTCTTCTTGTTATTTTTTTACTTTTCTCATTATAATTTTTTCTTTCTTTTCTTCTTTCCATAATAATATTATATCACAAAAATTATTTTCATAAAAGTCAAGTCATAATAACTCCCCAAATTTATCTGGTTCTAAATTATAATAATTAATTAAAAATTCTGCTACTTTTTTAAATGTTGGGGCTGCTGTTCCGAAAGCTAAAAGTCCTTGGGCTGGTTTATCTAATCTTACTAAAACAATATATTTTGGATTGGAAGCAGGCAAAAAACCAATAAAAGTAGTAATTGCATCTTCGGTATAACCAGAAGGATTCTCAGACGTTTCTTTAGCCACAGGTATCAATGCTGATCCTGTTTTTCCAGCAATTCTAAATCCTTTAATTTTTGCTTTCTTCGCTTGATTTTCGACTACTCCTTCCAAAATTGGCAAAATTGTTTCTAAAGTTTCCTTTCTTAAAACTTTGGTGATGATTTGTGTTTGATTTTCTTTTTTTGTATTATCAGGATAAACTATTTCTTTGACAAAATTAAGCTTAACAATCTGTCCATTATTGCTAAAAAGATTAAAATTTTGAACTAAACTAAGAGGAGATAAAGCAACACCTTGCCCGAAACTTGCAGTTCCAAAATTTACTTCTCTTCCTGGATTTTTTAAATTTTTAAAATTTGGTTCTTCTAAAATTGGGAAATCAACTTCAGCTTTGTTATTTAAACGAAAAGTTTCAATATATTTCAAAAACCTTACTTTACCTAAAATTTGAGAAACATAAACAGCGCCGGTATTTAAAGATTGTTCTAAAGCAGTTTTAAAATTTATTAATCCCCTCCCCTTTTTGTCAAAATTTTCAATCTTCCAGCCATTTAAAACAACATAACCCTTGTCGTCATAAGTATCTTCGGGTTTGATTAATTTCTCCTCAAAAGCACCAGCATAAGTAAATGGTTTCATAACTGATCCTGGCTCATAGTTTTTACTTAAACGAGAAATAAAGATTGAATAATCTTTTTGTTCTGAAAAATTATTAGGATCGTAATTAGGTTGTTCAGCAACTGCCAAAATATTCCCTGTTTTAACTTCAGTGACAATAATTAAGCCACCACTTGTATGGAATTCTTGAGTGGCAAATTTTAAAATTTCATTAGCTTTTCTCTGAAGATAGTAATCAAGATTTAAAACTAAATCAGCTCCCTTTTGAGGATTTTTAATTACTTGAAAATTACTTCGATAACCAACTTCGCCTTTTAAAACTTCGTCATAATATTTCTCTAATCCATATTGTCCTTCTAAAAGCCCTGTATCTTCGTTGAATCTAGCAAAACCAATAATTGTCCCCAAAAGATCGCCTAACGGATAATAACGAACAATTTTTTCTTCAAAAAAAACAGAATCGTATCCCAATTTTTCAATTTCTGTTTTTTGGCTATCGCTTAAATCTTTTTTAAAAAGAAAACTTTTGGATGAATTTTTAGCTAAAGAAATAAGTTTATTTATTTGGTCACTTTCAAGATTTATCTTTTGCGAAATCATTTTTATCTCTTCATCAATATTTTTTGCTTTCGGAGAATAATAGTAAAGATCATAGAGATAATAACTTGTAGCTGCCAAAAATAAATTTCCATCTTTATCCCTAAGATAAATATTCCCTCTCAATGGAGGAATTTTAATTAATTTACTAAATGAATTATCATTGAAACCAGCTTTAACAATTTGAAGTTTATAAAGTTGAAAGACTAAAAGAAAAAAAGAAAAAATAATTACAAAAAAACTCAAAATAACAACTAAACCATTAGTTTTTATTTTTTTTAATTTCATTTTCTTCTATTTTATATTTTAGTTTATATTTTAGATTTTAGTACGATTATCTATAGGTAAAATTTTCAGGAAAAAGATAAATTATTTTTGAGGAAGACGAGGGATCGGCCGGTAGAGAGAGATGGCTATTGCTAATTTGTGCATTAAAATTTGAAAGTCTATTTATTTTTAACTTATATTTATTTAAATAAATTTCCATCTTGGTTAAAAATTGTCTTTCCTGAATCAAAAGCAATGAAAAAATAAACAACATAATGGCTAAAAATAGACTTGAGATGAACCAATAATTAATTGGCGGCGATAATGTTTTATATTTTTTTCTTCTCATTGTTTTTTAACAGCTCTTAATTTTGCCGACCTTGCCTGAGGATTTTTAAAAATTTCCTCATTTTTTGGTTTAATAACATTTTTAGTAATTACTTCAGCTCCTTGTTTTTTAAGAAGTTTAAAAACTTGTTTAATCATCTTATCTTCTAAACCTTGAAAACTTAAAATGACAATCTTCCCTCCTTTATCTAAAACATCGTAAGAATCTTTTAATCCTTGTTGAATATTTTCTAGCTCTCCATTAATAAAAGTTCTTAAAGCCATAAAAATTTTTGTAGCTGGATTAATTTTTCTTGCTGGCACAACTTCAGCAATAATATCTGATAATTCTTTTGCTGTTTCAATTTTTTTCTTTCGTCTTCGATCAACAATTGTTCGAGCAATTTTTTCTGCATTTTTTTCTTCACCATAATTTTTAAAAATTTCGATTAAATCTTTATAGGAATAATAATTAATAATTTCAAAAGCAGTTACTTTGATTTTTGGATTAATCCTCATATCAAGAGGTTCATTATATTTAAAAGAAAAACCTCTGCCAGAATTTTTATAATGCCACAAAGAAACTCCAAGATCAAAAACAACTCCTTTGATTTTTGTAAAACCTTCTTGCTTGATAATTCTTTTAATATTTTTGAAATTTTGGTTTACAATTTTAATTCTTTTTTCCATTTTGAGATTTTTAATTTTTTCGACCCCTAGTTTATAAAGTTCTGGATCCCATTCAAAGGCAAGAATTTTCCCTTTTGGTCCATTAAATCTTGCTATCTCCAAACTTACGCCACCTTCTCCAAAAGTTGTATCAATAAAGTTTTCATTTTCCTTTGGTTCTAAAATATCAATAATTTCTTTCAAGAGTACTGGTTGATGCATTATATTCCTAAATCACTTAATTTTTCAGCAATTTCTTGTGCTTGAGCCTCGCTTTCTTTTTTATATTCACTCCATAATTTTTCATCCCAAATTTCAATTCTTGAGTAAAGACCAACAATCACAACTTTTTTTGTCAATTTAGCGTATGACCTTAAATATTCTGGAATTAATATTCGGCCTTGATTATCTGTTGTATTTTCATAAGCACCAGCAAGCATTAATCTTGCAAAAGCTCTTGAATTTGCTTGGCTTAAAGGTAATTTCAAAATTTTTTCTACCACTTTTTCCCATTCATCTTTCGGAAACATAAAAAGACAATTCTCTAATCCTCTTGTCACAACGGCTTCTAAGGCAAATCTTTGTCTAAATTTTGCCGGAATCATTAATCTTCCTTTTTGATCAATATTGTAATGAAATTCACCGATAAGCATTAGATAGATATTAATTTCTAAAATTTTGAATTTTTTTACTTTTCCACAATTTCCACATGTTTATCCACATAGCACCACTTTTTACCACTACGATATAAATTTAAACCATTTTTTAATTTAACAAAAATTTTTACCTCTCAAAAAAAAGAATGCTTTTAAGCAGATTAAATAAACATTTCCACAGAAAATTAACATTTTATACTTCACGGATTTAGCGGATTTAAAACGGATTATATGGATGATCACGATACTTAAATAAAAAATTTATCCAAGTTAATCCGTATTGTATCCGTTTTAATCCGCAAATAAAAAATGCCCTCGGTTCATCGCCGAGGGCTTGAGGTGGTTTATCTTTTACCACCTTTCTTTGCTTTCTTTTTTGCCATCTCTCTTTATTCTAAATTTTTTTTCAAGGGGCCGACTAACCCCTCAATTGCAAAATTGAAGTGTAGATTGAATATGAAAATGAAATATATAATTTTTAATTTATAATTTTCAATTCACATTAAAATTTTACATCAAAAATTTTTTAATGTCAAGAAAAAAATTGTGGAAAACTTTATTTAATAATTTTAATTTCAATTTCTGCTTCAACTTCAAATTTATCTTCTAAAATTTTTTTTGTAAAGTCAATTAACTGATAAACATCATTAAATGTTGCTCGACCTAAATTGATAATAAAGTTTGAATGTTTTTCTGAAATTTGAGCATCGCCAATTCTCTTCCCTTTAAGTTCTGCTTCAGAAATTAAAAAAGCTACAGGAATAACTGGGAAAGGATCATTTTTTACTTTATTTTTTTCCAAAGATAAATCTTGAACAAATTTTGGCGCTTTTTCAAAAGGAATATTTTTAAAAATACTCCCAGCATTAGGATATTCTAAAGGATGTTTCGTTTTTCGATAATTAATTTTTTCTTCAGCTATTTTTCTTAACTCTTCTTTATCTTTCCTATTTTCAAAAAATAATTTTGTTTCCACAATTAACCAATCTTTATTTTGACGAAAAAAAGAATTACGATAATTAAACAAACATTTATCCTTGGAAAAAATTTTATCTTCTCCTGTTTTTAGATTAATTGCTCTCACTTCAAAAACTAAATTTTTAAATTCACCTCCGAAACAACCAACACCTCCTTCAGTGGCGCCACCAACTGTTCCTGGGAGTCCACCAGCCCATTCAAGTCCTTGATAACCTGAGCTAATTGCATAATCCAAAAGTTCTCTTACTAAAACTCCGCTACCAACCATTAATATTCCTTCTCTAACTTTTTGTATAAATTTAAGATCAGGTTTTAAAACTATTCCTTTAAAATCATCAATCAATAAATTTGTCCCACCACCTAAAATAAAAATTGGCAGATTTTTTTCTTTCTGCCAATCAAAAAACTCTAAAAATTCATGAAAATTACTTATTTCAACAAAATATTGTGCTCTCCCTCCAATTTTAAAACTAGTAAAATTATCTAATTTTTTATTTTTGGAAATTTTCATTTTACAATCCACTGATTTAAATATTCTTTGTTAACATTAATTTTCTTATGGGGATTAAAAATACCTTGAGGATCGAATATTTTTTTAATTTCGAGAAAAATATTATAAATTTCTTTACCAAATTCTTTTTCCAAATATGGACTCCTAATCAAACCATCGTTATGCTCTGCCGTTAAAATTCCCTTATAGCTCAAAACTAAATCATAAACTTTATCAGTAATCTCCAAAATATTTTTTCTCTGTTTTTCATTTTTTAAATCCATCAGAGGAATAATGTGCAAATTGCCATCGCCCAGATGACCAGAAATAGTATAAATTAATTTATATTCATTTAAAATTTTGTAAAGTTTTGGCAAAAATTCTGGTAAATATTCTGGCAAAATAATAAAATCATCAACAAAAGGAGAAGCAGTTAAATTTTTAATTTTCTCTCTCAAAAGTTTATAAGTATCTCTTCTAAGACGCCAATATTTTTCTGTCTCTCTTTCATTTTTTGGCTGACGAAATAGATATTTATAATTTTTGATTATTTCTTTTGCTTTTCCAACTTTTTCTTTAATTTCATCTTGGCTCTGACTTGTAAACTCAGCTAAAACAATTAATTTAGGAAAACCAATTTTAGTTATCATTAAAATTTCTGGAAAAAATAATTTTAACATTGAAAAAATTCCTTTGGTGCCTAACAAACTTGCCATTTCTTTGGCAAATTTAAGAAAAATTTTAAAAGTATGATCATCAGTAATTTCGAGCGAAGTTGGCTGAAGTTTTAAAATCTCATTAGTAAAATTTGGCAAATCTTTTAAATCTTTAATAAAGATAACTAAAAGCTGGGAAAACTTTTCCTTTTCAACTAATTGCAATTTTATTTCTCTAATGATTCCTAAGGTTCCTTGCGAACCAACAAAAAGTTTTGTTAAATCAAAGCAATCATCATCGTAAATTTTCCAAATATTATAACCAGAAGAATTTTTAGAAACTTTTGGTTTTGATTTTTGAATAAGTTCGTGATTATTTTTTATAAGATCATAAACTTTTCTATAAATTTCTCCTTCAAAATTTTGCATAGAAAATTTTTTTTGCAATTTATCTTCATCCAATTTTTCAAAATAATGCTCTTCTCCATCGCTTAAAATAACATTGAGACCCAAAACATAATTTTCTGTTTTCCCATATTTTAAGGTTTTTTCTCCTCCAGAATTATTCGCCACCATTCCTCCAAGAGCACAAATTTCTTTTGAAGCTGGATAAGAAGGAAGCATTAAATTATATTTATTCATTTCTTTTTCAAAATCTCGAAAATAAATTCCTGGCTCAACAAAAGCAATTTTATTTTTTATGTCAATATTAAATTTATTAAAATATTTCGTAAAGACGATTAAAATATCTTCACCAATTGAACCTCCGGACATATCTGTCCCCCCTGATCTTGCTGTAAGCCCAAGATTATTTTCTTTGGCAATTTTAACTAAATTTTTTATCTCTTCAGAATTTCTTGGGAAAACAACAGCTTTTGGCTTAATCTTAAAAATACTTTTATCCTGAGAATATTCTTCTAAAATATCTTCTTCTAAAGAATAATCAAAATTTTTTAATTTTTCTTCAAGATTCATTAATTAACTTAATTTATAATTGAAACCCACATCATCAAGCAACATTTAAAGTCGAGCCTTCACACCGTATTACTAAAATCTCAGAACCTCTACGCCGTAGAGCACGTCTCGGAGGCGCTTTTGGCTTGGTCTCTTTGCAGTTTGCCTTTAGGCAAAGCAAAGAGCAAAAGCGCCGAGAGCCGCGGCACCAACTTACCGATGGAGCAAGTTAAGTGCCGGCGCTCGTAGGCGCATGAGGTTTTGAATTAATCTTCTCTTCCCTTCACTTCTCGATCATGTTTTCTCCAAGCATTAGCCACTTCAGGATAAGTTTCATCCAATTTATTCAAAATCAAATTTCTCATTGATTGAGTATCAACAGATTCAAAATCTTTTATAGATTCCAACACATAAGAACTTATTTCTTCTGCAATTTGAAAACCTTCATTTTCCGAAAGGCCGGCTTCTTTTGCTGCGTTTTCAAAAGATTTTTTTAATTTTTCAATTTGAAACTCTTCCTCGTATCCTTCTCTTTTTTGCACTTGTTTTACCATTTTTTATATATTAGTTTTTAATTTCGACTAATAAAATTTTAAATTAATTTTTTTACCGCTTCTTTAATTGCTTCTTTGTCCATTTTATATTTTTTCAAAAGATCTTGCATACTTCCTGATTCCCCAAAAGCATCTTGAAGACCAATAAAAATTATTGGCGGCACAAAGTCTTTATTTAAATATTTTTTCCTTAAATCTCCATCCATTAATGTTTCACTAACAGTACTTCCCATTCCTCCCGCAACTTGATGATCTTCAACAGTAACAATCCCTTTAACTTTACTTGCTACTTCAAAAATTTTCTCAACGTCTAAAGGTTTTATTGTATGAACATTTAAAACACAAATTCCAATTCCCTCCTCTTCTAATTCTTTGGCTGCAAGTAAAGTTTGATAAATTAAATGGCCAGTAGCAAAAATGGCCACTTGAGGATTGTCACTCTCCCAAAAACATTCTATTTTTCCAAATCTAAATAGAGTTTCCTCAGTGGTAATTACTGGTGTTTTATCTCTTACAAATCTTATATAGACAGGACCATAAATTTCTGCTGCACAGAGTGTTGCTTTTTTTGCTTCAATAGCATCACAAGGAGAAATAACTTTTATATTTGGCCAGCATCTTGTTATGGCAATATCTTCTGTTGCCTGATGCGTGGCCCCATCAGGACCTGTAACAATTCCAGAATGATGACCAGTAATTTTAACATTAGCTTCATTATAGATGATTGTTGTTCTTATTGTTTCCCAATTTTTGCCAGGAGAAAAAGTAGCATAAGAAGAAATAAAAGGAATTTTGCCAGAAACAGCAAGACCAGCAGCAATTCCAACCATATTTTGTTCAGCAACTCCGCATTCAATAAACCTTTCAGGCCATTTTTCAGCAAACTTATGAACTCTTGTTGACTCAGCCAAATCAGCAGTCAAAACAACAACATTAGGATTTTTTTCTCCAAGCTCCATCAAAGCCTCACCATAACCATCTCTTATTGGCTTTTCTTCAACATCGCTATCAAAAATTTTTGGATTCAATCTTAACTCTGGATTTAGCATTAACCAAATTATATCACTAATTTTTTATTCTAATTCTTTGAGTTTTTCTTCAATTTTCTTTTCAGCTTCTTCTAAAATATCTTTTGCTTCCTGATAGAGTTCTTTTTCTTTTTGACTCAGGCTAGGATCTTCGTCTAACAAACCAATATTATGTCTTAAATCTTGTAATGTTTCTTTAATATGTTTTCTAAGATCAGTTTTAATAATTTCTATTTTTTCTTTTTTGATTTCTTCATGAATTATTTCTACTCGATGTTTAGTAAAATAAATAATTATTATAATAATAAGAAGCAAAATTAAAATAAACAAAAGAATAAAGTAAAGAGTATAATCTTTTTGAATTACTATTTCTGTTTTTACAGTTGATTGCGGGATATTTACAATTTCTTCTTTTTGAATTGAATTCCCTGCTTTATCATAAATAATACCCTTAAAAATATGTCTTCCTGGATCGACATTTTTAATTACATCTTCAAAAACATTTGTGCTTGTGTTTAAAACTAAATTATCATCTAAATAAACATTAATTTTCCCTATTCCAGAAGTCTCATCTTTTGCCTTAATTTTAAATTTAACTGAATTTGTATCTGCTAAACCTAAAGAAAATTCTTCTAAAATTGGTGGCTGAGTATCAATATTAAATTTAAATCTTCCTATATCACTTTCTGTTCCTTCTCCTGCAAATTGAACACTAAAATAATAAATACCATCAGGAATATCTCTCAACTCTTTTTTTAAAATTGGAGGAGAATATCTCACCGCAGGAACAGCATCTGGATTTTTTCCAAATAAAATTCTTACTTCAGTTACTCCATCTGGTATTTTCCATTCAAAAACAGGATTATTATTGTTATACCATTTTGTTTGATCAGGATGTGTTGGTGAAAAAATTTTTGGCGTTGGGAGATAAGAAATGGAGATATTTTCAACGAATCCTTCTTTTATAGAATAATTTCCTTCTCTCATATTTTTCAAAATACTTGTGCCTAAACCATCATTAGCTAAAACAGAACCAGAAATAAATTTAAGATTAGCTATTCCTGGTTTTAAAGCTTTAAAAGTAATATTTAAAATTTTTCCTCTATTTCCAGTAAACCCTGGGTTTAAAACAATTCCTTCAGCTAAAATTTCGCCATTCCCTCCTTTTGGTTCTTGCACCCATAAATTTATAATTGTCCCCGTTTTAGACAAAGAAACAAACTTCAAAAGATCTTCAGGATAAGAAATTTTAAAAGAAATAGCATTCATGGCCTGATCAATAGAATCAACATAAACAGAAATATTTAAATTATCACTAACATTTAAATCTTTACTTGATGGCAAAATATAAATGTCAGCGGAAAAAGCACCCAATATTGGTAGTAAAATTAAAAAAAACAATAAGCTAAAATATTTTCTCATTTTTATATTTAAATTTTATTACAAAAATTATTAAAGCTATTAAAATCAACAAGGAAGCAACAAGCATCAAAATATCTTCGTAAAGTAATATTCTTTGCGGATATAAAATTTCTACTCTTTCATTTCCTGATTTATCAACTGCTTTGACAACGATATAACTTCTTAAGCTTTGATCTTCTAGAATATATGGACTTTCCGCTTTTTTTAAAGATAAATTTTTAATATCTGGTTTTGCTAAAAATATAAAGTTGATTGGCTTTTCACTGATCTCATAATAGGCAATGCCTGATTGTTTATCTTTTGTCTCAAAGGTTATATAATATTTATCATTAAAAATTTCCTTATCTTTTGTAAGATAAATTTTAAATGGTTCAGGAGGAAAGTTGTCTTGAATTTTTGATTTCTCCCGAAGTAGAGCAAGCTCACTTCGGGACAAGCTTTCAATATCCAAAATACTAAAACTTTGAGATAGAGCAATTAATTTTGTTTTTGTCCCTAAACCATCATTAAGCAAAACTTTTGAATTTTCACCAATTTCTATCTTTGCTATCCCACTTTCTTTTGCCTCAAAAACAAGATCAACCAAATTCAAATTCTTCCCACTAATCCCACCCGCAACTATTCCAGAAAAGACCACAGAAGCAGAACCTTCGGTTCGCTTCGTGGCAAGCGTCGATGCTGGCTTGCCACGTAGTGAGCTTCGCTCTACTACATGGGGCTTGACGGGTAGTGAACTCTGTCCTACTACCCGTGGTTTTTCAATCCAATGAGTAATAATGCTTTTCCCATCTAAATAATCTCGAAAAACTAAATTATCAGAAAAATTAACATAAACCTCAACAGCATTAATTTCTTCAAATTGAGTATCAAGATAAATAGGAACAACTACAAATTCTCCCTTTTTTACTTCTTTTACCTCTATCTTTGGTTCTATTAAAGCAGCATTTCCGACCTCTATTCCTATTAAAACTATTATTAGCAAAAATAAAAATTTTTTCATTTATCCGGTCCAGTAATATGCCATTATACTAAAATCAATTAAATCGACTTTACCATCTCCATTTAAATCAACCTTTTGCTTTGCTTCTTCCGTTAATGGTCTTTTGTACCAATAAGCAGTAATAGAAAAATCAATTAAATTAACCCTGCCATCACAGTTTAAATCAGCTTTACCGCAAACTTTTTTAATTTCTTTAGAAATTGTTTTATCCCCAACTTTAAAACTCACCGCTCTTGAATAATTACTTACTAATTGATTTGCTAAAATTGATTTTGATTTTGTAAAGTGATCCCCTTTTTCCAAAATATCAGTTCCTAATTGATATAAATAAAAACCATTTTTAGTGGATGTTGTTTTGAAAAACATTTCTTCATCAGAGTTTACACTAATTAAAACATTTGCTTCTGACTGAGTAAAACCAAAAATTGAAATAAAATCTCCTCTTTTAACTTCTGCTTTATCAATATCAATTGTCGGTGAAAGCAAAATATTTCCTGCTGTTATTGTTTGTCCTGCTTCTAATTTGACAGGAAAAGTATACAAGCTGCTTCTTCTACCATCTTTGTCTTCTGAATATAAAGTAAATAAATAAGTTCCTGGAGATAAATTGTCTAAAGTAAAAGAAAATTTTGCATCATCACCAGCAATTGTTGTTGCCCTTATTTCTCCATCAGACATTAATGTCACTTCACTTTTAGGTTGAGCATAGCCAGAAATTATTATTTTGCTATATTGAGAAATAAAACCACCTCCACCGCCGCCTCCACCGCCACCAGTAGTACAACTACTAAAATTTAAAGTACAATTTGCATTACAGCTTAAACTTCCTCCTGAATATCCAAAATTAAAACAAGTTTGTCCTCCAAAATCATTGCCATCACATTGTTCGCTTCCTTCTTTAATTCCATTACCACAAACTCCGGGGACAATGGCCGTAACATTAACAGAGGCGCTTTTAATTTTTTGAAAAATAAAAAAAGAGAGGATGAGGATTAAAATTAGCAAAGATATTTTTAAAATTTTCTCCATACATTTATTTTATTATAAGAGTATATATTGTGAATTTATCCCGAAGTAGAATCTTCGGTTCGCTTCGTGACAAGTTTTTAAAGCTTGCCTCTAAGTAGAGCAATCTCGCTTCATGGCTCGCCCAGAAGTGAGCTTAGCTCTACTTCTGGGTCTGAAGTGCTTTTCTAACAATATACTCATTATACTTTCTTAAAAGTCTTGGCAAAATAAAGAAAATAAAAATTATTAAAAGTAAGATAATTATAACTACTTTAATTGGAAATATAAAGAACCAATAATCAAAAATAATATTTTGACTTTGATTTAAACCGTAATAGATATTAAATTTAGCCTTATAGGGTCCAAAGTCAAAATTATTTATCCACTGATTTTCAAAAACTTTTTCTTTTTCCGGTAAGATTTGGAGTTCTCTTTCGTTAACTTTTAAATTAGCCACAAGCCTTCCAAAAACATTACTAATTTCAATTTCTCCAGTTGGTCTTACATAAGTATTTCCTTCATTTTTAATCTTGTAAGAAAATTTAACAGGAAACCCAAAATAAACTTTTTTAGCATTAAATTCTGAAACAGAAATCTTGTCAATTCTATTTCCAGAAATATTAATATAAACCAAACTCAACACATTAACACCAATAGCCACTCCACTTCCTTTTTGCTTTGTTGGCATAGTTCCAAAACCAATAGCCAAGAAATGTCCTCCAGGCGGAGCATTTTTAGGTACGTTTACAACAACAGGAACTTCAATCATTTCTCCAGATGGAGCAGAAACTTTTTCAGGAATTTTAACCCATTCTATCTCTGGAGCATTTTCAATCCAAATTTTTGTTCCTCCTTCATCCTCCGTAAATCCTTTAACTATAGAATAAAGATCTGTTGCTACTTCACCATCATTTCTTGTGTAAATAGAAAATTTAATTTCTTCACCAGGATTAACATTAAACTCAATTTTGGCAGGAGCAATAGTTACGGCATTAGAAAAATTAAAAGCCATCAAACTTACTCCTACAATTATTAACAAAAATATTTTTTTATAATTCATTGATTTTGCTTTACTTCGAGATTAATTTGAAACACAAGTATAAGTTATTGTATCAGAATATGAACCAGCAGGAGTTAAACCTTCAACAGCTGCTTTATGAGTTACAACAACCTCGCGATTAGCTACTGGAGACGTTGAAGAAGCTAATTGTATAGTTGTTGTTGTAAGTCCTCCAACAGTATTTCCTGTTTGATTATATCTTGAATTTAAAGTTAAAGTTGCGCCACTACCGGCTGTTGTTGTTGCTGCTTGAATTCCATAACCTCTTGTACCACCAACCAAAGTTGCTGTTGCGTTAAATGCTGCATTTGGAGATGGAATTAAATAAGAAGCCGAAGAATTCCAAAGACCAGGTTGAGTTCCAGAACCTTGATCATTTATCTGTGTCGCGCATCCAGCTGCAGGATTACAAGAAACAGTTGTTGTTACATTAGGAGAAGATGTAAAAACCGTTGAAGCATCAATAGTGCCAAAAGCAGTTGTAGTTGTAGCAAGAGAGCAAGTAACACTGGTTGTTACTGTAGCCGTAACAGTAACATTGGTTTGAGCAGAAGCCAAATAAACAAAAGACTCAAAAATCATATATCCTATAAAAAGAGCAATTATTATTAACCCTCCCTTAAATAATTTATCCATTTTTATTTTGTTAATTAATTTCGACTTTATCCCGCAGTGTGCTTTTTCCCCGTAGTAGAGCGAAGCTCACTACGGGGCAAGCTATATTTAATATATATTTTATCATAAAATCCTTATCAGGTTTTCCACAATTTACTGCGCTGAACATGTATAAGTAATTGTATCCTGATAATTGCCAATTGGCGCCACTGCTGAAATACTTGCTTTGTGCTTTACATTTATTGTTGAACTACTTACTGCCACAGAAGAAGTAGCTAAAACAACATCAGTTAAAGAAAATCCACCAACATTATTTCCACTTTTATTATACTTTGAATTTATTGCAATTGAAGTATTTGTTGTTGTTGCTTGAATGCCATAACCATCATATCCAGCACTTAAAGTAGCATCTGTTGATGTAACTAAATAAATCGGCGTTGTTGATTTATATAAACCAGGATTAGTCCCATTGCCAGCATCTTTAACATTAATTTGGAATCCACCACTTGAAGTAATCGTAATTGTTATATCAGGCGAAGAAGTTGAAACAGCAGAAGGAGATAAATTAGAAAATGAAGTTGATGTTGCCGATAAAGAACAGGTAATAGTCGGAGCTGCTGCGGTTGTAATTTGAGGAATAACAGTATAAGTATCCAAAACTGTACCATCGTTTTTGACAACCCTTAAACAATAAGCAGTATTTGCCGATGCTCCATTATCTTTTAAAGAAAAATCCCACTTACCATCTTGGCCAGAAGAAATAGCAGCAATCGAGTTAGTAAAAGGATTTAATTCTTCATAGGTTTGATTGACAATTGTGTCTGCTCCATGAGTTGGATCATTATTGTCAGCAACTAAAGCAGAACCATCAGTTGGCGTAGGATTATCATTATAAGCAATCACTGTTGAAGTTGTAACATCAGCATAGGTTTCTCCTGAAAAAGAAGTATCGCATAAACCATCTGCTCCTTGCTGGGCAAATTGAAGTTTAAAACTTTGACCATTAAGAGCCAATCGATTTACGCCAACGTGCAAAAGTAATCTTAATCTAAAAGCCTGACCTATTGAAGTTAAAGTTGCGGGAGTATCTTGGCTAGCCAAAGGAGAAGACCCTAAAGAACCATTGGAAAGATTTCTTTTTTCTATTCGCCATTCATAATTTCCAGGAATATAATCATAACCAGCAACATACATATATTGAGAATCTATAGCAATAGAACGAGCATAATCAGAACTAGTGCTAGGATCACTAGTAGTCGCGTAAACTAAAGAACCATCAGAAAGATTTCTTTTTTCTATTCGCCATTCATAATATCCAGGAATACTATCAATACCAGTAACATACATATATTGAGAATCTATAGCAATAGACTTAGCATAATCATCATTAGTGCTAGGATTACTAGTAGTCGCGTAAACTAAAGAACCATCAGAAAGATTTCTTTTTTCTATGCGCCATTCCTCATTTCCAGGAATATAATCATCACCAGCAACATACATAT
>Ga0123519_10003674_pt1 | contig 25300 bp, 14 predicted proteins | sample YelNatPaOPRAMG02_FD_87396 | JGI IMG/M metagenome (GOLD analysis project Ga0123519, IMG submission 87396) | Hot spring microbial communities from Yellowstone National Park - Yellowstone National Park OP-RAMG-02 (version 2) | ecosystem: Environmental > Aquatic > Thermal springs > Hot (42-90C) ...
GCGGTTACAACATTTTCATTATCTCTCAAAGTCCAGCCTGAATTACTGAATGAAAAATAAATTCTATGTCCTTTCAAATCTGGAGTTGGATTTTCTTCCCAGTGAAGAGTGATTTTATTTGTTGTATCAGAGACAATGGCTTTTAAGTTTGTTTGTGATGGAGGAATTAAATCAACACTTGTTTTATAAATTGGAACATAAACAGTGTCAGCGTTTCCTCGAGTATCGTAAGTGTAAACCATCACAACATAATTTCCATCTGGAAGTTGATCAGCATCCCAGTAATTATTCAAAATTCTTCGTGTTTGATGGACATCATCTGCACCATTACCATTTGTAATGATGTAAACATGATTTGTTGTGCTTGCTTCAGGTTGATAGTAGTTATAATTCACATAATCATTGAGTGGTTTAATATAATAACGATAACGGAGAGAATTACTCGGTGGATTATAAACTACAGTTTGATAATCTGGTAGAAGAATTTTATAACCAATTGCATAAGTTCCATTATTTGTCCCAGAACCAGATCCTGACCAATTGGCTTCTTGAATATGAACAATAATATCAACTTTTCCACCAATGTAATTTGTAGAAAGTTGTGTGTTAGTTCCATCAACAAAAAATCTAACACTTCGAATTGAAGGTTTCCATTGATCTATGTATGGAGTTAATCCTCCATCAGGACGAATTGGATTAACTTCAAGTGAAGTATTTCCAAGATAATATTCAATCAAATGAACATGGTCAATCGCTATTGTTGAAACAACATCGCCTGCATTTACTGTTTGTCCAACTGATTTCACTGGATTGGTGTGATAGTAAGTAATGTCTTTACTTTTTCCATCAATTATACTTCGAACACGAATGTAATTATCGTATCCAGTCGGATCTCCAGAGTAAGTTGTTATAACAGTTCCAGGTAAAACAGCTAAAACAGGCGTACCTGCAGGAGCTGGAATATCAACTGCATTGTGATAATGTCCAGATGCAGATGTGCTTCGATATTCACAAAAAGTTCCTGAAATTAATTTTGATTGATTAGTTGGAGCTAATGGCCAGGGATATGTTGTTAAATCCTGTCCAATGATAAATGAGTTTAATAATGTTAGAATGAATAAAGTTTTGAGTTTCAATTTTAACTATTCATTGATTCAAGGAATTCTTTGTTGTTCTTTGTTCCTCTCATCTTATCAAGTAAAAATTCCATCGCTTCGACTGGAGTAAGTTCACTGAGAATTTTTCTAAGCAACCAGATTCTCGAAAGTGTTTCTTCTTTGATTAACAATTCTTCTTTTCTTGTTCCAGAACGATTAACATCAATTGCTGGGAAGATTCTTCTATCAGCAAGACTTCTATCAAGAACAACTTCCATATTACCAGTACCTTTGAACTCTTCAAAGATAACTTCATCCATACGGCTACCTGTATCAATCAAAGCAGTTGCAATTATTGTTAAACTTCCACCTTCTTCTGTATTTCTTGCAGCTCCGAAGAATCTTTTTGGTTTATGAAGTGCATAAGCATCAACACCACCAGAGAGAATTTTACCTGAGTGTGGAATTACTGTATTGTTTGCTCGAGCAAGTCTTGTGATACTATCAAGTAAAATGACAACATCATTGCCCATCTCAACTAAACGCTTTGCCTTTTCAATTACAATATCAGAGACTTGAACATGTCTTTCGGCAGGTTCGTCAAATGTTGATGAAATAACTTCTGCTTTAACAGTTCGTTTCCAGTCTGTAACTTCTTCTGGTCTTTCGTCAATCAAGAGGACAATTAATTTCACATCAGGATGATTACGAGTAATTGAGTTTGCAATTTTTTGAAGTAAGATTGTCTTTCCACTTTTTGGAGGAGAAACAATCAATCCACGCTGACCAAATCCAATCGGTGCAAGTAAATCAAGAACTCTCATTGAATATTCGCCGGGAACAGTCTCAAGTTGGATTTTCTTTTCAGGATAAAGTGGGGTAAGGTTATCAAACAATCTTCGATGCATTACTTTTTCTGGTTCTTCACCATTAACGGAAGTAACCTTAAGTAATGCGAAGAATCTTTCACCATTTTTTGGTGGTCTCACCTGTCCTGCAACTGTATCACCAGTTCTTAAATTGAATTTTTTAATTTGTGATGGAGAAACATAAATATCATCTGGTGATGGTAAATAATTGTAATCAGGTGAACGCAAGAAGCCATATCCATCAGGTAAGACTTCAAGTACTCCTGAACTGAAAGAGTAACCTTCCTTTTCAGCTTGCTTCTCTAAGATTTTGAAAATCAAATCTTGTTTTCGAAGGTCGGAGTAATTTTCAATTTCAAGTTCTTTTGCAATTTTATTTAACTCAACGATCTTTTTACTCTTGAGTTCAGTAATGTCCATTGCCATAGTTCTTCTACCTTTTTATTTGTTGATACTAAAAGTTATTGGAAAGAAACAACATACCATTTGAGGAACCTTAGATAAATCAATTTTTCTGAAAAACTTCTGTGGGTTAATGTGGAAAAATCTGTATGCAAAATTAATGATTTGTTTTTTAATGTCAAGATGTCTTCTCATTTTTCTTTTCAAGAAATTCAATTGCTTCCCCAACGATATAATTAGAACCAAACACAACAATCGATTGTTTGTTCTGGGTCTTATTCATTGCTTCCATTAAAGCTAATTCTACGGAATTAAATTTTTCAATTTTATGTTGATTAAACTTTTTTGCGAGAGTTTCAACATTCATTGCTCTCTCAATTTTTGCCTGACAGAGATAAATTTTATCAAAAGAGTTTTCAATTAAATCGATCACATCATCAATTTCTTTGTCCTTCATTATTCCAAAAACAGCCACTTTTCGATTTGGAATAATTTTATTCAGACTAAAAAGAAAATTCCTAATTGCATCAGCGTTATGTGAAGTATCGAGAATTATCATTGGTTCAGTTTTCAATACCTCAAATCTTCCTCTCAATTTGAATTTTAAATTTTTAATTCCATTGTAAATTTTTTCTTCAAGATTTTTCTCAGGAAATAAGATTTCAATTGCAGCAATTGATGTTTTGATATTTTCAATCTGGAAATCTCCAATCAATGGAGAGTGAATTAAGTATTCTTTTCCAGTAACTCTGGAATAAATTTTTGAAGTTAGATTTTCGATTGTTTGATTAAAGTCAGTATGTGTGTAATTCTCATCAACAAAAACAATCGGCGAGTTCTTAGTCTCTGCAACCCCTTTGAAAATTTTTTTCACAACATCTTCGTTTTTAGAAACAATCACTGGAACTTTATCTTTTATTATTCCAGCTTTTTCGTAAGCAATTTTTTCTATCGTATCTCCAAGAAATTCTCTGTGGTCAAGTCCAATTTTTGTAATCACTGAAATTTCTGGCAATAAGACATTAGTTGAATCAAGACGACCGCCCATTCCAGTTTCAATAACAGCATACTCGACTTTCATCTCAGAGAAATACTTAAATGCAATTGCAGTTGTGACTTCAAAAAATGTCGGCTTTATTTTTTCAATTTGTGGTTTAAGAAAATTTATCATCTGAACTAAAAAATCATCTTCAATCTCATAACCATTAACTTTTATTCTTTCATTAAATCGAACAAGATGTGGTGAAGTGTAAAGTCCAACTTTGTAATTCATTTCATATAAAACTGATGCAATGATAGATGAAGTTGAACCTTTACCATTAGTGCCTGCAATATGAACTGACCTGAAATTTTTTTGTGGTTTACCTAAGAATTCAAGAAGATGAAAAGTATTCTCAAGTCTAAGTTTAATTCCAGTCTTTTGAAGTGAATAAAGATAATCAAGTGATTGCTGGTAGTTCATATCAACTTAATTGAAGTGAGCCAATGACTTTATTTATGTCTTTAAAGTTGAATTTTCTCAAATACTCTTCCAATCCATTAATAATTTTTATTGGACCTGATGGATCAACAAAATTATGAGTGCCTATCTGAACTGCTTTCGCACCGACAATTAAAAATTCGAGAGCATCTTCAAAATTTGTAATCCCTCCAATTCCAATGACAGGAATATCAACATTTTGTACAATCTCAAAAACTTTTGCGAGTGCAAGAGGACGAATAGCTGGACCTGAAAGTCCACCAGTTATTTGACTCAATTTTGGCTTTCGATTGTAAACATTCACTGCCATACCAACAAAAGTATTTATTGCCGAAACTGCCGTTGCTCCTTCTTCTTTCGCAACCTTAGCAAACTCACTAATGAAAGTTACATTTGGAGTAAGTTTTATAATTACTGGTTTATTTGTTGATGCAACAACCTTACTTGTGATTTCCCCAACCTTGGAAAGATTTCTTCCAAACTCTAATCCACCTTCTTTAACATTTGGACAGGAAACATTTATTTCGAAAGCATCCACATTTTCTTTGTCAAGAATTCTAACACATTCAACATATTCTTCAACTGAACTTGCTGCAATGTTCACAATAATTTTTGTATCAATTTTCTTCAGCAAAGGCAATTTTTCTTCGATAAATTTTTCAACTCCAATGTTGGCAAGTCCAATTGCATTTAGCATTCCAGATGGAGTTTCTGCAATTCTGTGAGGTGGATTTCCTTTTCTCGGTTTCAAACTCAAAGATTTGGTTATAATTCCACCGAGTTTATTTAAATCAAGAAAATCAGCTGATTCGATTCCATATCCAAAAGTTCCACTTGCAACAAGCACAGGATTTTTTAATTCAAGTTTTCCAATTTTGACTTTTAGATTAATTTCACTCATAACTTAATCTCTTTCACATTAAACACTGGACCATCTTTACAAACAAGTTTATATCCAGACGAGTCAGCAAGTTCAACAGGACAACCCTGACAAATTCCAAATCCACAAGCCATTGCTTCTTCTGTCGAAACTTCACAATTAATATCAAATTCTTCGCTAAGTTGTTTCAATGCTTTTAACATTGGAGTTGGACCGCAACTAAAAATTTTAACTTTACCATCAAAAACATTTTTCTCTAAATCTTTTCTTAATAATTCAACAACATTTCCATGATAACCGAGTGAGCCATCATCAGTTGCGATTTGAAAGTTTTTAAGTCCATAAGTCACGATAAAATCTTTAGACCTTGCACCAAGGTATGTATAAACTTTTTTCTTTTCATTCAAAGATCTTGTAAAAAACGGAAATGGTGCAATTCCAAGTCCACCACCGACAAGGATTGCATTCTCAAAATCATCGTTAAGATTAAATCCATTTCCGAGTGGACCAATTACATCAAACTTACTACCAATTGGTGCATTTGCTAAAATTTTTGTTCCTTGACCAAAAATTGTAAACATCAACTTAAATGTATCGCCTTCAACATCACAATAAGAAAAGGGTCTTCGTAAATACGGATAACAAGTTTCTGATACTCTCACATTTACAAATTGACCTGGTTTTGCATTCTTAGCTAATTCCTCTGAGCGAAAAGTTACAAGAATAATTTGATCAGATAGTATTTTCTTCTCAATTACTTGAGCAAAAGTCTGGAACATCATATTTTTTTGATTGATTGAATTTAGGAATTTCGATTTTCAATGTCGGTGATTTTGTCTAACCGTTTTTGATGTCGCCCACCTTCAAAGCCTGTTTGAAGCCAGAGTGAGATAAAAGATTTGAGAATTTCTACATCAAAAACACGAGAACCTAAGGTTAAAACATTTGAATTGTTATGTTCACTTGAACTTTTAATTGCATATTCGTTGTAACCAACAGCAGCTCTTATCCCTTTCAGTTTATTTGCAACAATTGAAGATGGAATACCAGTCGCATCAATCATAATTCCTCTTTCAGCCTGATTATTTTTTACAGCATAAGCAACGGCATAAGCAAAATCTGGATAGTCGCACGATTGCTCTGAATTAGTTCCAACATCAATAACTTGATAACCTTGAGAATTTAAAAACTTTATCAATTCACTTTTGACTTTATATCCAGTATGATCTGAACCAATTGCAATTGTTCTGACTGAACTGGAAGAAGCTGATGAAACTGAATCAGATTTTTTGAATTGAGAAGATTTTATTTCAATCTTTTCTTTAATGATTACATCTTTTGCTGATGGAGTTAGAATTGTATTCTCATCAACATAAAGTTCTTTTAAACCTTGACGAACCAATTTTAATACATCAGCTTCGGTGATAAGCTTTTTCATAAGTATTCGTTCATCTTTTTCATTTTAAGGAAGTCAACAACTTTTCTCACATCCTGCGAGTGAGTTCTATTTGCAACTAAAACTGCATCATCGGTATTGATGACGATGACATTTTCGAGTCCAAGTACTGCAGTAAAATTATTATCAGAGTAGACATAAGAATTTTTCACATCATCGACAAAGCACTTTCCGTGAATATAATTTCCATCATCATCTTTATGACTTAATTGATAAACTTCTTCCCAACTTCCAACATCGCTCCAACCAAAAGTACTTCTTATCACATAAACACGGTCAGATTTTTCCATCACTCCATAATCTATTGAAATACTTCTTAACATTCCATAAACTAATTCAACCTGTTTTTGGAAATCATCTTTCATAAGATGCTTTTGTAATTTTTCAAGTCCTTCGTACAAATCTGGCATATGCTTTTTAATTTCTTCAAGAATAACATCTACACGCCAGATAAACATTCCAGAGTTCCACAGGAAATCGCCACTCTCTAAAAATTTTTCAGCTGTCTGGTAATTTGGTTTCTCTGCAAATGTTTTGACTTTAAAAATATTCTCTTCAATCTCATTTTCATGTCTTTGAATGTAGCCGTAACCAGTTTCAGGTCTGGTCGGTTGAATTCCAATTGTTACAAGTCCTTTTGAACGGTAAGCAAAGTCAATCGCTTTCTTCATAATTGCAACAAACGCATCAACATCTCTGATTATGTGATCAGCTGGCAAAACTACAGTCACTGCATCTGGATTAAAATTATTTATAATCACTGAGGCAAGTCCAATGCAAGCAGCAGTATTTCTTCCGAAAGGCTCGACTATAATGTTATCGTGCGGAATTTGTGGAAGCTGTTTTTTGATCTCTTCTTTCTGAACTTTATTAGTGACAATAAAAATATTTTCAACAGGGATGACTTTATTAATTCGATTTACCGTATCCTGAATCATGGTGTTCTCGCCGAATATTTTCAAAAGTTGCTTCGGCATTTTTTCACGACTTCTGGGCCAGAAACGTGAACCAACTCCTCCTGCCATAATGACTGCATAAGTTTTCATATCAAACCTCGTATTGTAATTGTTGAAGTTTTGCTTTTAATGAATTGTGTTTTTTCATAAATGGTTCGAGATCAATTTCTCTACCTTTGATTAATGAAACAAGAACAATCATCGTACTGCGAATCAAATCGGAATTATTTTTATCAACGAAAATTTTATGATCTTTTATCGCAACAAGTGATAACAGATAAACTTTGATTAATTCTGAAATAACATCGTGATGCAATTCCTTTGCGAGTTGTAGACATCTCTGAGCTTCATCAATAAGTTTCAGAATCTCTTCTTCGGTTGATTCATTCTTCAAAGCCTTCCCGAGAAATTCATCAACTCTAAGAATGTTATCCAAAATCAACTTCTCAAAATCGAGGAATAATGTTCCTGATAATTCATTTTGATTTGTTTGAAATGCATTCGAAATATTTTCAACTTTTTCTAAACTCTCTTCTGTAAACTCTTCCTCTTTTTCTTCAAATTTTTCAACTGAAATTTCTTCATCCAACTTTTCTTCAATGTGCTGATCTGCGGTTTCTTGAACGGCTTCGCTTAAGTTTGATATACCTTCATTCAGATCAGGACTTTCAATTTCCTGTTCAGAGGAAGTTTGAGTTAAAAATTCTTCAATCTCTTCTTTCTGAATTTCCTCCAGTTGATCATTCGTGGTTTCAATCTCGGTGAAAGGAGTTTCTTCAATTTTATGAGTTAACTCATCTTCCTCAACTTTTTCTTTTTCGCTCTCCAATTTTTCTTCTTCAAACTGTAGTGGCAGGACTAAATCTTCTGTTTCGTCTTTTTTTACTTTAGATTTTTTGTCAATTGATTTTTGTGCAATGCCGTTATCTATCTCTAAACTTTCGTTAATCTCTTCTTCTGGACTAATTGATTTTTTCGTTTCCTCTAAGTTCTCTTCTACAGCTTGCGGAACTTCTTCGATTTGAATTTGACTTTCTATTTCCTCTTTTTTTATTGATATGATTTCTTCTTTTTCTTCCTTTAAGAATTCATTTAAATCAATTCTTGGTTCTTTTGGCTGTTGCTGGATTTGTTCTTCTTGTTCGGTTACTTCAGGTTCTTTCAACTCGTAAATGGTGAAAGTTGTATCGTCAAAAACTATCTTTGGTCGTTTTCTTGAAACAATTGCGGCACGATAATTCCCCTGAACAAATCTCCTCAATATTGATTGAATTGAGTCTCTATCAGATAAGAATTGATAACTTATTTTTTCGAGATCGATGTGAGATTTATTCAATCTTCGATAAATGGAAATTAGTTTTGATGCAGCTTCTTCAAGTTCAGCGACTCTTTCCATTGTTTTTAAATCTGGAAAGAGATCACGACTGTTTTCGATTCTTGATACAAGTCTCGAAAGTAATTTTTCTTTTTCTTTATCAGCCAGTCGAATTCTCGCGGCTGCGCTTTTGACTAATTGAACTATGTAAAATTTTACGAAATCCAACTCAATAAACGAATTTTCTTTTTACTCTTTTTGAAATTGATGTACAAACTTCATAGGGAATTGTATTGAGAAGTTGTGCAATATCATCTGCATCAAATTTAAGATTTTCTGACGAACCAAGCACAATCACTTCATCATCAAAAGAAACATCATCACTTCCAAAATTAACCATAATTTGATCCATTGTAACTCTACCAACTACATCATACATCTTGTTGCGATAAATTACTTTACCTTTATTTGAAAGTAAACGATTATATCCATCAGCGTAACCAATTGGAAGAGTTCCGATTTGAGTTCTTTCTTTAGTAAAATAAATTCGACCATAACTTATGCTTGTGTTTTCCTCAACCCACTTGAGAAAAGCAATTTTCGTTTTGATAGACATCACCGGTTTCAATGGGATGGATTCGCTTGTTTCCTTCGATGGATAATAACCATAAAGAGAAATTCCAGGTCTCACCATATTAAAATAAGATTGAGGTAAATCTAAGATTGCACCACTATTTGCAGAATGAAAGTACTTAACATTTTTTATTTTTGATTTTGTCAACTCAACTGCTGTGTTGAATTTTTCCAGTTGTTCAAGTGCAAAACTTTTATCTCGATGGTCAGAGGTCGCAAAGTGTGTGTAAACACCCTCGAGCTGAATTGATTCATTATCACGAATAAAGTTCAAATAATCTTCAAGTTCATTTAGTTGAATTCCCACTCTACCCATTCCAGTATCAACTTTAAGATGAAAGTTGATTTTTGTTTTATTCTTTATGGCAAACTCATTTAAGTTCTTCAATGTAAGAAAATCATAGATCGTTGGAGTGATTTTCAATCTTGAGATAATCTTAAAATCCTCTGGAAATATTTTTCCAAAAACTAAAACCTTTACATTGGGAAATTTTCTTTTCAATTCAATTGCTTCTTCAACTAACGCAACACCAAAATATTGAGGTTTTGGCTTTGTCTTCAACAAAGCTTTTACACATTCAATCATTTCGTGTCCATAAGCATCAGCTTTTACAACCGGCATTACCAGAACATTCTTGCCAACTTTTTTTACAATCGATTGATAATTGAAAATAAGATTAGATAAGTTAATCTCAGCAAATGTTGGTCTCATCAATGCAAATATACAAAGAATGAAAGTGGTAATTTTTGAATGTGAGTGAATGAATTTTTTTAAATCAAATTAAATAATCCGTGCAAATCAGTTTAAATCCGTTAAGATCAGTGTCCAATTTAAATTCAATATTAGAACATATATGAAGACGGATTAGAAGAGGATTTAACGGATTTATATCAACTCATCCTGTAATCCTTCTTTTTGGAAGAAAAGGATTTGAAATCAGCAGAACCTTTAACTAATTATTGTTAGCGAAACATCTTTAAATCTATATGCTTGTAATCTTTTCTATCCTTAAATTTCTATGAAGTTTTTATTTTTTTAGCGAGGTTATTTTCTACAATTATTTGACCTATACGAGGTAATTTTATTTGAAACTATAATAAGAATCAAAAAAACCGTGGTAGATGATTAATGATAAAACACCAAAAAGAATTTTTTAATAATGCTTTCTTTTCATTTCTAAACAATTAAGCTTTACTTTTTTGATTGGCGTTCAATAGAAATCTTTTACCATTGAATAATCTGAAATTAAAAAGGCTGCCTTTTTGAGACAGCCTAAATTTTGCAAAAAGGAAACCAGGAGGTTAAAAAAAATTATTTCATCAAAATCATTTTACGAACTTGTGTGAAATTACCTGCTTCAAGTATGTAAATGTAAATTCCACTATTCAAATCTCTCGCATCAAAGTTTATTTTATATGTGCCCGCTTCTTCAGTTTCATTTACGAGAGTTCTTATTTCCTGCCCGAGCACATTATAAATCTTCAAAGTAACTTTTGAAGCTTGTGGAATTGCATATTCAATGGTTGTGCTTGGATTGAATGGATTAGGATAATTCTGTGACAATGAAAATGAAGAGGGAACTTCTGTTGATATTGTCTTAATTCCATTTACTCCTTGTGAATACTTTATTGTGCAAAAATCAAAAGATGTTCCTTTTCCTACACTTCCTCCAGTCACATATAAATTTCCCGAACCGTCAACTGCAATGGAATTCGCATCATCAACATCATTTCCCGGCCCGTTATATCTAGCTACCCATTGCTGAACTCCTTCAGAATTATATTTTATTGTGCAATAGTCTCCACCCGTTCCGCTTCCAACACTATAACCTGTAACATACACATTACTTGAGGCATCTAGTACGATGGATTTTGCTTCATCATAATCATTTCCGGGTCCATCGTATACTGCTACCCATTGTTGTATTCCTATTGAATTGTATTTTAGTGTACAATAATTATAATCGGTTCCGCTATAGCTCACTCCAGTGACATAGACATTACCTGATTCGTCAATTGCAATAGCATTTGCATTATCTATACTATTTCCTTGTCCGTTATATCTTGCTACCCATTGCTGGACTCCTTCAAAATTATATTTTATCGTGCAATAATCAGATAAAGTACCAACTCCTATACTCCCACCTGTAACATATACATTCCCAGTGTTGTCTACTACTAATGAGTATGCAACATCACCACCATTTCCTGGTCCGTTATATCTTGCCACCCATTGCTGAACCCCTGCCGAATTATATTTTATTGTGCAATAGTCATCATTTGTTCCGTTTCCAATACTGGCACCTGTTATATACACATTCCCAGTGTTGTCTACTGCTAATGAATATGCAACATCACCACCATTTCCTGGTCCGTTATATCTTGCCACCCATTGCTGAACCCCTGCTGAATTGTATTTTATCGTGCAATAGTCATAATTTGTTCCGCTTCCATAACTTCTACCTGTCACATATACATTCCCTGATCCATCTACTGCGATGGAATATGCTTCATCATCACCATTTCCCGGACCATTATATCTTCTTACCCATACCGTACCACCTAAAGAATTATATTTTATTGTGCAATAGTCTCTACTTGTACCGCTTCCAATACTATAACCTGTCACATATACATTCCCTGAGCTGTCTACTGTGATTGAATATGCTTCATCAGTACTATCTTCTGGTCCATTATACCTTGCTACCCACTCTGCATATCCTGCCGAATTGTATTTTATTGTACAATAGTCATAATTTGTACTGCTTCCATAACTCACTCCTGTAACATAAACATTCCCATTCCTATCAATAGCAATCGATTTAGCATAATCAGACGAATTCCAAAGATTTTCATATATATTGACCCATTGCTGAACGCCTGCAGAACTATATTTAATTGTACAACAGCTATAATCTGCCCCCGATATAAAACAACTTACACCTGTCACATACACATTCCCTGAGCCATCTAATGCAATGGAATATGCTTTATCCCAACGATTTCCAGGTCCGTTATATCTTGCTATCCATTGCTGTACTCCTGATGAATTATATTTTATGGTACAATAGTCATAATCTGTTCCATTTCCATAACTCCAACCTGTCACATAGACATTTCCAGAGCCGTCTACTGTGATAGAATGTGCTTCATCCCAATAATTTCCAGGTCCATTATACATTGCCACCCATTGCTGGACACCTGATGAATTATATTTTATTGTGCAATAATCGTAAGTTCCATTTTGCCAACTGCGTCCTGTCACATATACGTTATTTGAGCCATCCAGAACTAAAGAATACGCTTCATCATTACCACTCCCAACTCCGTCATATCTTGCCACCCACTGTTGTACACCTGATGAATTGTATTTTATTGTGCAATAATCACAATTATCCATGTATCCCGCACTTTTTCCCGTTACATACACATTACCAGAGCCATCAATAGCTATTGAATATGCTTCATCAATGCCATTTTGCTGTCCGTTGTACCTTGCTACCCACTGCTGTATTCCTAATGAATTGTATTTTACTGTTACATAATCAAAATTACTCGTTCCACCATCACCACAACCAGTCACATAAACATTCCCCGTTACGTCTACCGCTATGGAATATGCAACATCATAAACATTTCCTGGACTGTTATATATTGCAACCCACTGCTGTACTCCTGCAGAATTATATTTTATTGTACAAAAGTCGCCATGACTCTCACCTGTCACATATACGTTTCCTGAGGCGTCAACAGCTATAGCAACTGCTTTATCATAGCTATTTCCTGGCCCACTATATATTGCTACCCACTGCTGTACTCCTGCAGAATTATATTTTATCGTACAATAGTCATACCCTGTCCCGCTTCCAGTTATATAACCTGTCACATATGCATTTCCTAATCCATCAACTGCTATAGAAAGTGCTTCGTCATAACTATTTCCCACCCCGTTATATACTGCTACCCACTGCTGTACCCCTGCAGTATTATATTTTATTGTACAATAGTCAGTAAGCGGACCTCCACTATAACCCGTGTCAATTACACCTGTGATATAAATATTCCCAGAGCCGTCGACTGCTATGGAATTTGCTTGAGCATGGCAAGTATGAAATACCTGTTTATTATATCTTGCTACCCACTGCTGATTTACCTGTGCAAAAAGCGAACTGGTGATTATTAATAAAAAAAGTAATAATAAAGTAAAAATATAATCTTTCATTTCTTACCTCCGGTGTATATTAATTTTTAGTTGAAATTAAAAAGGAGAGTCTCCAAATTGTAAGAAAAATAAGGTTAATAAACAACGATAAAAATAAAGGAGACTCTCAAATGAAAAGTAATAAAATTTTAAAAAAGTTGGAAGACAGGATAAGGATAGGTCAGAGGAAATAGGGAAGTTTATAGTTAGTATAGTTTAGTTTATAAAGATGACGGCAGAGATACTAATAGAGAATGATATAAATACGAAAGTTGTTAAGAAATATAAAAGGGATAAACGATATAGTCTATTAGAATTTATACAATCTACTACAGAGAACTCATTGGCGGTTAAAGGGTTATTGCAGAGGTTGATAGAGAGGGATTTAAGATTTGAGGAAGGATTGCTTGTAGTATGTGATGGTAGTAAAGGTATAATAAAAGCGGTAAAAGAAGTGTTTGGGGAATATGTATTAATTCAGAGGTGTCAATGGCATAAGAGAGAGAATGTAGTAAGTTACTTAAATGAAGAGATAAAAGAGAGATACAGACGTAAGATACAATTAGCATATTATGAGCATGATTATAAAAAAGCGAAGGGAAAGTTGTTGGAGATAATAGAAGAGTTAAAAGATATAAATCTGAGTGCATCAAGATCATTAGAAGAAGGCTTAGAAGAGACACTCACGCTTCACAGACTTGGGTTAGTAGAAGAGTTAGGTAAGAGTTTAACAACGACAAACATAATAGAAAATGTAAATTCAGGGATATCAAGAATATTGAGGAATGTAAAATTCTGGCGAAATAGTTCAATGAGGGCTCGGTGGATAGCGATAGCATTGGTGGATTTAGAACAGAGAATGAAGAGGATAAAGAGTTATAGGAAGTTGCCTAAATTAAGAGAAGCGATTAAAAAAGAGTTGAGACTAAAAGAAATTTTGGTAGCTTAAAATGAAAAAGAGACTCTCCAAATTTCAACTAAATTTGATTAATTGCCTTTGACCTCTACGAGGTCAGTTTATTAAATCAAAATTATGATCAAACAAAAAATCGTCTTATACCATTAATAAAAAAAATGTAGGGGGACAGGCTTACCCATCCACGAGGTTTTTATTTTTGAACTATTATTTTCTACAATCATTTGACCTCTACGAGGTCAGTTTATTAAATCAAAAGTATGATCAAACAAAAAATCGTCTTAGGACATTAATAAAAAAATGTAGTGGACGGGCTTGCCCTTCCCGAAAAAAATTTTCAAAATTTAAGTGACATTTGAAAATGGTCAGAAAACATTTTCGTAGACTCGAACATCAAACGGACAAGGCAAGCTTTGTCCCTACATATTTTTGAATTTACACGGATTAAAAAATAAAAACGCAAAGATTGCAAAGAAATTATTGGGGTCGCAACGATAAAATCTCCGCGTTATCTCTGTGATCTCTGCGTCTCTGCGTTTGAATTAATATTCTTAAAATCATAAATCGAAAAATCAAGAAATCGTGTTGACCATTTTTGAAAAAGTCATTGCGAAAAAGTCATTGCGAATGTTTTAATAATAATAGAAAAAGATAGCTTCACTTCGTTCGCGATGACTGAAAACAGGGATTGTCATTGCAAGGTTTGAAGAACCGAACTAATCTCTGACATAGATTTATCAATTTTGAGTTTTGAATTATGAATTTTGAATTAGAACAAAAACGCTCCAATTCGTTTGCGATGACTGATAAGATTAAATTTCTTTGCCAAAGAAATTAATCCACTTCCACCTTTCAAAATCTTAAAATCAATTCAATCAACAAGTCCAAAATTTTTTCGTTCTCTTATTTGAATTACTTCTCATTTTTTATAATTTCAAAAAATCAAATGAGGAGAAAAATGAAACAACCCGTTGAAAAAACTTCTGATGGACTTGTGAGAGGACTTTCAGTAACTGCAGCAACAATGATTGTAGCTGGATCAATGATTGGTTCAGGAGTTTTTCGAAAACCATCTGTTATGGCTGAACAACTAATGTCGCCTGAACTGGTTTTGCTTGCCTGGATTGTTGCCGGCATCTTTACTTTAATTGGTGCATTGACAAATGCTGAAGTCGCTGGAATGATTGATGCAACTGGCGGTCAATACAAATACTTCAGAACGATGTATGGAGATTTTATTGCTTTCATCTATGGATGGTCAATCCTTGCGGTAATTCAAACGGGAAGTCAAGCATCGATTGCAGTTGTTTTCTCCGAATACTTAGGTTATTTCATTAAGTATCCACAATTCTCTGAAGAAGTTCAAAAATTTTCAATTTATGTTCCACTTGTCGGAAATATTTATCCCCTTCAAGATTTTGGAACTAAAGCCGTTGCAATTCTATGCTTGCTTTTCATTACAGGAATAAATTATGTCGGAGTAATTTTTGGTGGTGGAGTTCAAACTTTTATAACAATTGTTAAGATTGCATCAATTCTACTCTTAGCAGCTCTTGCATTCATTTTCGGAAATGGAAGTCTTGCCAATCTCACAACAGACGCAATTCCAATTCACAATGAATACAATGTGCTTACAATGTTTGGCCTTGCTCTTGCTGGTGCATTCTGGGCTTATGATGGTTGGAATAATGTAACATTTGTTGCCGGTGAGGTAAAAAATCCAAAGAGAAATGTTCCAAAAGCTCTTGCATTTGGTACTTTAATCGTAATGGGAGTTTACTTAATTATTAACATCGCTTATATGTATGTTCTTCCCATTGATAAAATTGCAAAATCACCTTTGGTTGGTGCAACACTTGCTGAAACGCTCTTTGGTCCGATTGGTGGTTCAATCATTTCAATTGCAATCATTATTTCAACATTTGGTGCAGTGAATGGAAGTATTCTCGCAACAGCTCGAGTGCATTTTGCAATGAGTCGTGATGGATTATTTTTCAAACCACTTGGCAAGTCACATCCAAAATTTTCAACTCCTGGAATTTCGTTGATTGTTCAGGGAATCTGGTCAAGCATTTTAACTTTAACAGGTACATTTGATACAATCTCAGATTATGTAATTTTTGCTTCGTGGTTATTTTATGGAATGGGAGCTTTTGGTGTATTTGTTTTAAGAAAGAAAATGCCCGATACTCATCGACCTTACAAAGTGATTGGTTACCCTGTCCTTCCAGCTTTGTTTGTAGTCTTTTCAATTCTTTTCGTTGGGAATACTCTTTATTCAGATACAAGCAATGCAATGATGGGATTAATTTTAATTTCACTTGGAATTCCTTTTTATTTTTACTGGAAGTATTTTGCGAAAAAGAAGGCTTAGTAATTATGAAGAAGGCATTTTTAATAGATGGAATGTCGATGGCTTACAAAGCCTATTTTGCCTTTATCTCGAGACCACTTAGAAATTCTAAGAATCAGAATACGAGCGCTGTTTATGGATTTTTATCATCATTGTTGAAAATTTTAGAAAATGAAAAGCCCGATTACATTGCCGTTGCTTTTGATACAAAAGAAAAAACTTTCCGTCACGATAAATTTCCTGAATACAAAGCAAATCGTCAGTTAATTCCCGATGATATGATTTATCAGCTCGATTATATCAAAAAAATTCTTCAAGCAATGGATATTGAAATCATAACTGCTCCAGGTTACGAAGCTGATGATATAATTGGAACCATCTCAAAAACTTTCAAAAGCAAAAATGTTCATTCTTATCTCGTTACTCCCGACAAAGATTTCTTGCAATTAGTTGAAGATGGAATTTATGTCTACAAGCCACTTAAAAAATCAGTTGAAGATGCTGAGATTTATGATACAAAAAAAGTTGAAGAAGAATATGGATTAAAACCAGAACAATTCATAGACTTTCTCGCACTGACTGGAGATCCAACGGATAATGTTCCGGGAGTTAAGGGCATTGGAGAAAAAACCGCACTTGAGTTAATCAAAGAATTTGGTTCACTCGATAACATCTACAAGAACATTGATAAAATTGACAAACCATCTCTTAAACAAAAATTGATTGAAGGTAAAGAAATGGCTTATCTATCTCGTGAACTTGTAACAATCAAACGAAATATTCCTGTTGATGTTGATCTCGAAAGTTTGAAAATTAAATCACCAGATGTTCAACAGCTCGAAAGTTTACTAAATGAACTCGAGATAAAAACTTTCAACAAGAGACTGGAAAATCTTTTAAATGCAAAAATTAAATCCACCACTCCAACTCTTTTTGATCTTGAAGAGCCTACAAAAACTGAAGTAAAAATTAAAGAGATTGATGGAACGAACTATGTTCTTTTAGATAATGATGAAAAAGTTAAAGAGTTTATTTCCAGAGCTGAAAAATCTGATTTCATTGTATTCGATACTGAAACCGATAACTTAAATTCCATTGATGCAAATCTTGTAGGACTTTCATTCTGCCTAAATAAATCTGAAGCGTACTTTTATCGTCTCGAAAATCATAAAAACTTTGATGCAAAGGAAAAAGACAGAAAAAATTTGAATCACTTTAAGAAAATCCTTGAAAACAAATCAAAACTAAAAATTGGTCAAAATCTAAAATATGACATCAATGTACTTTCTAATTATGGGATTGATGTTCAAACTCCTCTCTTCGACACAATGGTCGCTGCTTATGTGCTTAATCCAGATGGCGTGACTTCTCTTGATGATATGGCTAAAAAATATTTGAATTACGACACCTATAAAATTTCTGCGTTAATCGGTGATAAGAAAAATTCAGAACTGATGTGGAGTGTTCCAGTTAATGATTTAAAAATTTATTCCTGTGAAGATGCTGATATAACCTTTCAACTCTATGAAATTTTGAAAGAAGAATTAAAGTCTAAAGAATTGATAGATCTGTGCGAAGAAATTGAATTTCCTCTTGTCAAAACTCTTTCTGATATGGAATTAAGAGGAGTTTACATCAACACGAATGATCTGCAGGATTTAAGCATTGAACTTGAAAAACAAATCTCTAACATCGAAGCAAAGATTTATGAGTTGGCTGGTGAAAAGTTCAATGTGAATTCAACAAAACAGCTTCAGGAAATTTTATTCGTCAAACTAAAATTAGAACCGACAAAGAAAACCAAAACTGGTTATTCGACTGACATTCAATCTCTTGAACAGATGAAATTTTCTCATCCAATAATTGAACATTTAATCAATTACAGACAACTTGTAAAGCTCAAAAATACTTATGTCGATTCTTTACCCGAACTAATCAATAAACGAACTGGCAGAATTCATACTAATTACAATCAAACAATTACTTCCACTGGCAGACTTTCGAGCAGCGATCCAAACTTACAAAACATTCCTATTCGTTCTGATCTTGGTAAAGAAATTAGAAGAGCATTTGCAGCACCTGACAAAAACTGGAAAATCTTAAGTGCCGATTACTCACAAATTGAATTAAGAATACTCGCTCATATTTGTGAAGATCCAAATTTAATTCAAGCATTTGAAAATGATCTGGATATTCACGCTGCAACTGCATCGAAAGTTTACGGCGTTCCAATCGACAAAGTAACTCCCGAAATGAGAAGAAAAGCAAAAGAAGTTAACTTCGGAATTCTTTATGGAATTGGACCATTTGGATTAAAAACAAGACTCGGAATTTCTCAAACATCAGCAAAGGAATTGATAGATAGATATTTTAAAACTTACAAAAGAGTTCATGAGTATCTTGAGCAGACCAAAAAGTTTGCAAGAGAAAATGGTTATGTAGAAACATTGAAAAAAAGAAGAAGATACTTGCCCAACATTAATTCTCAGAATGCAACGGTTCGATCTGCTGAAGAAAGACAGGCAATCAATATGCCCATTCAAGGAACTGCTGCAGATATGATTAAAATTGCAATGAACAACATTTCAAAATATTTCAGAGAAAATAAACTTAAATCTTCAATGATAATTCAGGTACATGATGAATTGGTTTTTGAAGTTCACAAAGATGAACTTGATGAAGTAAAGAAGGTCGTTAAGAAAGAAATGGAAAACGCAATTAAATTAAAAGTGCCAGTTAAAGTCGATATTGGTATCGGCGTTAACTGGCTCGATGCTCATTAATTTTGATTTAATATTTTCAATGATGAAATTCTAATGATCAAATTCTAAACATAGATTACCATCAAATACAATCAAACAATCAAAAATCTCAAAATCAAAAATTCATAAATCACAAAATCAAAAATCTTACAATCAAAAATCAAAAGTTCACTCCAAGAGTTATGTAATGAACATTCTTCAGTCTTCCAAAATCCTGATAAGCGTAATCAAATTTTAATGTGACAAAATCAACTAATCTATAATTTAGTCCTAAACCAAATGTGAAACCTTGCTCTGAATCTTTTTCAAATAGAGATTTATAACCAGCACGGAGAAAAACTCTTTCATTCCACGAATATTCAAAACCAGAATTGAGATATTCAGTATTGTCGTTTGGATGGACTGCGTTTGTTTCAATTGTCAATCTCATACCTTCAGTTTTAATTGCATCGATGGCAACTCCAATTCTGAAAAGTAATGGTAGATCAAATTCGTCAACTTGATGTTCTGTGTTGATAATGTTTTGTCCACCTGGTCCTGTATTTGTCAGAACAAGTAAATCTCTTCCGGAGAGTCTCATTTTTGTTCCGAAGTTAGAAATGCTCGCGCCGAGTCTTGTTTCATTCAAGAACTGGATGCGATAAAATGTACCAATATCAATTGCAAATCCTTGAGCCGATTCATTCCAGATGTATTCACGGATATATTTAGCGTTAAATCCAATTGCAAAATTTTCTGTAAGATTTCTTGCATAAGAAATTCCAGCAGTCAATGCACCAGCACCAAAATATTCTCCAGTTCCTTCAGGTTTTTCAACTGTTCTGACTAACATTTCATCCATTGTCATCACTCCAACAAATGCCCCAACAGTTCCGATATCAGAAACATTCATCCCAAATGCAGCATGATCGAATTTAACATCAAGCAACCAGTCAATATGATTAAAAGAAAATTCACGATTTTGAATCAAAGCAAGTCCAGCTGGATTCCAGTAAACCGCCGAAACATCATTAGGTGAAGCAACGACTGCACCGCCCATCCCAAGTGCCCGTGAACCAACTCCAATTTTCAAAAACTGAGCAGCTGTTGTTCCAGTCTTGGTTAAACTCGTTCCAATCTGAGCGTTTGAGATAGAACACAAAATTACTATAAGGATTAAACTGATAAGATTTATTTTTTTCATCATCGTTTTTCTCCACACTCTTTTACTTGATGATTGCAAATTTTAAGAGTTTTTCTCCAATGTTTGGAGCCTCGATGTGAGCAAAGTAAATTCCATACGAAACACTAAAGCCATCACGATTTAGCAAATTCCAAAATGCTCTGCCATTTTCAAGTCCAGATGAATGATGAATTGTTTGAACTAATTCTCCAGCAAGTGTGTAAATTCTAATTGTGCATTCAGGTGGTAAGTTTTCGAAATAGATTCTTCTTTCACCTCTATTTTGTCCGGGTAATTTATTCGTTGGTTCAATATCATTCACAACTACATAAGGATTTGGAACAACATAAATATTATCAAGTCTCGATTTTGCCAATCCAGCATCAAACTTTGAAGCTTCTGTCCTGAAATAAAATACATCAGCAGTTTTGAATGGTCGTAAAGTTCTGATGTAAAATACATCACCACCTGAAGGTGGAATTGGTGTTTTATTAGATGGAGCGTAGAAGATCACTCCCCAGGTTGTTGTATCAGTTGTCCTTCCTGTCGAACCTGGTTTGAAGAAAATGATTTCTTCGCCAGCAGTGTAATTTGTATCTCTTGTTAATGCATTTTCTTTGAGATAAGTTAAAATTGGTTTTGGGACTCCATTTGTTACATCTTTAACAGAATATTTAACTGGAACTTTTACAAGTCGACCAGAGACTAAAATCATTGCCGAATCAATATAACTATCAGAGAAGTGAATTTCGTAATCAGCTTCGTTTGGAATAATTTTTCCACCTATTGTTGCCTTATCAACTCGATATGTGTAATTGCATTTTCCAGCAATCCATTTTGTATTGATTGAATCAAGTTTAAGTGCTGGATGATCAACTACTTTAAGTTTTAGTCCATCGATAACTGGATTTCCATCTTCTCCTTTCAGATACTGACTTTGATAAACTGGATAATATCGATATTGAACTGAATATTTTTTATTCAAATTCATTGAGCTTGTTGAAGTCCTACGAATGATTCCTCTTTCGAAATCGATCACATAATCTACATTCTTTTGATAAACATTCCCCTGTTCATCTTTTACTTCAAGATAACTATCATCGCTAATATATGGATGAGAAAGTTTCGTAAAGTTTGTGTCGTAAAAAACAATGTTTCTTTCGACAAAAGGCGTTAGCTTTAAGACAGAATAATTTTTCCCTGCAATCCACTTTTTATTTATATAAAGACTATCTCTGAAAAATATTCTGTATTCGGAATTTTCTTCAACCTTGAGATCGTTCAAAACTTCCAGAGTTACATCACCATTTCCAATTCCACTTTCGTGGACAAGATTTTTTGTACCTGTTGGAGTAAAAATGTATCCACTTGTTCTCGGTCCAGGAATCACCATTACTGTGTTTACATCAAATTGAAGTGAATTGGTGATTGGATCAACGGTGATCTTCTTGCTTGTTTCGGTTGGTGGAATGCCAAGAGAATCTCCGTGATCATAAGCAACAACAGCGTAATAATAAGTCTGACCATTTATTACATTATTTGAATCAACATAAGAATGAACAAGTCCTCGATTATTTCCTAAATAATAGTGAATTCCTCTTCCCTGATATTCAACTGGATGATAACCCTTCCAATAATCAGGAGCTTCAGGATCCCATTGACCATTTCCATTCATATCAACATAAGGTTCACCAACATCATACTTAAAATTTGAATTCAAATCTGTAAAAGGTTCAGGGCGAACTGCAACATCCCATTTACATTCATTACCATTCACATCTTTCAAAGGCTCATACAAAAACTTTGCACCTTTTCCATCTGTGATTGTTTGAATTTCATTGAAAGTTGGATCAGTGCTTCTATAAATCACATAACCTTCAAAATCTTTTCCTGTGATTGGATCAATGCTTTCTTCTGCTCGTGTATCCCAGTAAAGTGTGACTTTCTTATCACCTGGAACAGCAACAACATTTGGTTTTAATGGTGGGCGGAAAAATCTGTAATTCGCATTGTAAATTCTCTGAACTGTTTCAGCGGTTGTTAAAAGATCATCAAAATTTTCTCCAAGCAGAAGTGCAATTGAAAATCTTTTTATTTCTCCTTTCGAAAGAGTAATTGGCCCACTACCATAAATGAAAACAATATCTTCCAGTTGTCTTATTTCTCCAAAGTTTCCAGCTTGGATTCGATACCACATCGATTCATCATTTGCGACTTTATCAGTATTCCAGGTCCAGCTATTGAAACTTGTTAATCCTATTTGATCTGATTCATCAAGGTCTGTTAATTCAAAGTTTGGTTCGCCGGGATAAAGTGGATCGAGTGAACCATCTGGAAGTCTTCTACCTGCAGTTGGAACTCCATCCCCTTCTCCAAAATCCCCAGTGTTTGGAATTCCATCAATACCAACATCGTCAACCAGAGGATTCCAATCTTTATCATTATCAATTCCATCATCCTGTCTTTCATCAATCATTCCGTCACCATCGTCATCATAATTATTTCCAGGATTACTTGGACTTTCAAGATACTTACAACCGAGATAACCAACTGGTAAACCTAAGTGTCCTTTTCCATCATCATCCCACAAATACATCATACTTCTTGCATAGACTGGAACTGAATAATTATGTGGATCAATGAAAAATCCATGATCATCGCGAACTTCATCACCTGGATCGGCAGGTAAACCACCACCAACATCTGGATCTCCATACATTCCGAAATAAACAGAATCAAGATTCTTATCACTTACATTTGCAATTGTATAAACAAAGAAAATTGTATTCTCAGCGAGTGCATTGCTCCATTGCAAAGCTCTTCCATCAACTTGAACTCCTAATCCTCTTCTTGTCGAATCATTTGTAAATGGCCAATATGGAAATTCTGAATTGTCTCTATCATCCATTGCCCAGAAAACTTCAAGATCTGCATTTGTTGCATCTTGCGCCAGATAACCTGGCCAGACATATTTTCCAAGAGTTGGATTATACCATTCTCTTGGCCAGCTGTCTGGTTTACCATCATTATCTTTGTCTTCGGCAGGATTAGAAGCCATAAATTCTTGATTCGGATCTGCATAACCTGGAAGTGGTTGCCATGCCCACAATGTATCTCCAGTCGGACTTACATCTCTTAAATTTGGATAATCCCACACACCATCAGAAACAATGTGGAGTCTTTGAGTAGAATCATATCCACTTGGAACAGATGCGGCGACAAAAGGACAAAATGTGAAAACATAAGATACACCTCGCCAGACAACATTATTCACATTTCGTAAAAGTCCATAACCTGGTGCAATTCCACCATAATTATAAATCTCTGTGCTGATTTTATTTCCATTCATAAAATAATGTTTACGATCTTTATGTGCCTTTATCTTCTCAAGTTTTTTGATGATTCCTTTTTGAAAATCGTAAACAGTTGTTTCAGTCTTAAAATTCTTTGCATTGCTTAAACTCGAATTGATTAAATCCTTAACTCTTTGATGATCAAGATCTCTTTGCGAATTATTCTGACCAAATGAATTATTAAGAAATAAAACCAATGAGAAAATTAAAATTGAAATTGTTCTCATATTTTTTCTCCTCTGAACAATTTTAGAAATCAATTTCAAATCCAAGTCTTACTTCTCTTGGAGGTTGATAATAATGAGGACGATTGAAATATTCCTCAGGAGAATGAACCAGAGGAATTTTTTGAGAAAGTTCTTCAGCCGATTTTGCACCACCACTTGTGTAAAGTAATGTGTAAGTTGCTCTACCTGTATCGTCATAAACAAGTCTTTCGATTAAATTATCAAACAGATTAAACACTTTTGCGAATGCAGTAACTTTGAATCCGAAAAGCTTGAAAATTTTTTCTGCAAAAAGATTTACAATAAATTGTGATGGTCTTCTTCCACTGTTTGTTCTGACATAAACCTGCTTGCCAGTTATTTGTGGTGTGTATGGTAAACCAGTTCCTATCTTGTTGACAATTGTAACTGTCCAGTCATTTATTTTTCCGAATGTAACTGTTGTGTTTAATGAATGTGTTTGATCCCAAGCCAAGAAGACAGGAATTTTTTCACTCTGTCTTCCAGACGATAAATCAAGAAAGAATGCATCTGGATCTGTATCATTTCCTTCTGCAACCTGAAATGTATAATCAACCGTCACACCGAGAGGACTTGAGGGACTCCTTCTTTTTACAAGTGATAATGTAATTCCTTTGATGTTCCCATAATCTTTGTTTACATATTTAAGATAAGTTCGGTCACCACTTACTCGAATTGTCTGAAGAGCTAACAAATCTCGAACATCTTTATAATAACCTGTCACAGTCATTGCAAGATCATCAAGTAAAAGTTGTTGTAAACCAATTTCGTAAGTCACTGTTTTTTCAGGATTCAAATTCGCATCACCAAAAATTGGTGTTCCAACTGCATAACTTGATTTGAAATTAGGATTTGTATACAAATATTGAAATGGAGGCATCTGGAAGAAATGTCCGTAACTGAAATGAATTATTCCTCTATCGGTTATTGGGAATGAAAAACCAAATCTCGGACTTAATTGATGTTTTGGAGTTGCATCAGCAAGAATTGAATTTTTATCGACATAAGCTGGAAGAGAAGGATCATTAGGCGATGGCCAGATTGTGTTAGTGGAGTATTTTGACCTTGAATTAAAGTAATCGTATCTTAAACCAATATTCATAATAAAGTTCGCATATTCCATTTTGTCCTGAATGTAGAATGAAAATTGAACTGGTTTTTTTGTATAAAGGTCATGATCAGGAGTTGAAATATCTGGAATGGTTGGAACTAAATAA
>Ga0123519_10003682_pt1 | contig 25238 bp, 18 predicted proteins | sample YelNatPaOPRAMG02_FD_87396 | JGI IMG/M metagenome (GOLD analysis project Ga0123519, IMG submission 87396) | Hot spring microbial communities from Yellowstone National Park - Yellowstone National Park OP-RAMG-02 (version 2) | ecosystem: Environmental > Aquatic > Thermal springs > Hot (42-90C) ...
CTGCTCTGGAAATACCACAGCGAGAACCAGATTCGCTGCTTTCCCACCCTCGTGGCGGATCGCGCCTTTGTGGCCGGCTGCGACGAGCGGCTGCACGTCATCGACGTGGCCACCGGCCGGCAGTCGGCCGACGTGAACCTGGAAGCCCCCACCGGCTCCACCCCCGCCGTCCTTGGCGACATGCTGTTTGTGGGCACCGAGGGCAAAACGTTTTTCGGTGTGCGATGGAGCAAACCCGAGATCGTCTGGCGATACCAGCCGGCCGAGCACAGCGCGCCGTTCCGATCCTCCGCAGCGGTTACACCCCAGCGGGTGTTGGTCGGCGCGCAGGATAAACTGCTCCACGCCTTGGACCCTAAGACGGGCACCTTGCAGTGGACCTTTGCCACGCGGGGCCGGGTGGACGGTTCGCCGGTGGTGGTGGGCGACCGGGTGTTTTTCGGCTCGGCCGACGGCCGGGTGTATGCCCTGGATGTGGCCACGGGCAAGGAGCGGTGGCGTTTCGAGGCGGGCGGCCCCATCGTGTCTTCACCCGCGGCGGCGGCGGGACGCCTGGTGGTCGGCACCAGTTCGGGCGAAGTGTATTGCTTTGGGGGGCGATAGCGTGGCTTTGGTCGGTTTCAGCGAGACCTTGGTGTTTTTTCATGGCCTGCGGCCCCAGGTCCATCCGGTGGCCAAGCCGGCGCCCGCCGCAGGATCGACCATGCTGCTGTTCCCCCCCGCAGTCGCTGGCCGGCTATGAGCAAACCGCTGGTTTTCTGGATGGGCCGCGCCCTGGTCGTCCTCCCGCTGGATCGCCGCTACGCGCCAAACCACATGTGGGCGCTTGCCGAGCCGGGCGGCCTCCGCGTGGGCCTGTCGGCCTATGCCGTGCGACTGCTTGGCGAAATACACCGGCTGGGCTGGTCGGTGCAACCGGGGGCGCGCATGGCAGCGGGGGACACTCTGGGGTACATCGAGGCTTCCAAAGCAACCAGCGATTTGTACTCCCCCGTGGCCGGCACCGTCATCGAGTTCAACCCTGCCGTGCTTGCCAAGCCCTCGCTGGTCAACAGCAGCCTGTACGACGCCGGCTGGCTGCTCCGCATGACGGGCGATGAGGCGGCCCTGCTCAAGCCCGAAGAGTATTTGGCCCACCTCCACGCAAGCTGGCCTTTGGTCCAACGCCTGCTCAAACAGCAGATGCAACCAGGAGCCTCCCCATGACGGCCCAAGTGCAAGTACTCATCAGCCGCCCGCCAGGCGAGCCTCAGTCGCTCGACGGGTTCGCTCGCACCGTGGCCTATCGGTTGGCCGCCGTGCCTGGCCTGAAAGTTACGCTTGTGCCGCACTTGTATGATCTGGCCCCCGACGGACCGGCGATGCAGTACCTTCGCGGCCTACAGACCGATCTGGTGGTCCTGGCCGCGCTTTACCCGCGGGCGGCCTTCTGGGTGCTGGATGCTTGCGGCGTTCGCGGGCGGCTGGGCCGCACCCCTTCCCTGGCCGAAGAGGAAACACTCGAGACGCTGACCGGTCCGCACCGCCAGGGCCCTACTCCCCAGCGAACCCTGTGGTGTTTTGACCTCCGCGCTTACTTTGACCCAGAGTTGCTGGTGCAGGAAGTGCTGGTGGCCATCGGTCGCGGCGGGCTCCCAGTGGCGGCAGAAAAAGGGACATCGGGGTCCCAAACCGGTCCGGCAGCCGAGGCGGCCTGGCACGAAATCGCCGAAGTCACGTCGTCTCGCTGGTACCCCGTCATCGACTTTCAGCAGTGCAACGACTGCCTGGAGTGCTTGAACTTCTGCCTGTTCGGGGTGTACGGCGTGGATAAGGCCGATCGGCCGAAGGTGGAGCACCCCGAGGCATGTCGGCCCGGCTGCCCCGCGTGTGCCCGGATATGCCCGGCCGGCGCCATCATGTTTCCGCAGCATGGCGACCCGGCCATCGCCGGCGACCCTCATGCTGCCCGCCAGGCGCTGCGGCTGGATCTGTCGCAAGTGCTGCGGGGGCTGGGTCCGGCGGAACTGGCCGCCCTGGAGCGAGCCCGCGCCCTGAACGCCGACCCCCCTGCCGCCCCGCCCGCCGAACCGCAGCCCCCCCAACCACCCCCAAGCGATTCCCTTTCAGGGGCCTCGGCGCCGCTTGTGGACTTGGACACTCTGGTCGACGACGTCGATAAGCTCGATTTGTAACGCGGCAGCCCGCTTCAAGATTTCCGGCTCCAGGCGGTGCGGTCAGCAAGCCAGTCGGGCGGGGTCGAGGATCAGCGCTACCTGGCCGTCACCCAGAATGGCCGCTCCCGAAATGCCCGGGGCCCGTGCCAGATGTCCCGGCAGCGGCTTGATGACGATCTCCTGCTGGCCCAGCAAGCGGTCGACCATGAGGCCATAGGGGCACCCTGCCCGGCGCACGACCACGACCGGGCGAGGTTCCGACCTCGCGGCATGGGGTTCTCTCGGAGCGGGGGAATCGGAAGCTGCCAAGCAGCCGTGCCCAACCGTGGCATGGCCGCGGCGGTGGCCCAATAAGGTTTTCAGCGGTTTGACCAGAACGATTTGATTGCGCAGGGGCATCACCCATTGTTGGTTGACTCGCTGCAGCTGGGCCACGGCCACCTTGAGGGTCTCTTGAACGGCATCGATAGGGATGGCGTAGGTGGCGTCGTCCAAAGCAGCCAAAAGGACGTTGGTCACCGCCAAGGTCAGGGGCAATTCCAGCCGGAATCGGCTTCCTTGGCCAGGTTCGGAAAACACGGTCACGGTTCCTCCGAGTTCGGCCAGATTGTTGCGGACCACATCCATGCCCACGCCGCGGCCCGAAAGGTCGCTTACGGCGGCAGCGGTGCTCAGTCCGGCGGCAAACACAAGCTGCAGGGCTTCCTGGCGCGACATGGCCGCCGCCTGCGATGCCCCGATCAGGCCCTTCTCGACTGCTTTGGCCTTGAGCCGCTCGGCAGCGATCCCCCCACCATCGTCCACCACTTCGATGACGATCAGGTTCCCCTCGCGCCCGGCGCGGAGGGTGATGACACCGGTTTCCGGCTTGCCAGCCGCACGCCGGACATGCGGCGGCTCGATGCCGTGATCAGCCGCGTTCCGCACCAGGTGTACCAGCGGATCGGCCAGGCGTTCGGCCACCTGCTTATCGACTTCGGTCTCTTCGCCCACCGTGCGCAGTTCGATCTGCTTTTCCAGCGATCGAGCGATGTCGCGGACCATGCGCGGAAAACGCTGGAAAAGAGTCGCCACAGGCACCATACGCATGGACATGGCATTGGCCTGGATGTCGGCCACAATGCGGTCCACGCGGTCGATCGATTCCTTGAGGCGGCGGTGCTGGGTCGGATTCAGGCCTGCCTGGCGGAACTCGTGTGCAAGGGCGTTGCGGGCGATGACCAGTTCTCCGGCCAGATTCACGTATTCGTCCAGTTTGCGTTGATCGACGCGCAGGGAGCGGGCCGCGGGCTCCTCACGGCCTCCGCGGACAGCCGATGCCGTCTTTGGACTTTTGCCCGCAGGTCCCGCCTGCGACGCCGTGGAGCTTGCGCCGGCGTCCGGGGAAGTGTGTTCCGCAGCCACGGCAGTCGTGGGGGCCCCGAGTGGCGCGGGACCGGCGGCCTGGTGCTGTTTGGCCTGCCACTGGGCTGCGCAGCCGGCCCGCTGGGTGCGGAAAAGGTCGATAGCCCCTCGCACGTCGGGCCGAACCTGCCCAAGGGCCTCCAACGCCGCCTCCGACGCATCGCCTTCAAGCCATCGCAGAATCGCCGAACGGGTTTGGGCTTCGGCCATGCCGTTGGCCTTGTCGCGGAGGGTTGCCCGCTGCTCCATGACTCGCAGGGTTTGTTGGCCCAGTCGGCGAGCGGCGCCCGCCAGGTCGAGGTCGCCCACGGCCTGCGCAGCCGCCTGCAGGGTGGCGGCGGCCCGGTGCAGGGTCGCCCACACGCTGTCGGTGGCACTGCCCGCCAGGAGCCGCTCGGTGCACCCCGCAATGGCCTCGAACTGTTGCTCGGCCGAACTCCAAAGAACCGCGCTTGTCGAGGCGCCGCTTTCTGCCGACTGCGCAGCGGCGGCCCTTGGAGCACCGCCGGTCGTGGCACGCAGCTCGGCCATGAGGCCGCTCAAGTCCCGGGCAGGCTCTTCAGGGCCTTCCAAGGCATCGGTCATGCGGCGGAGTTCGTCCACGGCGCGGAGGACCAGATCGGCCACGGCCGGCTCCCACGTCCGCCGGCCCGCCCGCGCCTGGTCCAGTACGTCCTCGATGCCGTGGGCCAGTGTGCCAAGTTGCTTCAGGCCCACGTATTTCGCCGCACCTTTGATATTGTGGATACCCCGAAAGGCCTCGTTCAAAGCCGCTGTGTCTTGCGGCGACTTTTCCAGAACCAGCAGGGCTCGCTCGACCTGTTCCAGGTTCTCGTATGACTCGGTCTTGAACTGGGCGACCAGTTCCACCGACAAACCTTGGGCCGGGGCGGGCCACTCCAAAGCCGCTATCCCCGGACAGGCGGGGGGCGGTTCGGCTTTCGACGTCTCGGCTTGCCCAGCGGCCGGAAACATCGCCTGGAGCTGCTGGACGATCGGCCAGGCCGAAAGCCGCCGGCTGCTTCTCGGCGCTTGCAGGATTTCCGAAAGGCACTGGGCAAGTTCCAGCAGCGCATCGATAGTGGCCGGAGGCGATTGACCGCCGCACTGCTGGATCGCAGAAAGCGCCTGCTGGCCGAGGTGCACGGCCTGGGCCAGGTCGGCCTCTTGGCCCACCGCGGGGAGCTCGGCCAGACGCTTGAGGTGGGCCATCGCATCCTGCATCGCGTGGGCATCCTGGGGGGCGTCCTCCCATCGCAAAAGCGATTCGACCAGGGCCATCACCGGCCCCCCAGCGTCCGGCGGCGGACTCTGTGCGCATGATTCCAACGGCGTGTTCATGGCTGGCTGGTTACTGGGGCAGTCAAGGCGGGTTCGAGCAACATGCGGGCATTGGTCACCAGATCCTGCATCTTGACGGGTTTCACTACATACAGGTTGGCACCGGCCTCGAAACCGCGGAACTTATCCTGGGCCTCCGACTCGGTGGAGATGATGAGAATAGGGATGCTTTGGTACTGGGGGAGAGCCCGGATGCGGCGAATGAGTTCATATCCGTCCATCAGGGGCATATTGATATCGGTCACCACCAGGTCGTAGTGATCGGTCAGCAGCCGTTCGAGGGCCTCGGCTCCGTTGCGGGCCTGATGGACCTCGAAGCCGCCGCTTTGCAGCATGAAGGTATGCAGGTCGAGGACCATGCGGGAGTCGTCCACGACAAGGACTCGAGCGGTCATGGAATGCCTCCAACAGACAGCGACGGGGAATCAATTGCCCGATGCCGGACCACCCGCTCCAGCGCCGCCGAGGCGGCGGCGGCCAGAACGGGGTTGGGGTGAGCGGCCAGGCGCTGGAGCTGGCGGCTGGCTTCGGGGTCGCACAGTTCGGCCAGCGACTGCACGGCAGCGAACGCCACCAGTTCGTCGTCATCCTGAGTGAGCCCCACCAGGGCCTCCACGGCCGATTGGCCTCCGATCTGCCCCAGGCTGCGGGCCACGGCGCAGCGGACCCAGCTATTGGCTTTCAGGGCCCGAATCAGTGGGCCCACCGCAGCCGGCGTGCCGATCTCACCGAGGGCGGCAGCCGCGGCGGCGGCCACGTTCACATCCCGATCTTCCAAGGCGCCCCGCAGGGCGCTTTCCGCCGCTGGACTGCCGATGCGGGCCAGGATATCCACCGCGAACAGCCGCACGTCCTTATCCTCGTCTTCCAGCAGGCGCTGGAGGGCGGCGACAGCCTCCGGGCCGATTCGCGCCAGCACGGTGCAGGCCGCATTCCGTACCGGGGCCGAATCGCTCCGCAAGGCCGGCAGCACCGCTTCCACAGCGGCTGAACCGCCAATGCGGACCAGCGCCGCCGCCGCGGCCTCACGCACCGCCGCTGAGGGGTCCTCCAGGGCGGCGGCCAGCGGCCGAGCCGCCTCCGCCACGCGCAGGTCCCCCAGGTCCTCGGCAGCAAAACGCCGCGTCGTCTCGTCTTCGTCTTGCAAGTTGCGCAGCAATGCCTCGATCGACACACTCATCGGCATCCTCCCGCCATGGTACCCGCGGCCCGGACCAGCGGCCGCCGATACACCAGCGTCTTGTTGAAGCTGACCGGCTCGAAAGCCGCACTGATCCGACCCACCGATTCCGAGTGCCCCAAAAACACGAAGCCCCCGGGCGCCAGGCTGTCGTAAAACGAGCCCAGGACCTGGCGCCGCGAGGCATCGTCGAAATAGATCAATACGTTGCGGCAGAAGATGAAGTCGATCATGCGGTACCGCCGCATGGCCTGCCGGTCCATCAGGTTCACATGCGCAAACTGCACCATCTGCCGCACCAGGGGGCACACCGCATACTCTCCTCCGGTGCGGATGAAATACCGGTCGAGGTACACGCGGGGCACGTCGCGCACTGCCCGGGGGCCGTACACGCCCCGGGCGGCCACGGCCAACACCTGCTGGTCGATATCCGTCGCATCCACCGTGATGCGCCAGCGGTCGAAATCGTCCAGGCAGGCATGAAGGATGATCGCCAAAGTGTAGGCTTCGTCTCCCGTCGAGCACCCGGCGCTCCACAGGCGCAGCGTATAGTCGCCTGCCTGGCGCTTGCGCTGCGCCACGTGGGGGAGCACTTCGTTGGCAAAACACTCCAGTTGGGGGTACTCGCGAAAGAAGTAGGTCTCGTTGGTGGTCAACGATTCCACAAACGCCTGGAACTCTCGCCCCTCCGGATCGCGGTAGCGCAAAAGGCGGTAGTAGTCCAAAGCGTCGTCGCAACCGGTTTCGCCCAGACGAAGCCGCACGCGATTCTCGACGAAAGCCACCTTGCGCTCGTCGAACATGATGCCGGTGCGCTCGTACACCAGGTCGCGAAGACGCTCGAAATCGGGGAGGGACAGGGGCATACCATCACCACGAGGCAAGGGGCATAGTGGGAACCAGAGAAGCGATCTTCTCGGCGATATCGAAGCATGGAAGCACATACTGGGCGCCCCCCCGCTGGATGGCCTGGGCCGGCATGCCAAACACCACACAGGTGCTTTCGTCTTCGGCGATGGTCGGCCCGCCCGCCTGCCGGATGGCCACCATGCCCTCGGCTCCGTCGTCGCCCATGCCGGTCAGCAGCACCCCGAGCGTGGCCGCCCCAAAGTGCTCCACGGCCGAATGCATCATCACATCCACCGAGGGGATATGAAGCACATCGGCGGGCCACGCCGAGTACCGGGCCAGCACGCCCCCGTTGGGGCGGCGCGCAAAGACCAGGTGCTTTCCTCCCCGAGCCAGGTAGCCGTGCCCTGCCAGGATCGGCTCGCCGGCCGCCGCCTCCTTGAAGGGCAAGGGACCCGACTCGGCCAACCGCCGCGCAAACGAGGCGGTAAACGACTCGGGCATATGCTGGACCACCACGACGGCGGCGTCCAGGTTTGCAGGCAAGAACGGTACGATGTCCACCAAGGTTTTCGGCCCGCCGGTCGAGACGCCGATGGCTACAATCCGCCTTGCCAGGCCGTCGGCCGGGGCCACGCTCGGGGGTCTTCGGGGGGTGGCTACCGCGACCCGCCGCGCCGCCGGCCGAGGGCTGCCCCGCCGGTACCGCGCCCGCGCAGCCTGCTTGACCTTCGCCACCATCTCGCCCGCCACCCGGTCCAGGTCCATGGAGATCGTCCCCGATGGCTTGGGGATGAAATCCACGGCCCCCAGCTCCAGGCACTCGAAAGTGGCCAGCGCCCCCTCCTGCGTCAGCGAGCTGAGCATGACCACTGGCCGGGGCGACTCGGCCATGATCACCTGAAGCGCGGTGACCCCATCCATCACGGGCATGTTGATATCCAGCGTGACCACGTCGGGTTGATGGGTTTTCACGCATTCCACCGCGTCTTGCCCATTCCGCGCCGAGGCCACCACGCGCAAACTTCCGTCGCGCTCCAGAATCTCCTTGATCTTCTTCCGCATAAAGGCCGAATCGTCGGCAATCACCACACGAATGGGCTCGCTCATGGTGCACGTCGCAAGGTTGCTGGGGCTCGTAAGGCCGAGGTTCACGCAGCCACGCTTCTACGCGGCGTAGCGGTCTTTGGCATATCGCTTAGGGCTTGTAGCACCCTGGCCGGGCTGCGGGGCCGCCCTTTGGGTGCGAGCCACCGCGTTTGCGCCCGCCCCCAGGTGCCCGCGATAGCGCCGGACCCGCAGGCCGAACAGGTCCCACGGGCCCGGCGCCGCGGCCTTCGGGGGTCAGACGCACACGGCCTCGGCCTGCTCGGCCGCAGGAAAGGCCTCCTCTCTTTCGGCGGGCGTCTCCTCCTCTCGCAACAACTCGTCGGTCCGCAGCAGGAGGAACATCCGTTCGCCGCCTTGCAGCTTTCCCACGCCCTCGATGAAGTGGTCTCCATAGGTGCTGCGGGTGATTTCCGGAGCCGGCTCGATCGCCTCCTTCTTGACCGACATCACTTCGGACACCGAATCGACGATGATGCCCGTCTTGCGGCCCTCCTGATCGACCACCACCACGCGCGTCGAGTCGTTGTAGGCCTTCTCGGGCAGGTGCACGCGCTTGCGGAGATCGATCACCGGCAGCACGTCGCCCCGGAGGTTCACCACCCCCTCGACGAACGCGGGGGCGTGCGGCACCTTGGTGACTTTGGCCAGGCGCACGATCTCCTGGACCTGCATGATGTCCACAGCGAACTCTTCGCCGGCCACTTTGAAACTCACCAGTTGCCGTTCATCTTGCTCGGCGCTGCCGCCCGCCGAGTGATCCTGCTCGGCGTGACCTTCGGCCATGGCCTGAAGGTCCTGCCGGCATGCCTGGTCGACCAGCTTCTCCACATCCAAAAGCATGATCAGGCGTTTGCCGCCATCCAATTTGGCGATCCCGCGGATCTGCTCGCTTCCGGAACCGCCACCTCCGACGATCCGTGGGGTGGGCTCCACAGCGCTGCGCGGCGCCTGGAGGACCTGGTGCACCGCGTCCACCCGCAGGGCCACCGATGTCCCCCCGATCCGCACCACCAGGCACCGTTCGTCATCGTGCCGCGCATCGTCGCCGTCGCTCCGGGGCGGAAGACCGAACTTGGATCGCAAATCCATGACCGGCAGGATCCGGTTGCGGAGGCTGGCCACCCCCACCACCCCCGGCGGAGCATCGGGCACCACCGAGATGGCCGGCACGCGAATGATCTCCTCGACTTCCATGATCGAGACCGCGTATTCCTCGTCGGCCAGGCGGAAGGTGACCAACTGCTCGTGGTCTTCGTCGGTTTGCCCCGACTGGGCGCGCATTTCGGCCGCGGTTTCGGACGCTGCGGCGCGGGCGGCTTCCAGCCCGGCGGTGCTCTGCTCCAACAGCGCGGTGTGGTCGAGGACCAGCACCAGCCGCCGGCCGCCGTCGAGCTTGACGATCCCTTTGAGGAACCGGCCGTCGACGCTCTGTACCACTTCGGGGGCGGGTTCCATGTCGCGGGCCTGGACGTGCATCACCTCGCGCACGGCGTCGACGATCAACCCGGTGGGCTGCCCTCCCAGCTCCACCACCACCACGCGGTGGTTCTCCATATTGGGGCTGGGCTTCATGCCGAAGCGGTTCCGTGAGTTGATAATAGGCAGGATGTTGCCTCGCAAGTTGGCCACCCCTTCGACATAAGGGGGCGCCTTGGGAACGGGGGTGATGCGCGGCAAGCGCACGATCTCCTGCACGGCGTGGATGTCCAGGCCGAACTCAACCTGATCCAGCACGCAGGTTACCAGTTCCTGGTCGCCTGCGGCGCCGGAGCCGGCCTCAGTGAGCCTGGCACTCGGGTTTTCGCTCATGGTACGACTCCTTGATCCGAGGAAGTGCGAAGCCCGGCCATCAGGCGGCATTCTGGAGTTCGTCGGCCAGGGCCGAGATTTCCTCGACCGCGCTGGCCAGCTCCTGCATGCCCTTGGCGCCCTGCTGGGCCGCCGCCGCGCACTGTTCGGAGGCGGAAGCGGCCTGTTCGGCGGCCTTGGCTACCTGCTGCACCGCGGCCACCGCGTTCTGGATCGATGCCAGGGCCGAATCCTGCCCCGCCTTGATGTCCCGCACGCCCTTGAGCACTTCCTGCATGTCGCGGGCGATCCGCTCCAGGTCGGCGGTGCATTTCTGGGCTTTCTTGACTTCGCCGGCGGCTTCGCGGCCCGAGGCTTCGATGTCCTCGGCCACCCGCGCGATCTGCTGCTGGATGTTCCGCACCAGGTCCTTGATCTTGTCGGCGTTTTCGCTCGACTCGCCGGCCAGGTTGCGGACATCGGCGGCCACCACGGCGAAGCCCCGGCCGTATTCCCCCGCCCGCGCCGCCTCGATGCTGCCGTTGACCGCCAGCAGGTTCGTCTGGATGGTGACGTTGACGATCGCATCGACGATCTTGTCGATCAGCCGCGTCCGCTCCTCCAGACGCTTGATATTCTCGGCCGACTTGACCGAGGCAGCCGCCGCATCGTTGATGCCGGCGATCATCGCCTCGACCCCTTTGCGGTTCTCTTCGAGCAGGGCCTGGAGGGCCTCGCACTTGGCCTGCGACATTTCGGCCCGCTGCTGCATGGCGCGGGCGGCCGCCTCGATGTCCTTGGCCGCCTTATTGGACTGCTCCACCGCTGCCGCCTGCTCCTGCGCCCCTTTGGCGATCTGCTGGATGGCGGTCATGATCTGCTGCGAGGCGGAATTGCACTCCTGGATGGCCGCCGAAAGCTCCTCCGCTGCCGCAGCCAGCTCCTCGCTGGACTTATCGACCTGGGTGGAGGTCTTCAACGACTCGGCCATGACCTGCAATTCGTCGGCGCCTTTGCTGATTTCAGCCAGGCCCTTGGCCTGTTCGCGCGTGCTTTGGGCGCACTCTTCCGTGGCCGCGGCCGCCTCCTCGGCCGCCGTGGCAATCTGCTGGGCCCCTTGCTGGAAGCTGGCCGCCGCCTCCGAAGCCGATTTCGCTCCGGTGTTGATCTCCTCGCAGCCCCGCTGGACCTCGCGCGTGTCCTGATTGATACGCTTGAGGTCCTCGGTGATCTTGCGGGCCTTTTCCACTTCCTCCTGGGCCGCCTTGCCCGCCCGCTCCACGTCGGCAACGACCACTTTGACGTCGGCCTGAATCTTCTCCACCAGATCGCGAATATCGCGGGCCGACTTCTCGGAGGTTTCGGCAAGGTTGCGGACCTCATCGGCCACCACGGCGAAGCCCTTGCCGTGCTGCCCCGCCCGCGCCGCTTCGATCGCCGCATTCAGCGCCAAGAGGTTCGTCTGGTCGGCGATCCGCACCACCGCCTCGACGATGTTGCCGATCTCGGCACTTTGGCGTTCGAGTTCGGCCACCAGGCGGGCCGACTCCATGTTGGCCTTGGCCGACGCACTGACACCCTCGATCAGGCTTTCGATATCCGTGCTGGCCTCACCGATGAGTTGCTGGATGGCATTGACTTTGCGGAGCGATTGCTGGGCCGCCGCCACAGCCTGCGTGGCCGCCGCGTTGATCTCTTCGATGGCCGCCAGAGTGCTTTGGGCGGCCGACGACGACTCCTGCGCCCCCGAGGCGATCAGCTCCACACTTTTATCGAGTTGTTGGATGGCTGCCGTGGCCTCTTCCACACCTGCGGCCAGTTCGGCCGTGGCCGAGGCGATCCGCTCCGCCGCCTGCTGCCGCTTGGCGGCGGTGCGGGCAGCGGCTTTCTCGCGGGCCCGATCCCGCGCCTGCTCACGCTGCGCAGCCAGCGACGCACTGGCCGCTTCCGACTGACCATTGATCGCCGGCTTGTCCGGCGCCACTAGACGTGCCATGGAACGGCTCCTTTTGGGACAGACAGCTACGAGATGCGCGGGGCCTTTGCCGCTCGCGCCCAGCAGGCCGCCACACCACGCGACCTTTCAAGGCTGGTTTGCTCAAAAGTAGATTGGCTTCCGCACCCCGCAAGGAAGACCCAGAGCAAGAAACCAAGCTTTTCCGGTCCCGGATTTTCTGATCGTGAAGCGCGTACGGCGGGCAATACCACTATTGGGTATTGCCAGCGCGGATCTTGCCGGCCGCCAGGGAAACCCTTTAATATTTCTTTTGAAGAGTCCGACACAGCAGACTGGACGGAATCACGCCAACCTGGTCCAGGCGGGGGCAGTTTTGCTTGGATCTCCCGGCTTCCGAATGAGGAAGCTCGCGGTCACGTTACTTGTATAGTGACCCTCTAGGGAACCTCCCAGCGGACCGACGACCGGCCATGTCCCTGTGCTCCGCCGACGCTTGGGAAGGGGCATCGGTACCAGGTCCAAAACTGCGAGGTCCACTCCTACCTGTCCCGGGCAGCCCTACCTAGGCGCCCGCCGGTTATCGAAAGATCCTGCCATGACATCGCCGACGGATTTTCACCCCGAATCGGACCTTCTGCGCATGGCGATTAAACCGCCATGGACCTCTTCCGTGTCGCCGCACTGTGAGTGCCGCTACGACTCTGAGAACCACGTATTGCACATCGCGGGCCCGGCCAACTGCCATGCGTTGGTGGAATTCCCGTTTCAGGTACCGCGGATTTACGCTCTGGAAGCCGAGGCCCTTTGCGGTCGGAACACCGGCAACGCGTGGGGCCCGGGAATAGCGTTGTGCTGGCCTGGGGGGCGCGTACTACGGGTCAACGTGCGGGCCGACGGACGCTACGGCGTCGATGACGGCCGGCGCACCACCATAAGCGGGAGTACACCCGAGCAGGGTTGGACGGCCTTACGGCTACGCTTGACCCCGGGGGAGGTGCTTGCCGAAGCCGCAGCGCAGCCGGGCCTTTGGGCGGTACTGGCCGCGTTTCCAAGGGACCTGTATCCGGGCGATCCGTGCGCCGCGCGCCTGGGAAAGATGAGCCGCTGGTGCACCGCCAAGGATCACCACAACCTGGGAGCCCAAGGAGATAGCGCTATACGCAATCCTGCGCTTTCGTACGGCGCCGCTAGGCTTTCGCCGCGCGCCCCATAGACCACAGGTTGAGAAGAATCAGTTGCGCCGGCAAAACGGGCAAGCCCCGGCATGTTGCCAACCAAAGTGCTATGGTACAGGAAAGCCTACTTTCCTGAGACCTTCTGACCGTTTCGTGTAGTTTTGGGCCGTTTTTCGTACCCAATTTTCCACCAGTATTTGGATGGGAGCGCAAGCCGTGGCCAACGAGTGGGATGAATTCCGAGGAGTGTTTTTTGAGGAAGCCCAAGAGCATCTCCAGGCGATGGAAGCCGCGCTGCTGGAACTCGAATGCGCGTCGGACCGGCAAGAGGTCCTAAACAGACTGTTTCGCGCGGCGCATTCCATAAAAGGAGCCAGCGCTACCTTGGGAATAATGCGCTTGGCCGCGTATTCCCATACACTTGAGGACCTTTTGGGTCGCCTGCGCGATGGCACGTTAGCGCTTGGCGCGTCACACGTGGACTTGCTGCTGCGCGCCACCGACGTTTTGGGGGCACTAGTGACCGCCGAGCGCGACGGGACCGCACCGCCGGAAGGAGTGGAAAGCGTAACCAAGGAGTTGCATGTCGCATGTGAGAACGTCGAAAAACAGGAGCCGCAGTGGGGCGTGCCAACGACGCCGGCGCAAGCGTATCAGGGGACGCAATACGATAATTCAACGACGGAAACCAGCCTGCCGCCCAAGCTGGTATACGCCCCGCCGTTCCCCAAAAATGCTCGCGGGGTGATTGCAGTGGCTGAGCGGGTGGCTGCCTGCTACGAGGATTTTGAGCGGGCGCTGGTGTGACGGTTTGGCGGAGCGGGGCGGGGGCGGGGCCACACGGTGCGGAGGTGGCGGCCGTCGGCCCACGGAGTGAGGCTAGCCGGTCAGGTCCAGCAGGTTGCCGGTCTGGCCGGTGGGGTCTTTCGCCTGGGGAGGGGCGTCGCCGGGCGGGGCGGCGGGCGATTTGCTCCGGCCGCCAATTTCCCAGGGCCGCCGGCCGTCGGCATCGCGCTCGGAGGACTCGTGGTCTTCGCCATCGGCTTGGCCGATACCGGCTGCGTTTTCTGCGCGCTGTTCGGCCTGCACGCGGCGCTGGGCGTTTGCACCTTCCTGCTGCGCCCGATCTATGTCGGCGCCCTTGGCCTGCGTCAGGGTGGTGCCGCTGGCGCCGGCTGCCACACTGGGAAGCGGGCCTACGCTCATGGGTATCTCTCCCACCAAGGTTTCGACACGGAAGAACAGGTCACGGGCTTGAGGATTTGAAAGGGTTGGGATGTGCGGGCCGGGCAAGTTCTCCTGCCAAGATTTTCTCCTACCAGAATTTTCGGGGCAGGCGGCGCGGGCCGTCGACTCCGCGCTGGGCCTGGAGTTGTTGCAGGGCCTGGTTGACACCCGGAAACGCCTGGCGGCGGACTTCGGGCTTTTGCAGCGTCCCGCCAACATGGATGAGCATCAATTGCTGGCTGGCGCGGCCTAAGACCTGCTCGACGACGGGCAATTCCTGATCGGCCCGGCCCACCAGGGCGTGGAACGTCAGCTTGATTTCCGACTGCCTGTTCATTTCGCCCTGGCCCACCAGGCTGATGGCATCCCCTTGGAAGCGCAAGCGGTCGAAGTACAGGTGCTTGCCGGCGATGTGGAACTCGATGTCCGCGGTGCTGAAGGCGGTGCGGTCGGGCCGGCGGATGCTGAGGATTTTGAGCATCGCCACCATCAAGGGTAGCTCGTAGATATCGGCATCGCGCAGGGCAATGGTGCCATGGCCATCCAAGTCGTTGAAGTTGCGGCCCTTGCCGCGGAGGACCAGGTTGCCCGCCATCCGGCCTTTGAGGTCCTGGGGGCCGGGGAGGATTTCGCGGGCCAGACATTGCAGATCGCCGCCCGCATACTCGGCCTGGAGGCCGAACTGGGGTTCCGCGCCCAAAAGCACCCAGCCATCGGCGCGGACCAGTCCACCGAACAGGCGGGCAGTTACCGGGCGGGCGGGGCCGGGCGGGTTCGACGGCGGCGAAGCGTCGTTGGCCTCTTGGGGATCGGCCGGCCGCTGGTGTGCGGCCCAGGTTCCGAACAGCACTCGCTGATCGTCGAACCACAGCGGCCCGCGAATCTGGGTCCACTGCACGTCGTGGCAGACCAGCGCGTCGATATCCAATTCGCCGCGACATGCCAAGTGCTGCCCGTCGTAAGAACCCGCCAGGCGAACCCCGCCGGAGATGTTTTCGATTTTCAGGCCGCAGTCGAAGGCGGCCTGATGCGTTTCCAAGGCCACGTTCCACTGGGCGGTCAAGGGAGCGCCAGGGGCGGCCCGGGCAAACTCCACGTCGCCGGCGAGATGCACAGGGCCTTCGGGGTTGAGTTCGGCCACCACGCGCTTCAGCGAAGGCGGCAGGGCCTGGAGGAGGTCGCGGTCGGGGCGCAGCCGGTGCACATCCAGCCCGTCCAGCACCAGACGAAAGCTGCCGTCGGGGGGGAAATCGCACCGGCCACCGGCCGAGACCCGCACCTCGCCGTGCTCTCCCTTGAGCCGCTCGAACACCAGCGAGCCGTCCTGATAGACCAGCCCGCCCTGAAGCCGCTCAATGCGATAGGGAAAAGGCACCGGCTGGATCGACACGCCTTGGCCTCGGGGCCGCACCCGCACCACCACCTCGGGATGCTCGCGGCCGGTCTCGTACCGCACATCGGCCTGCAAGTCGACTGCGCCCTGGGGGCGGAGGTCGTTCCACACCTGCTGCATGGCCGGCGGCAGTGCGTCGCGAAGTTCTTCTTCCAGAGGGACTTCTTCGCCCACCACCCACAGCCGCAATTCATGCCCTTGGGGCGTGGGCGTGAGGTGTCCGCTGCCGCGGAGCCGGCCGGTATCGTTGACGGCCTCCAGATCGCGGAAGGTCCAGTGGTTATCGCGCATCTCGAAAACGCCGCGGACGCCTGCCAGGGGATACGCAAACCGCTCGTAGCGCAGGCTGCCGTCTTGGATCACCGCGTGGACGTAGTGATGGACGGGGTCCTGGGGGGTGTCGCGCCACACCCGCACCAGGGCCTGGAGCGTCCCCGCGGGATGCAGTCGCTCCAGCGTCTTGCGTACATTCTCTGGCAGCGCGGCCAGGAGGCGATCGTCGAGGGGCAAGGCCTCGGCCCGCGCCTCGATCGTGCCCTGCCAGGCGTGTAAAGGGGACACCACCTCGGCCGACACCCGCACCGGCTGATTTCCCCGGTAGCCAATCACATGGACCTCGAGCCTGTCGTCCTTGAGCCGCAGTGTGCCGGTCGCATGTTCCAGCCGATAACGGAACTTGTGATAGGTGAACGATACGTCGAGGCACTCCAGCGACACTTCGGGCGTCCAGGCCTGCCCGTCGTAGGTCAGCGTGGCTTCCAGGTTCACTTGGCCCGAGGGGAGGTACTTCGGCCAATGCGTCTGGATGGCCTCGGGCAGCACATCCAGCAAACGGGCATCCAGGTCGAGATTTCTGGCCAGGATATGGAGGGTGCGCGGGGCATTGGCCGAGTAGCCGGCCTGCGTGTACGAAAGCTGCAAGGAGGTCTGCCCCGCCCGGGCAAACACGTTGCGCACCACAATTCCCTGGGGATTGCAGGTCAAGGTGGCCCGCAAGTCGCTCAGCGGGGCGGGCAGGCGCGGATCATCCAGGCGACCCTCGGACACTTGCCCGGAGAGCTCGAAATCCACGGCCGGCGAAACCGAAGGATCGTAGGCCGCCCGGAATTCCAGCGTCCCCTTGGCCCGAAGCGAAGCCAAAAACCCCAATCGCTCGGCCCACTCGGGTGGCAAGGCGCGGCGCAGATCGGCCGACCACTGGACCGCCTCGGCACGGCCGGCCAGGGCCCAGCGCCTGGCCTCCGGGGCGAGTGTTCCCTGAAACTCGATGCGGCGGATGGCCTCGCCGGTGGCGCTGCCGCGAAACTGGCGCAGGCCGCTGCTGCCACCGGCGCCCGCCTCGGGGTCCGGCCAAAGTTCCAGCTCGAGATTGCGCCATACCAGAGGCGTGGCGCCAGAATGGCCCGAAACCGAAAGCTCCAGTTCGCCCTGCTCGACCCGCACGGGGCATGAATGCTGGCTCACCCGGCCGGCGGAAAGCAGTTCTTCGAGGTTCCAACAGCCGTTAGACAGGCGGCAGGCGCGAACCACCGGCCGCCGCAGCACGATGTAGGTGATCTGCGGGTCGTGCTGAACTAGCTCCTCCAGGCGGATGTCGCAAAACAGAAAGGCATCCTCGATCTGAATGAGAGGAGCGCGAGGGGCGACTGGATCGGCATTCGAGCCGGGTTCGGCCAGGCAGATGCCCCGGACTTGGATTCCTTTGCCTGGCACCAGGCGGGCGGACTGGACCTCTACGTGGAGGTTGGGATAGCACTGGGCCAGTCGCCGCTGCACGTGGCGACGAACTTCCTCATCCACGCGGCGGTACAGATGCGGCAAGGCCAGCAGGACGGCCACGAAAGCCCCCAGCACTCCGCACTTGACCAGCAACCAGCCGAATCGCAACAGACGCCGGCCGATCGAAAGACCCTCCGTGGCAGACACAACCACCGGCTTTTATGCAAGTTGTGGCATAGGAGTCCCACTTGGCGCGGGGATATCTACCCAAATGGTAGGGCACGCTATGGTAGAAGGAACTGGCGACAAGGGTCAAGGCAAAGTGGAGGGTTTGGCGCTTTTGCAATTGGGACGCCTCCGACCAAGAGGGGGTGAGTGCAGGCGCCCCAGGTAACGGGCGGGGGGCAAAGCGGCGATATTTGTCTTGTCGGGGCAAGACGTTTTGTCTAAAATCCGTAAGGAGAGGAGTGCTCCGTCCCATCCGATTGGATGGGCCCTTGTTCGCCCAATTGGGGGCACGGAACAGGGCCAGCGGCAAAGACCGGTTTCTACAGGAACCACGCCGTGGGACTCTCCGAAATCGACCGGAACTTGTTGGAACGGTGTCTTGCGCGCAAGCCGCGGGCGTGGGAAGATTTCGTTGATCGCTTCATGGGCCTGATCATTCACGTGATCCAGCATTCGGCCCACGCCCGGAGCATCCGGCTTGCCCCCGAGGATCGGGACGATCTGTGCGCCGAGGTCTTTCTGAATCTGCTGAAAGACGACTTCGCTATCTTGCGCCATTTTCGCGGTCAGAGCAGTTTGGCTACCTATTTGACCGTGGTTGCTCGGCGGATCGTGGTCAAAGAGCTGCTGGGCCGCAAGCCCTCCACGCCGGTGAAGGAGCCGGCGCCTCGCAGGCCGGTTCCGCTACCTCTGGCCAAGCACTCCGAAGCCGAATCGCGTCTGGAAGACCGTGAGGAAGTGGAGCGGCTGCTGGAAGAGCTTGAGGGTCCGGAAGCGCAGGTCGTCCGCATGTTCCATCTGGAGGGCAAGAGCTACGCGGAAATCAGCCGCGCGCTGGGCATTCCGGAAAACAGCATCGGGCCTATTTTGAGCCGCGCTCGGGTCAAAATGCGCCGCGCCGGAGTGAATCAGCCGGCCGGGTAAGCGCCACGGGTCGCTGATCGCCCCGCGACTCCGCTATACCTGCGCTGGTCCACAGCGACTTTGCGCGCAGACCGAGTACGTGCTAGTGGGCCGAGTACGGTCTTTTAGCAGCTTTACCTGCCTCCCCCTGAAATGGGCATGGCGCATCGGTTGACTGCCGCGGGGTCACGGGTATAATCAGCGGCACTTGGAGTCTGTAGCCCGGCGTGCCCGGGGCGTTCCTCGGGCAACGGCCGTCAAAGGTGCCAATTCGGGGCGCAGCGATGGTGAAACGGATTTCACCTTACCAGCCACGCGGGAGCCGACGGTGTCGTTCGGGGCGTTTCAAGATACCCGGGAACTGGTTCGGCAGGCGATCGACATCGTCGATCTGGTCGGGCGCTACTGCCAACTGCGGCGCCAGGGCCGGCGGTATGTGGCGCTTTGTCCGTGGCACGACGATACTCGGCCGAGCCTTCAGGTCAATCCTGAACGCCAGAGCTTTCGTTGCTGGGTGTGCAACATTGGGGGAGACATCTTCAGTTTTGTGATGAAGATGGAAGGTGTGACGTTTCCCGAAGCCCTGGCGATGCTGGCCGACCAGGCTGGCATTCCGTTGCGGCCGGCGCGGGGCAAGCCGGCCGAAGGCGGGTTCGACAAGCGATCGCTGTACCAGGCGGCGGCCTGGGCCGAGTCGCAGTACCACGAGTTTCTCCTGTCCAGTCCCGAGGCGGAGCCGGCCCGCCGCTATCTGGCCGATCGCGGCATTTCCAGCGAAAGCGTGGCGCGATTCCGGCTGGGGTTTTCGCCCCTGCGGTGGGACTGGATCGTTCGCCGTGCCCAGGCCGCGGCCGTGGACCCGGCGCTGTTGGAGCGCATCGGGGTGGTGGCCCAGGGGGCGGAAGGAAAGACCTACGACCGCTTTCGGGGCCGGCTGCTTTTTTCCATCCGCGATGTGCAGGGCCGGCCCGTCGGATTCGGCGGCCGCGTGCTGCCCGAGCTGGGGAGCACCACTCCGGCCAAGTATATCAACTCGCCGGAGACGCCGCTGTTCAGCAAGGGCCGGCTGCTGTACGGGCTGGATCTGGCCCGCCAGTCCATCCGCATGAGCCGTTCCGCGATGATCATGGAGGGGTATACCGACGTGATCATGGCCCACCAGTGCGGCTTCGGCGAAGCGGTGGCCGTGCTGGGCACGGCCCTGGGCGAGGAACACCTGCGGATCCTCAAGCGCTTCGCGGATCAGATTGTGCTGGTGCTGGATGGCGACGAGGCGGGCCGCCGCCGGGCCAAGGAAATCCTCGAATTGTTCGTCGCGCACAATGTGGACCTGCGGGTGGTCATTCTGCCCGATGACCTAGACCCCTGCGATTTCCTGCGCCAGCGCGGCGCCGAGGCGTTTCGCGAGGTGCTCGCCCACCGCTCACGCGACGCCCTGGACCACGCCGTCGCCGTGTGGACCGAGGGGATCGATGTGGAGTCGGACATCCACCGGGCCAGTGAGGCGCTGGATCGGCTGGTAGGCATCATTTCCAGGGCCCCGCGCCTGCGGGAAGATACCAAAATGGACTTTCGTTTCCGCGAGGAGCGGATGCTGCAGCGTCTGGCCACGCGGTTCCGTGTGCCCGAGCAAGCTGTGCGGAACCGGCTGACGGCGCTGCGGCGGGCGGCTACCTCGGGCCGCCCGGCGATGCCGGAGCTCGCCGGCCCGGTCGCCGGTGGCACGCCACGGGCGCCCGCACTGCGCGGCACAGGTGCTCACCCAGGTCCCGCCCGTCCCAAACCCGATCCCTGGGAACAAGAGGTCATGGAACTTCTGGTCCGGCACCCGGAATGTTTGCCGGCGCTGCGGGCGGTCATCCGTCCCGAGGCATTCGACCATCCCGGCTGCCGCCGGGTGTTCCAGACGGCGTGCCGGCTGGCCGACGAAGGCATCCTGCCCGCGTTCGACCGACTGGTTCTGGAGTTCGAGGACCCGGAGCTGAAGAGCTGGCTGGTCGAGTGGGACGAAAACGCGGCGGAAAAACAGGTTACCGACCCCCAACCCGTTGTGGAGGAACTGATTCGAAGCTTTCGTACCCGCGAGCTGAACCGGCAGCATCCCGTGGCTACGGGCATGCTCCGCGAAGGGCGTTTGGACGAACGCCAGGAAACCGATCTTCTGCTCCGGTTGCTGGAGCAGGAGCGGGCCCGGCTCGGCATCTCCTCGCTCACGGACGGGCGAGACCGCAGCACGGGCTGACCGGCCGCCTCGGCGGCTGGCTTTGCGCCGGCCGCACGACATGGCGGACCGGTCGATTCGTTTGGACCCAGCGCGCCAGGAGGGCGTGAAAGGAGTTGGCTGGTGGACAAGCGCGACAAGGAGTTGTTGACCCTCATCGCCAAGGGCAAGGCCCAAGGCTATCTCACGTACGACGAGGTTATCCGCTACCTGCCCGACGAGGCCACAAGCGCCGAGAAACTCGATCGGTTGCTTTCGGCCCTTGAACAGAGCCGGATCGAACTCCGCAATGGCTCGGCGCCCGGGGAGTTCTTCGAGAGTGCGGCGCCGGATGCGGCCGGAGCTTCGCCGGCCGAGGGCGGAAACGCTGCTGGCTGCGACCCGCAGGCCGAACCCCTCTTGCCCGAGGACGTGCCCAAGGCCTCCAGCGACCCCATCCGCCTTTATCTTAGCCAGATGGCGGAAATCCCTCTGTTGACACGCCAGCAGGAGATCGCGCTGGCCAAGAAGATCGAGATCACGCGCAAGCAGTTCCGGCGGACGGTCATGGGCTGCAATCTGGCCATGCGGGCCACGGTCAACACCCTGATGAAAGTCCACCAGGGGCTGCTGCCCTTCGACCGCACGGTCAAGGTCTCGTTGACCGAGCGGCTGACCAAGCAGCAGATCCTCGCCCGCATGCCCCATAACCTGAAGACGCTTGCCCACTTGCTGGAGGAAAACCGGAAGGATTTCCTGCGCCTGATCAACAAGCGGACGCCGCCCGAGGTCAAGGCGCTGGCCCGGCAGCGCTTCATCCGCCGGCGCCGCAAGACGCTGATTCTGGTGGAAGAACTGAGCCTGCGGACGCGGCGTGTGCAGGCCATGATGCGCCAGATGGAGGAGATCTGCGAGCGGATGCACTGGATCCGCCAGCGTCTGCGCACGATAGGCGATCAGCCCGAATACCGGACCGAACGCGCCCGGCTCCGCAAAGAACTCCGCCAACTGATGGTGGATACCCAGGAGAGCCCTCGAGGGCTCGCCCGCCGCTGCCAGAAGATGCGGCAGCACCAGCGGGACTACGAACAGGCCAAGCGCGAATTGTCCAGCGGCAATCTCCGCCTGGTGGTTTCGGTGGCCAAGAAGTACCGCAACCGGGGACTGAGCTTCTTGGACCTCATCCAGGAGGGCAACACCGGCCTGATGCGGGCCGTGGACAAGTACGAGTACCGCCGGGGCTTCAAGTTCTCGACTTACGCCACGTGGTGGATTCGGCAGGCCATCACCCGGGCCATCGCCGACCAGGCCCGCACCATCCGCATCCCGGTGCACATCATTGACGTGCTGGGCAAGCTCCGCAACACCGCCAAGCGACTACAGCAAGAGATGGGGCGGGAGCCCACCGTGGAAGAGACGGCCGCGGCCGCCGCTATGGACATCGACGAGTGCCGCCGGGTGCTGAACATCGGAAAACATCCGGTGAGCCTTGACCGGCCGGTCGGAGAAAGCGAAGATAGTTGTTTTGGAGAGTTTATCGAAGACGGCAGCACCGAACGGCCCGATAAGGCGGCCTCGCATGAGTTATTGCGGGAACGCATCGAAGCCCTCCTCAAGACCCTCACCTACCGTGAGCGGGAGATCATCCGCCTCCGCTACGGTCTGGGCGACGGGTGTACCTATACCTTGGAAGAGGTGGGGCGGATATTCAAGGTCACCCGCGAGCGGGTCCGCCAAATCGAGGCCAAAGCGGTGCGCAAGCTCCAACACCCCGTGCGCAGCCAGCAACTGGCAGGTTTTCTCGAACGCGTGGCGGGGTGACGTACACCCCCAGGCCGCCGGCCGCAAGGTCGGCGGCCTTTTTTTGTCCCCTGCCCGGAAAGGTCCGCCATGTCCATCTCCTCGCAAACCACTGTTACCGCCGAAACGCTTCGCACCCTCCATCGCATCCACCAGCAGCTTCGGGATTTGAGGGACCGGCTGCAGCGCGGCCCCTGCCTGGCCGAGGCGTACGCCGCCCGCGTCGCAAAACTCCGCCAGGACCTGGAGCAGGCCAAAGCCAAAGCCCGCAGCCTCCGCATGACCATCGACGAAAAACAGCTCCAGCTCAAAAGCCGCGAGGAGGCCGTCAACCGCCGAAAACAACAGCTCCGCGAGGCCAAAAGCAACAAGGAGTTTCAGGCCCTCAAGGAGCAAATCGCTGCCGACGAAATGACCAATAGCGTCTTGACCGACGAAATCCTCGAAGCGATGGAGCGTCTGGACCAGGCCAACCTCGAGGTCAAAGCGGCCGAGGAGGCGTTGGCCAAAGGCACGCAGGAGGCCGAAAAGGCCCGCCAGGAGGTCGAGCAGCAGAACCCGCTGATTGAGGCCGACTTGGCCCGCCTGTCGGCCGAACTCCGCCAAGCCGAACAAGACCTCCCTGCCGACTTCCGCGAAGTGTATGACCGCCTCATCCGCTCCAAGGGGAGCGACGGGCTGGCCCCCGTCCGGGGCGAGTTCTGCACCGGCTGCAACCAGCACGTCCCCCTCAATATGGTCAACGCCCTCCGTTTGTCGCGACCGGTTTTCTGCCGGGCGTGCGGCCGGCTGCTCTATCTGCCGGAAGACGCCTGATACCATCGCTGCTCCCCCAACCCCCCCACGAATAGGGCAAACAGGGCCGGACGGTTTCGGCCACAACCGGCAATAGGGATTGCCCCGGTGTGCCCACTCTTTTGGCCGGTGACGCCTACGCCGCCGGGCGGCACGACCAGCGTCCATCCGGATTGTAGAGTCAGATGCCCACCAAAGTAGTGCAAGAAAGGTCAGCTCAATCCACAAAGTTTATCTATCCGTGAGCGGCACGCCCATACAATCCCTTCGAACTTTCCCTCCGCGTTGATTCCTACACCCGATTTCTCCGATACCACAATATCAAGGGCACACCGAGCGCAGGACTTCGCCTCGGTCAGGAAAACGGTCCATTGGGCGTTCGGCGCACGCCCTAGGGTCGGCCCTCCCCAAGCGATCACAGTACGCGGAGAATGGTATGCGATTCCAATACGCCCCTGCCGCAATGGCATTTGTGGCCCTGTTGGCGGGCACAACGGCGATCGTCCAGGGGCAAGTCCCCACAGGGGCTTCCGCCGAGGAAACCGTGATTCAGGACGGCTATTTGGCCAAGGCGCCCGCAGGCCCCAGCCCCTCGCCCAGCGACCGGCCTGCCCCGCCGGTAGCGCCCGTTCCCGAGACCGCCGCCACGGCCGAGCAGGCTATCGAAGAAGCCCAAGACGATTCGGACCAACCCCGCCGGCTATTAGACCTCCCCGCGCTTTCGCGCCGCCGGATAGCCATTTATGGCTGGCTGGACCAGGGATTCACCTGGAACCCCGATAGCCCTCAGGACCGCTTCAATGGCCCGGTTACCTTCAACGACCGGGCCAACGAATACCAGCTCAACCAGCTTTACCTCATCGCTGAGCGGACCACGGACACCGCCTCCGGCGGCTTCGACCTCGGCGGCCGCGTAGACCTCCTTTACGGCACGGACCACCGCTTCCTGATGGCTAACGGCCTGGAGTTCGAAACCAACGCCGACGGCTCCATCGAGCAGACCTGGAACCGCGACCACCGCTTCTACGGCCTGGCCATGCCCCAAGTGTATGCCGACGTGGCCTGGAACGACTGGGTGTTCCGCTTCGGCCGGTTCTACACCATTGTGGGCTACGAGGTGTGTACCACCCCCGCTAACTTCTTCTACTCCCATTCTTACACCACCCAATATGCCGAGCCCTTTACGCACACCGGCATGTTGGCCACCTGGAACCTCACCGAACGGCTGGCCTTAAAGGCCGGTTTCCACCGCGGCTGGGATCAGTGGGAAGACAACAACGATAAGCTGGGGGTGCTGGGGGGCGTCACCTGGACCGGCCCGGAAAAGCGGACCACCCTGGCCGCCAGCCTGATCTCCAGCAACGAGCAGCCCACGGGCGAAAGCACCCGCAACCTGATAAGCCTGGTATGGACGCAAAAACTGGGCCAGCGCCTCACTTACGTGCTGCAAAGCGACATCGCCCACGAACAAAACGCCCTGCCCGAAGGCCAGGACGCCGAATGGTACGGCCTGGTGAATTACCTCATCTATGATTTCAACCCTTGCTGGAGCATGGGCTTCCGCTACGAATGGTTCTCGGACGACGACGGCGTGCGGGTGGCGGGATTGGGCTATCCCAAGGGGATTGACCTGCGGGCAGTGCCGGCCCACTGGCAGGAAGTGTCGTTCGGAGTGCATTATAAGCCCAACGCGAACGTGCTGCTGCGGACCGAGGTCCGCTGGGACTGGGTAGAGCCGCTGGTGGTGGTCCAGGACCAGCCGTTCGACAACTTCACCGACGGCAGCCAGTTCCTCTGGGGTACCGATCTGGTGATCAAATTCTGAGCGCACAGTGTGCCACTGCTTCGTAAGAAGCAGTACCGAAACGACCGGACCGCACTCCGTGTGTGCCACTGCTTCGTCAGAAGCAGTGCCCCAGACAACGCAAGCGCACTGCTTGCCTTGCGGCAACCAGTGGCACACACCCGCCAAGAGCCGGGAGCGTAAGCTCCCGGTGCACTCCGCGCCTCTTC
>Ga0123519_10003690_pt1 | contig 25223 bp, 28 predicted proteins | sample YelNatPaOPRAMG02_FD_87396 | JGI IMG/M metagenome (GOLD analysis project Ga0123519, IMG submission 87396) | Hot spring microbial communities from Yellowstone National Park - Yellowstone National Park OP-RAMG-02 (version 2) | ecosystem: Environmental > Aquatic > Thermal springs > Hot (42-90C) ...
CACCGGAATCAATACGATTCGTGACTATGTTGGACACGGGCTCGCCATATCTACGATGCTGCGGATCAATTTGTTCACACAAGATTCCACTCTGCTCCTTTTCTTACCTGGAGCACGCTCAAATCATGAGTGCTTCAAAATACAGATATTTTTGTTTCGGGGCAACTCGTGAGCGCACCAATACGCGCTGCTGGACTCGCGAGGAGCACGAACTCGACGATGTCTCTCGCTGACTTGCGCACAAGCTCATTCCGCAAGTTTACTGGACTTGTCACGAACAATAATCGATCAGACACGAATGACCAACTGTCTTATTTTTTGTGTGGTCAACGACGAATACGACCTCGGAACCACCAGCACCAGCACCACCAGCAGCATACCTCTCAGGGAATATGCTCCCAAAGGCTCCCGTCTATACCGTTTCCATCGTAACGAGTCTTCAGTTCAGTCTTCGATCATCACAGTGATGGATTCCATTGTAGCGTACTTCTCGGCTCTACATGAAGTGAGCGTACGCGGATCCAGACTTCTCGACCGATTCTCTAGCCCAGATTTTCCTGACGGTATATGATTCCTCATGGACAACATCGCCATCTCTAAACCTACAACAAATGCAGCAGCGCGCGCCCGCGCGTGCAGCGGACCGACTAGTCGCCTCGGATCGCGACCCAGAAGAGGCTCGCAAACGTAGCGTACAACACCAGGTGCGGAATCAGAGAATGGCAGACGCGGAAGCCCCCGTTACCCCGTAAGGGCTCGTACCAAGTCATAAAGGAAGCGTTTGTCGCGCCACAGAGCGGCCTTCGGATACGGAGGCGTGGTGGACCTTCGGGCATACCTGACCATATCCACTTTTCGCCGCCGCGGAGGCCGCACCCAGACTGTACACCAAAACGAACAGCACGGCAAGCGACGCGTAGATCGCAACGTTTGCCTGTGCACGAAATGCGTAGACAACAGCCGGCAGCGTCGAAATCGGGCACTTGAACGCTGCCATGAACGTCCTTCGGATGCGGACAACAGAGTCGGACGGAAAGCGGAAGCCGACGTCGTTAAAGTCAGCGATCATAGAGAGGAAACGTAAGCAGTTGACGAAAACGCCCCCAAAGGCTCGCGTTGAGAGCAATTGGAAGGGATTCCCACTTGAATATGCTCTCCCGCGTTCCCTGACTGGACTCGTTCTATTCTATTCTGTTCTGACATGGGTGCAAATGGCATCAATGCTCCAAAACATATCGGCAATGTGGCATCGATTCGAACGTGCCTTGTAAACATGTCGTGCACACGTCCGAAACAGCATTTCTTCATCTGGTCTGTACGCGGCAAATTATAGGTTTGACGGTACCTGGAGTGAGCCTCTACAGGTGCCGCTGGGCTCTGGTTCCAGCGCTGCGACGAGTCTGAACGCGGCAACCTGGAGGCTTGACCATACTTGCAGTACTTCTTCTTCTTCGGTTGCTGCTGCTGCTGCTGCTGCCGCTGCACTCCTGCAAGACTACCTGTCCTAGTGCTGCCAGCGTGCCGTTCACAAACTCGCGAGCACAGCTGTTACTGACTGCTCTAGGTGTTAACCCCGAACACGTCGCTCACTCTCTTCATAAATACGAGCCTCAGGTGAGCTGAACAAGAGCGTAGCAGCCTCGAGTTCGACGCTTTGGTGAACGCGTGACAGAGCGCCGCTGTGCGGGAGCGTCCAGCTCGCACCTGCCCACGAGGGAACGCGCCAAGAATAACACTGTCGACCCGCAAGTTTACTTTCAGTTCGGCGGCATACGACGTTCATAATCGCACATAGGTTGTCATAGGCAACTAGCTCATGGAACCTGTGTCAGAGTCTTTCATTATGGGTATTGATGAGGCCGGTCGCGGGCCTGTGCTAGGTCCCCTTGTCTATGCATGCTGTGCGTGTCAAGCGGCCCGCCTGCAGGAACTGGAAGCTACTGGAGTACGCGATAGCAAAAAGCTTTCGGCACAGTGCCGGGAACGAATCTTTCAAACCCTTGGAGAAAATGCGGACTGGATCTACAGTAGGACCCGTATACTGAGTCCAGAAATGCTCTCCGCAACGATGCTCGGGCGGAAACGAGTGAACCTCAACGAGACCAGCTATGCTGCCACCATCTCGCTCGTGAAGGATGCGCTTTCCTCCGGAATGTTTATCGAAGGGCTTTTTGTGGACACCGTTGGTGAGCCGGATGCATACCAGATGCGGCTTAAACGCATCTTCCCCAAGATACCTCGTATCGTTGTCCAAAGCGAGGCTGAGTCACGATTCGCAGTGGTAGCTGCGGCTAGCATCATTGCGAAGGTCACCCGAGACAAGGCCCTTCGAACATGGACCTTCCCTGAGGAGGCGAATGACCCACAGCTGCGTTTCTCGCGCGAGTACGGCTCTGGCTATCCCGCAGACCCGCTGACGCAGCGGTGGCTCCGCAAGCACCTGGACCCGATTTTCGGTTTTCCTAGTATTGTTCGGTTCAGTTGGTCAACCTGTTCCCGGATTCTGGAGAAGGAATGCGTGCAAGTAGACTGGCCGGAGGAGGATTCTACCTCAGGAGCCCTGCTTCCTTTTATCATGAGAAGGAAAAATCATTCGCCGGGGCCATGCGGCTGCGCTTTCCTCGAAGCGGCGCATGTCCGGCGACTAGTGGTGGACGAGCCGCCACCATTGCCGGTGCCAACACCAAAGTTGGTACCCGCGAAGCGACCCACCCGACGACGTCCTGACTGCGCGAAGCGCTCCCGGGTCGAGCGCAAGTCAGTTTCCAAGCCGTCTTCCAGACGCGATCAAAAGCGAGCGTAGCTGCGAGCTTGCGGACGTGACGGACGTTCAGCCACGACAGAGACGAGTGCTGCGCAGGGCATATACGCACACGATCGTCCTATTCGGCAAACAAATATTATAAAACTGCTTGCCGAGAACGCCCGAACAAAAAAAACTGAGTTTGGACAATAGACTCTGAAAGAAAAACAAACTTTACCGCTTTCCACAACTGTGCCGCGAGCGCAACGCGGGAAACTACCTTCCACTCGAAGCGCTCAAAGTCTCTCCTTCACAATCACAAAGCCAGCAGTTTCGCTGTAAATCACATACCACCGAAAACCTCAGCTCCCATTGATAGAGGCGTAGGCTGCACTTCGTGGGCAACTTGACTTGCTCAGCTCTGACATCGAGACCGCTTCCGCCGTCTCAGCAGACGACCCCATTGTCGTCGTTGTCGGATACGAAGCGTACCCAGTGGACACTGCACCCTCTCCGTCTTCTACGACCACCCTGATGTAACCACCGCGGAGGCGGAGAACAAGGTGGAGTGTGCTCTCCTTCTGAATGTTGTAGTCGCTCAGCGTGCGACCGTCCTCCAGCTGCTTGCCGGCGAAGATAAGACGCTGCTGGTCTGGTGGGATACCCTCCTTGTCCTGAATCTTGCTCTTCACGTTCTCTATCGTGTCCGAGGGTTCTACCTCCAGTGTGATGGTTTTTCCGGTCAGCGTCTTGACGAAGATCTGCATGGTTTTCTATTTGTAGGTGGTCGCACAGCGCACGTTCACGAGAAACGTCGGTTACGATGAAGAACGCCAACGGACGCACAATTAACGCGCGCGCGTCGCGAAGCTGGTGCCCCCATCACACGCAGCGCACGCGCGTGGCCGTGACATCCTGCGATGCGTGCTCCCAGCGGGCGCGTTGCCTGCCCGAAAATCACGGCAACTGGGTACTGCCTCGTGGGGAGAAGATGCGATCTGTACATTTACGTATATATATGTACAAACAGTACGCCGTCTCTAGGATATGACTGCGATCCCATTTCGCGTCCGTGGCACAGACATAGATAGCTGGGCGTAATATCCACAGGCGTCGCGCGTTGCATAGACTCTGGTCGAGCATCGCTTCGGGGTGCATCCCACGGCATTGCAGCGAGGGACGTCCGTGTAACCCGTCTCTGGCGGTGCAACGCACCCCTGATACGAGGTTTCGAGGATCCGGTGTTTTTGGTTCCCGCTGCGCTAGCATACGGCCAGGTGGCGCGTCTCACTGCAGCGCTGGTACTGGACGCTTGAGGAACGGAAACCCGCGTTGTACGAAGAGAGAAGACCCACTTATTCAGTGTTTCCCGAAGATATGCGCCGTATATCCTTGGGCTTTTTTGATGCTCGCACGTTCTGAGCGCGTGCTGTGACACTCGGTACGATTCCGAGGAAATCTCTGGTTCACGTCCCGAGATAGCGCCTCATCCTGGATCGTCCGCACAGCAAACACCTGACATGGTCCTGGTCTATCGTAGGAGGCTCGATGACGCCAAAGGAACGCTGCCTCCCACTTTGCAAGGTTTCCCAAGATTACCCTGTCCCAATGCAATGCAGATTGCCACGGGCAGCTCTGAGGCGCCCTCGTCGCTGTGAGACAGACCTCTGCTCTCGCGTACGAACGACACGCCCTGCTCGATGAGAGTCGTTGGTCCATGGACCATGCTGCGACATTCGAGACGCGGACGCTGATAGCGGGAGCCGTCGCTCCGTAACGCACCCCGCGTATCGCCTACCGCAAATGCTGAACGCTGGCGCAAGGGCAATTGATGAAGATCGCCGGTTCTAGTGAGTCTTGCTGAATGCGCCGACGATAGCCAATAAAATCCCGGACAAAATGCTGGCTAATTTCGTCAGCAGCTCGACACTTCCTCATGGGGAAACGTCAACACCTCGCTGGATTTTTCGTTCGGCGCAGTCTCGGTGACACGAACCACGGGATCTCCAATGGTGCACGATGGTTGTGCGCATCCCCGCGAGCGTGCATCATTGGACACCAGGTCCCTCAAGGTTCAGAAGCCATCACCCAGACTTTCCTTTGGGAAGCATGGTTCCTAAATACGATCCTCCAGGTGCCGAGTGCCCGCCGTCAGCGTACCTGCCTGAATCCGGTGCGTTCGCGGCCACGCCCTAAATCGAAGGCTCGCCGCCCCGCGCATCGATATCGCTTTAGTTCAGCGGACGCCTGACAGCGCACAGAACTGTTCAGAGACGTCTGTTGCGTAGACGATGTCGACCGGGGAGGATCCTCGCAGACAGGCCGCTCTTCAGGAGTACCGACGGGTGTTCCAGCAGCATGAACAACTGTCCGAGAAAATTCGCGGGCACCGAGAAACGCTGCGGCAGGTCAGAGCGAAATTCGAGAAAACCGAAGAAGACCTGCGAGCACTTCAGTCCGTCGGCCAGATCGTGGGCGAAGTACTACGGCCTCTCACCGAGGAGAAGTTTATCGTAAAAGCATCTTCAGGGCCGCGCTACGTGGTCGGCTGCAAAGCACGTTTACCGCGACGGCGACTGAAGAAAGGCACGCGGGTGGCGCTCGATATGACGACGCTCACGATTATGCGCATTCTTCCACGGGAAGTGGATCCTCTGGTACATAAAATGCTTGCTGATGCAGAAACACGGCAGCGAATAGACTATTCGGAAATCGGCGGACTCAGTGAACAGATTCGGGAGCTGCGCGAGGCGGTGGAGTTACCGCTGACGAACCCAGAACTCTTCATCAGGGTCGGGATCAAACCGCCCAAAGGCGTCCTTTTGTACGGCCCGCCTGGTACCGGTAAGACGCTCTTAGCTCGAGCGATCGCCTCGAACATGGATGCCTACTTTCTGAAGGTTGTCGCGTCAGCCATCGTCGATAAGTACATCGGGGAATCCGCGCGAGTCATTCGGGAGATGTTCGCATTCGCACGGGATCATCAACCGTGCATCATTTTCATGGACGAGATCGATGCGATTGGCGGGAAACGTTTCAGTGAAGGCACTTCTGCGGACCGGGAAATCCAGCGTACACTGATGGAGCTGCTTGCGCAAATGGACGGTTTTGATGAACTCGCGGCAGTGAAGCTGGTGATGGCCACCAACCGTCCAGATGTGCTCGACGAGGCGCTGCTCCGGCCTGGACGACTCGACCGTAAGATAGAGGTACCACTGCCGAACGAACAGGGACGCCTTGAGATCTTGCGTATTCACGCGCGCTCGCTAAACATTCGTGGCGACGTGGATTACGAGGCTGTTTGCCGTCTGGCAGATGGATTCAATGGTGCAGATCTCCGGAATATCTGCACTGAGGCTGGCATGTTTGCGATACGGGAAGAGCGTGACTATGTTGTGATGGACGACTTTATGAAAGCCGTGCGCAAACTATCGGAGAACAAGAAACTCGAACCCAAGATGGACTATGGCCAGGCATTCAAGAAATCTTGAAAGGGTGCTTCGACAGGTCGCTCGTAGGAGACCGGTCGACGCAACGTGTCTCCCAGGGCTGGTATGCAAATCCCTTATGAACGATACGAGTCCTCCATCGACGCGCATCCAGACGAGCCACCGTATCCACGGAGCGCCTCGGCACAATTGAGAGCCATCGAAAACCGCATCGATCACGCCTGCTTGTCAAGGGGATATCGTATTCGCGTCCATAGGGTACAGGGTGCCTTCTCCACAGAATTGTCTAGGTCTTGGAGGGCGCCGCTTCCGGAAACGGGCCGTATAGATCGTGTTCATTCAATAAGAATGCGATGCGATCTGCTTTGCATCTCTTGGTCCTGAAAAGAACCGGAATTCATCAGTTCAGCATTCCTGTCATGAACCCGATGCTGCACACAAAATTCTGGTTGCCAAGCCAGTAAGCACGTCATGCGCGCATCGGCGAACGATTCCTGCACGCTTGCTGGTTCAGGAGTGGAGCACCATGCGCCGCACCGTACCAGACGTTCGTGGCTGGAACACGTCACAAACCTTGCCCGTACAGGTGAACCATAAAGTTCGATTCACTCTCGAAAGCAGTCGATGACGCGAAGCATTGTCGCTGTGCCTGCGGACCATGAGGTGCTAGGCGCGCTCTACACCCGCTTCAGTTTAAAGTCGAATGCTGAATTGCTGGCTCTATTCTTGCCTTTCCAAATTTTTTTAGAAGCTCATCTTCGACATTCAAAGTAGACCAGCAATGAAACTGCGAATTCGTACGTTGTTCTAGCGTTCTCGGTTGTGTTTTCGGAGTGGCTCCATCACCGCTTTGCTTCTGAAATTGGTAAGGTCACCGGAATCAAGATGATTGGCGACGCCTTCGAACCAGGGCTCGTAAAAAACCTGGGTCATCAACCGATTCATATGTACAAGCCTCCACGCTTCTCCCTGCCATAAGTGTAACATGTTGAAAACACGTATTCTGCAAGTTTTCAATCGTTCTGCTTCAAAACAAACTCGTTGGCGCGGCGTTTCGCGCAGCGAGCTTGCCCATGAAAAGCTCGACGTCGACCAGTGACGACTTGGTTACAAGCTCATGCCGAAAGCTCAGTCAAATTCTCACGCATCGCACTGGATTCGGTTTGCCAGACAAATCGTCCTTATCTATGGCCACGGACAAAACTGCATTCGACAGCAGTGTGAATCCACCTACAGTATATGCTCCCAGAGGCTCCCATCTCTTCCGTTTGCGAGGAAGAAAGGGTCGTAGACTTTGACTTCAGCCACCGCAGCTATCGCTTCCCGAGAAGCGTGTGTCACCGCTTCGTACCAAGGAAAGGCGGACAGATCCAAAATTCCACGCCTGGCTCTCCGTCCGAGATTTTCCTTGCGGTGTTCTGTCATGGGAAATATTGCGTGACACAAAAAAACCTCTATGGAATGGAAAAGCTCGTGCTTGCGCGTGTTCAACGGATAAAGTAGTCGCCGAGGGCGTCGTCTGAAGGAAGCCCGCGCGTGGTACGGAAGCCATCGAGCGTGCCAACGGAGACGGACACTTCAGGAAGTCTTTTCTCTCCGTCAGGGGGCGTTGATCGGGCGACGAAGCAAGGGTTCACGTGCGACGGGGCGGCGCTCGGAGGAGGAGGCGTGGCGGATGCGTACGCCAATACCTCATCACAGCCGAGTGGCATCGCTGGAAAGGGCGAACCGAGGCTGTGTACAATGAAGATGAGTGTGCCAGGCGAAGCGTAGATCGCAGCTTTCGCCGACTCATCAAATGCATAGACCATAGTCTGGAGCAGCGACACCGGGACTTAAAAACGGTCATCAGCATCCATCGACTGCTGAAAACGGAGCTGGAGAAGCAGATTAGATCGGAGTATGTACAGCCTGAGGTATGTAAAATGTGATTAATGGAACGAAAAATAACCCACGACCATATAGGGTACATTGATACCCAGGTGCACAGGCCTCCCAGTCTTTTTTTGGCCTTCCGCATACAACCAGTTTCAGTTTGTCCGGACGCACTTCGAGTCTGAGACACTGCCCTACAAAGTTAGACCGCCTCTTCTCCTCGGGCCTCGTCTTCAACGCCATACACTGTCTGAAATTGATGGTGGAGTTGTAGAATCGGTTCACGAACTTCATGCGTTTGTCGCCTCTGGTGGAACTGACTATTTTATGTATTATTAGAACTCGCGCCCTCTGCGCAATTTGCTGCTCTGTCAGTCCTCCGTGCTTTTCTATTGCTGGAGCGCTTTGCTGGCTTTTCTCCATCTCGACCTCTAAAGTTTACACCCTAGCTCAAATATTAGATTTCTTATTTTTGAAAATGAATGCACCGCTTCAAGCCCATAGGTGATGGCGTTCCCCGAGCGAGAAGGTCTTGCGGAAGAAAGACAAAGCGAAGGGCATCGTGAAATGTCACGTTGTCTAATAGAAGGGCGTCGCCGGACGTCAGGGAAAAAGTTGTCAATGGTTCAACAAAGTGGTTGCTGCTGTTGTATGAGCCTTGTCTACGAGCGAAACTGACGTCGCCAAGTGCATGCACTTTAGGTAGAACGTATGATCATGTCCCCGTTCTCTACGAGCTCGATCGTACATACAACGGGTTCTGTCTGCACGAATACCTGTATACGCTTCGACCATTTTACCTGAAGCAAGTCTCATCCACTGGGAAAACAAACCAAGGTTCCCCTGCTTCATGCCGATCACTGAGTCGCAGGAAACCTGTAGTAGTTTCGATTCCCATGGAAGCTGGCTGTGTATGAACCAGGACCCTTTTTTGCGACTGTATCCCAGTGTTTTCAGGACCACACGAACAAGCTGTTGAGAAACAGGCACGCCCCTGGTGGCTGTTATCTTCACTTTTGCTTTCCGTGTGGTGATCAGCGGATCGTTATCCACCATTGAACAAAAGCAGTCATTCACAATATCGGTTTTTGGCGCAGAACGCATGTACCTCGTTCATTCAGTGTTCCTCAACTATCTGAGCACTGTGGCATGGCAGAGCTAAAGGATGATGATTGCGGTTCTCCTTTCACTGTTCACTAGTGAATATATATCCTACAGACAATCCGTCTACGATCTATACGGAATATTGCATCGTGATTTCGATCTCCTGCTTTACTCTCCAACGTGGATGAAACCAAACCGAGTTGAAAGGCTACACTAGAGAAGAGCGTGAAGCAGTCGCAAAAAGAGCCTGCCGAGTCTGGTGATGATGAGAATACAAAGCGACCCCTGAACATGGACGCCCACAACCGAGCTACTGGACCTGTTCCATTTTATCCCCCGATGAATGAAGGCGTGAGCGCTGGACTCGTTCCTGCACTTCCTACTGCTCGACGTATTGAAGGTGTCGGGAAGGTTTCCCGCTTCGGTGCTGTAGTCGCCAAAATGACAATAAGGCTCGTTCTTGTGCCTAGCGTTGTTTTTATAATGGCATGACATTCTACTGGTGACTGCTGTTTGTCACGAGTACGCTGTGGAGCACACACCATTAGGAGCAGTTGGCACTGGCATAACCAGGACAAGCGTTCTACTCCTGGGGCGGTGCGGCTCCAGCGACGCCGGTACAAGGCCGCCAAGAGTACACGTGTTGGCAGCTGGTTGACGATTTACGACGTGCTTAAGGTACCAAGTTGGTTCGATCAGCGTAAGCGCACGGTGTAAGAGAGCCAAACACCTCAAGCTGGCAGACGCTTCACCGAAGTGTTTGGAATGACAAGCTGCAACGGGAGAACCACGAGTTCCGGGAAAGCATTTTTATCGCTTAGCGAGTGGCCAAAAGATGCCACCGTAGGCTCAGTCGTCACGCTCTACGGGTCTGCGCTTTGTACGCTCTGGCCAAGCAGTGCTCGGGAGGTGGTGGACGCTCCGCTCGTGTGCGATGAGAACCCGCCGCACCTGGTGCGTTCAGAGCTGCACGACGTCGACGCAGTGCGTATTGCAGCACCAGCTGCTGCGTTTGACGCAGTTGCAGACAAAGGAGCCCCTCCAGAGCAGAACCGAGCATGCGTGCAGGTCATTGGTCCCCGGGCTCCTGCATCTGAGCTCTGGCTCGAGGAGTTGTTGTTCCCCGAGGCAGATGCATCGCTTGGTCCACCACAGTGCGAAGATTCCGCCTCACTGCGAGCGCTGCTGCTCTATTTGCCTGTCGTTGCCGGTGCAGTGATTCACCAACGTTGGCGAGTCCTTCGAGTCCACGGAGGAAATTGGATTACGCTCGCAACCCAAATCCACCGAACGCCCAAACGAGTTGAACATACGCTCGTGCGCGCTATCGGGGACGCGACCCCCGATACTCAAGTTTACTTCCGTTTTGCGAAGAAGCTCATTGATTACATCAAGACGCTCTGGTGCCTGCCTCGAGCATATGGCGGCAGCGTCATTCATGGGTGTATTTTGGCAGGCCCTGCCGGGGTCGGCAAGACGTACGCCGTCAGGCAAGCATCGCAGGACTTGGAAGCGGAGCACATTACTTTCAGGCTCCGAGAAAAGGGGCGCGACCTGGGGACGCTTCGCTCAAATCTAGAGGCGCTAACCGCTGAGATATTTTGGCGACTGAGTAGAGCGTCCTGCGAAGAACGCCCTTGCAAAAACACCATCATTCTCTTCGAAGATATTGATCGAGTGTGTGGTGAGCGAGCGCCCTTCGCCGCGAGAAACGCTTCTGAAGCAACGGACGCGCTTCCGCTTCTACTTGTGAACTGGTTTGATACGATCGAGCATCGACTGTCGGCTGGGCGTTCGCGAGTCGTTTGTGTGGCGACTGTGAGAAGGCTCGGCGACATGCCGGTCTCTTTGCGACGAGGGGGTCGCTTCGAAGGACTCATTCACGCCACGGTACCTACATTCGAGGAGCGGATCGCGCTGATGCGAGCGCTTGGAGCACCGGACCCGGCGTCTCTGGCGGCACAAACGCCCGGCTACGTGGCCAGTGATTACGTTCGCCTCGCCAGTTGTGGATTTTCTTTTCAGAGAGCCGGTGGCGTTGCCGCGCGAGCGCACCAGACGTATCGAATTGAGCACCCAAAATGCCTGGATGTTCTCGTGGACGGAACTAATGCGTCAAGTTTGCGACATCAGTTCCGTGGATTCGATGCCCTCGGTGGACACCACGCCACAAAAGATGCGCTGTTCCGCGCGTTGGCCTGGCCTCTCCTGTACCGCAGTACCTGTGTGCGACTGGGAGTGCGACCTGCTCGTGCAGTGCTGCTCTACGGCCCACCAGGATGCGGGAAAACGCGTCTCGTTCGGGCTGCAGTGGAGACGCTCTGGCGACAAGGAGCTCCGTTCACCTTCATTCATGTTAGCAGCGCCGATCTTTATTCCGCGTATCTGGGAGAATCCGAGCGAACGCTACGTGAAATTTTCTCGATCGCACGCAGCTCGAGTCCCGCGCTCGTTTTTCTCGACGAAATCGACAACCTTATAGGAATCCGAAATGCAGACACGTCGGCAGGGGCATCTGATGTCGCCAATCGTCTCTTGGGGACGCTCCTCACCGAAATAGATGCTATGAACGAAACAGATGCGCATGTAGTGTTGACTGGAGCTACCAATCGTATCGATCGCGTCGATGCGGCGCTACTGCGCCCGGGACGCTTCGACCTGCAGCTCGAGGTACCGTTGCCCAGCGCAGTCGATCGGCGAGCGATCCTTGAACTCTACCTCACCCGGGCGCCAACTGAGACGCCCATGCGAACCACGTTTGACCAACAAGCATCAGAGACGGCTTTGCTTCCTGGTTCCGTTGCTTTGGATGAACTAGTTGCCCAGACAGACGGCTGGAGCTGCGCTGCGATCGAGCAGCTATGTTTCGACCTTGTCTCGCGACAAGCTGAGCTCACTGGATGCGAGCAAGCACCGTGAGGCTCACTAAGCCCCTGGTACATGCACGACTGCATGCATGCGTGCATGCGCGTCTCACGGGGCATTGCTGAATCGCACGAGCCATCATCCAAGACGTGGCACGTACGACGCAGAAGACGCATTCATGCACTGGGGGTATTATCGCGCGTATGGCCTCGAAGAGGAGCGTAGAATACCGCGCACGACACTGCAGCCCAGATACATGAAGACGTGTGTGCATCGTTCTTTCCTGGTCATATCGATCCTCGATCAGTTCCGGAGAGCGGCATTTAAAAACGTGGTACGCGCTTATTCACTGTATCTCGAGGCGCATCCCTGGGCTCGTTCATACGCTTTGAGGGTCACCAGTTGTCCGCCTGTTTTTGTTCCTCGGACAACAGGGGAATCGGCACTGGCGGTCTAGAGGTTATTGCAAGGTTTGCTGGCAACTCTATTGGCCAGAATCTTGCGTTGCCCATACGACGCGCAGCGGAAGCGCAACAAAACATTCTCTCACATATAAAGCGCTGCTGTACGCAAATATATCGGATGATGATGGCCCACGTCTAATTACAACGTTCGATGGAGCATGATGCGGGTGACATCCACCAGAAAAGCCGCCGAATCATCGAGAGAATCCAGGGTGTTTTCGTCAGGTATCTGTTTCGCGACCTGCTCGAAATGGCGAAGCGCTCGCTGATGCAACTGAGAATCGGTGCGATGCTCCCAGAAGAGACCACGATAGAACTGGAAGCGAATCTGGTCGCTCAATGTCGCTATTTCGCTTTCGTGCTGGCAGAGCGCTTCCTCAAGCGCAACGTCATTCGTCCTGTACAAGTCGATCAGAGACAGAGGTATATCACTTGTTGGAACGGCCGCGAGCTCGCTCTGTGATAGTATTGGCGTTTGTCCCTTGAGCCGACGGTACGATGCTATCCGCCACAAAACGTGCTCCCAGGTCAGGGGATCTCCAGTGTCTTCGTTGCCAGCGTTGATGTAGTCCCGACCGAGCGCAACAACTTTATCCAGGGCCTGGAACGCGTCCTCAAACCTGCGGGCGCAATAGAAACACACTGCCTGCTGAAAGAGCTTTCCCGGTGGTTTCCACAGCGGAATATAGGGACCTATGAGCTTTCGCAGCTCATTCGGCTCGGCCAATGGGTTCCCTACACACCCGATCTCATTTCGCATGACTTCTAGATAGTACGTAACGGCGTCTGAAACCTTGCCGGCACGGAATAGCGCGGCCGCTGCGAAAATACGCACCTCGGAACCCCGAAAACCCATGAGAAGCGCTCGTTCAAGATCAGCTACCGCTAGCGCCGCGCGATTATGCTGCAAGTGGACGACGCCGCGTATGAACCATGGCCACGGTACGTCCGCATTGTACAGATTGAAGAGCTCATTCGCTTGAGCTAACGCTTGGGCGTACTCAGCAGTTACCTGTATGCTGCTATTCACGAGCCGAGAGGCACCAGCTCTGCGCGGCAACGCGCCCAAGCGAGCACGACGCTGTGTGTCGCAGCAGACGCTACAGCGACGACAGGAAAATCCTCGTTTCCGAAGCAGCAGCCCCTGGTCTATGAAACAAATGTTCGTCATCCTGAACGAAGATTGAATCTGCAAACGAATAGAACCCTAGTTTGGGAACACGCAAACCATGTCGCTTCCCAAGGTCGTCCCAGTAACAACGAGAGTCGCTGCAGACGCACGAGCTGCGACGCTCCGCTCTAACAAGCCACCAGTCGACAACGACGGCTTTCTTCGGGCACTTGCACACGGTGCCTAGCGTCGAGGAATGCAAGCAACGCGCGCCGCTCCCGCACACCGACGCATCGATGACGCAGCGGGCGTGCGCGCGTCGTCCGGGCGGTTCACCGAACAGGCCACATCTAATATCATACCTTTCTGTATCTGATGGGAGGATATCGACAGCACGCCCCAGCATCATCGAGCGCACCACATCGCGCTGCGATTGCCCTTCGCACGCGGCAGAGATCCCGCTGCTGCCCGCCTAGAATGCCACCGCGTGCGCAAGCCGCAGCGTACGCATTCGTTCGAGCGTCGTGTCGCGGTACGGCGTGATGATCCGCCGGAGAGCGCGCGCGCTCATCTCGTCGTGCTTTCTGCGGCGATGCGGCGCCCTGAGCGGCCGCGGCATCCTCGCCACGGATCCGGTCGATCGATCGATACGAACAGCCGTCGAGCGCGCTCTTCGCCCTAGAAGCTTTTCGTATTTTCACACTGTAAAGTTGGAGTTGTTTGGAAACACAGCGGCGCCATCTATGAATACAAGCATATATGAAAGTCGAATCAGAGGCGAAAAGTCGAATGATACTGTAAAACAAGGTACACCAGAGGCAAAACGGTGTTTTTCCGTTGGATGCTCACGGCGGACTGGCGGTGTGGCTGACGCTTGCCCGCACGCCAGCACTGCGTGCGGTACGATGGGCGCGTCGGACCAGGCCCGTTCTGACGCCCAGGCTTGTGACAAGGTGCTGACGGACGTATCTGTTCTTGGAGGGACTGGTCATCAGGCGATGATTACGAATCGGGAGTTTCCTTCGGTCAAGGCGCTGCTGGCCGCCATTCCGGACGAGTGCTACGAACGCTCCTTCGTGCGCTCGTCGGCATACGCGGCCATGTCTGTGTTGCTGACGCTTGCCTGTGGCTGGTTTGGATACACGTATCTATGGAACCTCCAGGTCGGCGTAGTGTCACGTATGGCGGGCTGGGCGTCGCTGGCCAAAGTTGGCATGCTCGTGCTCTGGGCGCTGTACGCTGCGGTAACCGGAACGATCGCCACCGGCGTCTGGGTCATCGCACACGAGTGTGGGCACGGTGCATTCTGCTCGGCGGCATGGCTGCAGGATCTGATCGGATTTGTGCTCCATTCAAGCTTGTTGGTGCCGTACTTCAGTTGGCAACGCTCTCATGCAGTGCATCATGCCCGTACAAACCATTTGGATGAGGGCGAGACGCACGTTCCGCATACCGCAAATAGTGTTTCAGGGAAGACAAATCTACGCATCATGCACTGGATTGGAGATGATGCTTTTGGAGCCCTCAACGTTTTCATGCATTTGGTCCTGGGTTGGCCAGCATATCTTTTGTACGGTGCCACGGGCGGGCCAATTCGTGGCCTGACCAATCACTTTATACCGTTCTCGTTTGGACAAGGTGAGCTGCAATCTGTGAACGAGACCTTGCCGAGACCAGTATCGCTATATCCCGGTTGGCGATGGAAGCTCAGAGTGCTAGCCTCAGATCTGGGGGTACTGGCGACGCTAGGGCTACTCTATAGCTGGGCCCAATACGACGGGCCGGTGCGCGTTTGCGTTGTGTACGGCTTGCCATATTTGGTCACAAACATGTGGCTTGTACTATATACATGGCTTCAGCACACGGACGTGGATATTCCGCACTATGACTCGCAGCACTGGAGCTGGAACAAGGGCGCGCTGCTGACTGTCGACCGGCCGTATCCAAAGCTCATCGACTTTTTGCACCATCACATCGGGACTACGCACGTGGTGCATCACGTATGCTCGAGAATACCCCATTACCATGGTAAGAAAGCCACAGAGGCTCTCAAGAAGGCTTTTCCCGAACATTATCTGTATGATCCTACACCAATTCTCCAGGCGATCTGGCGCATAGGATGCAACTGCGTCGCAGTTCGGCAAGTCGGAGATCTCTGGGTGTACACTGTATCCTGCGGCGAAGAGGAAATGAATGAGCGCGCCGTTGATAACGCCGTTCGCAAAGCACAGAAAACGGCCTAAACCGATTACACGACCAGCATCCGTTGTGTGGCAGGCCGGCGGAGCAGAGCAGCTGACGCAGCTCCTCCAGTCCTAAACGTGAAGCGTAATTTTGCGTCGATCTTGCACCTAACTGTTTCCCGCTTTAGTAGTGGAGCGCAACCGTTTTACCGGTGCGTGCGCAGCGGGCTCTCACAATCTCATTCACTGGGGTAGTTCAAGCGACAAGCCGTGCCCGTACCTCGGACAACGCCACCGCGACCTGCTCCTGTCACAGCTGCGTTCCGGTGTCGGGCAACTTGACACTGCGCTGGAACCATTTACTTGCAGAAGCGTTTCAGGTGTGCGCTTTGCGTCCCCCGAGGCTACGCCTCCCCACCACGAATAGCAAAGTCAACGCTCGAGGCGCTCTGCTTCGCGCGCCTTGCGTCGGCGTCGACGGTGCTGGACTAGAGGTGTGAGCAGCACCGTGGATGCAAGTGTTCCAGCGCTCACCGTATAAAAAACAAGTCTGGCAAGACGATCACTCGGATGCATCGTGCCCTTCGCAAGCCCACTGCCGAGGTGGACCCGCTCACCATCCATCCATCCATCCATCCATCTAATGCGCTATTCGGCGAATGCGCTCGGATCGCGCTGAGGGCGCCTAAATTCCTGGCCTCGGTCGGAGGCGATCGCAAAACGGCGACAGTCGCCTGTGCCTGCAGCGCAGAGGTCTCTGTTCGCGTGCAATGCACAGATGGCAGTAAGATACCATTTAGGACTAATTTATACTGATTCGTTCCTATCGCATCTAGGGCATCCTCAGACGGAAATCATGACCCAATGATGCATATTTGGGACGGATTGAAACAGAGCGACCCGAAAAGCTCCAGCTGAATCTACACATCCGTGCAGCGTCCTGCAAACGCACACATCCGCGTTAGAAGTGCGCCTCAGCGCAGTTCTTGACCCGTTTCTCTTTGCCTGCTAAACATGCTTCTCGAGCAGGACTTCCAGGGATTTAGTTTTGACTTGTTTCTGCGCAACCAGCAGCTTTTAAGACGCTGGTCTAACGAATCCAAGGAGAGGATCGAAAACGTCCTGGCAAAGCCGCCACGCAAAACCGGGACGACCATCGCTGGCGTACTCTTCGCTGGCGGTGTCGTGCTCGGAGCAGACACGCGCGCGACGGAAGGAAACGTTGTGGCTGATAAAAACTGCAGCAAGATTCACTACATAGCATCAAATATTTACTGCTGTGGAGCTGGAACGGCTGCGGACACGGAAGCCACGACGCAGTTGATCGCGAGCCAAATGGAGCTGCACCGGCAGGCCGTCGATCGCGACTTGGTTCCGGTGGCCGCTGCAATGACGAGATTAAAACACTACTTATTTCGCTACCAAGGATACATATCCGCGGCGCTTGTTCTAGGTGGAGTTGACGAGCTGAATGGCCCTTCGCTGTACACGGTATACCCGCACGGAAGCGTTGACCAGTTGCCCTATGTATCAATGGGTAGTGGCTCGCTAGCGGCAATGGCTGTGTTTGAAGCGCGTTGGCATGAAGCGCTCACTGAAGAAGAGGCAAAATGTCTTGTATACGAAGCGATCTCGGCGGGAATCGAGAACGACCTGGGCTCCGGTTCTAACGTTGACCTGTGTGTCGTGAAGAACGGTGGCAGGGCAGTCGATTACCTGCGGGGCTATGCGAAGGAAAACGTTCGTGTTTACCGAAAACCTACAGGGCACGTGTTCGCGCGTGGCACGACAGCTGTCCTTGCACAAGAGCTGCGCAAATACGTTCAAGTAACGCGCGTCGTCTCCGATTTGTGAGCGCAGCGGCATCTTTCACACATCTGTGCCGGAGTGTGAGCGTCACGAACAGCTTGCACGGCATACCGGCAGGATTTCTATTGAACAGCGCGTGTCTGGTAGACGTCGCATCCCTGGAAAGTATGAGAAACTCGCGCACACGACCTGAGTCGAGTAGCGCGCCTCTGGCAGATCGGGTGCATCGCTTGATGCTCCCCGTGCATTGGTAGAGGCAGTGTGCTCTCCAGAAGTTCAAGACTATTTCGCGTTGCGATATTAGGTTAGAAAAGGCAGAGATCAAGAGCCGACCGTTTGCGTCGTTTTCAAAAACGATCCATGCCCCGAGACCCTGAAGCACGATCTCTCTGACCTCGATCAGTAGGCTATACGCAAATGATCATGTGAGCTCATCTCGTGAGCATCGGAAACAAGTGCGTATTCAATCTCGATACGGTATGGTAATGTTATGCGTTTCGCAAATCAGCAAAGTCTATGCGCTTGGCTGCCTCACGGGCACGCCTGTCGCTCTGTCTGAGGACTCCGCTCCGACTCCGCCGCGGCCCTGCGGGCGACACGTTCGGTTCCCATTCTGGAGCAGTCGTGCGCCCAAGTTCGCCGTTCGCACGCCGACTGTACCGCACTGTTGCATATATTCCGCACGACATCTGCTCCGTCACCAGCGGGAACATGCGTGCGGTGCTATTCTGGCTGCTTACTCGATCACGTAGCAGTACAAGTTAGCGAGTCCTTACGCGATGTGACGGCTTGTGCACATCGCAATGAGTTCGGCACTGGCACAGCGTATACTCCAGACTGCCCTGGCGGTGGCGCGAGTCCGCTGCCACATCGCCTAGGAGCGTTGCATCAGCGACTGTGCCGAGCTTCCTCTGCGGTTTGAGCTTCTCGTGAACTCGGATCCGTTACGGTTCCATTAGATGTCCCGTTGTGGTCCAGAGTCGGCGATTCGGGAGCAGCAGTTGGCCAGCTCGCGATGGCCGCCTCAGCAGAACGGCGGCTCAGTGCGGCGTTGTGCCAGATTTCCCATTGCTGGAACTCCTCCCGAAGCTGCTCGTTGCGTCGTATCTCAGTGACAATGGCTTCGACTTCAGCCTCGCGACGAGTGAACGATTTGAGCACTTCGCGGCCGAGAAAGAGGCTCGTCTCGAAACTCTCCGGAAAGGATGCGTGCACCCCAATGCTTTCGAGGTAGCGTCGCTCTTCGAGATTGCGTGCCCGGGCAAAAATCGGAATCTCACGAAAAGCATTTCGAATCGTTTCAATTGTTTCACGAAAATCCTTGGTGTCCATAAAGTGACTCCCATGGAAGGTGATCACGAAAGCGGCAGGCGCTACAATCCCCATTGCCCGCAGCGCATCTACATTTCGAACGTCTGCACAGACACAGGGAACGCTGAGCTCTACGGCGCGCCTCACGACGACTGCATCACGATCAAAGGCGATGTAGGGTATAATTTTCTTTGCCAGCATACAGCTGACAATCCGTCCGGCCAAGCCATAGCCACAAATGACAACCATATCGTTGAGGGCATGATCACCAGGGATGATCGCCTTCAGTTCCTCGGGTCCTGGTATAGTATTTGCGTCGACCACATCTCCCGGCAGCGTCTGTGTGGATTCAGACGGTACCGCACTTGCAGCAACGACGGCGGTGTCGCTGTCGGAGGGCACAGGCGCCATGGCGGCCTGCTCCTCCGTCTCCGGAGCGTGGTCGCCTTTTGCGGTGGCTGAAATGTCTGCTTCCGTGGCAGGCTTTTCTGGCGCGTTTGCAGCCGAACCCGAAGGACGGAAGAGGCGGGCGCCAACCTCTGCCAGAGCCGGTGTCAAGGCCATCGATGCTACGACCGCATCAATCAGAAGTGCGTTCACGGGTTCCGGCAGATATCCCAAACGTTTCGCCAATGCAAACGCGACAAAGGCGAACTCACCTCCCTGTCCGAGAAGCAGACCAACTCGTGCCGCCTCCGACCAGGTCGGGAGAAAAGGACGCCCCACGAGCGTCGCGATCGACGACTTTGCCACGAGCAGTGTTGCAATTAGCGCAGTTAGAAGCAGCGGCTCCTGCCAGAAAAGATTAAGATCAGCAGACATGCCGGTCGTGATAAAGAATAAGCCTAGGAGCATTCCGCGGAACGGCTCTACATCCACAGAAATCTCGTTTCGATAGTCGCTCTCCGAGAGGAGCACACCTGACATGAATGCTCCCAGCGTCATCGACAAGCCCATGTGGTCTGTCACCCAAGCCGTCCCCAGTACCGTGAGCAAGACCATCGCTGTGAAAGTTTCCGGAGACTTGGACTCCTTCACGAGATCGAAAATGAAGCGCAACGCCGCCCCGCCCACAAGAACGAGCGCTGCGAGACCGCCAATCGCCTTGATTACAGTCAAACCGAGTTGCTCCGATATCTGCTGCAACTCGTGCCAGAATCCACTCGGAGTGCCCATGCTTTCAGCGACTTCGCCTAGATCAGACAACAACGGCAGCAGCACGAGGAGCGGAATCACCGCAAGATCCTGAAAAAGGAGCACCCCGAACGTAGCCAAACCAATTCGGGAGTTCTGCTCTCCACGCTCCTGTAGAAGCCGCAGGACGAAGGCCGAAGACGACAGCGAGAGCGCCCCGCCAATAACGGTCGCCTCTTGCCAACTGACACCGTCGCCACCAACCAAGTATGCACCGAGCCCGAGTATTGCCGTTGTCATCGCCATTTGCAGGGTTCCGAATCCGAAGACGTACTTGCGCAGCACGCGCAGTCGTTTCAAGGACAGTTCAAGGCCCATTTCAAACAATAAGAATAGGACACCAAAGTCAGCAAGCGCCGTGATATCCTCCACATCACGGACGAGGCGCAGTCCGTGCGGCCCCAAGATAACACCAGCAAGCAGGAAACCTAGTATGGGCGACAAACGGAGTTTCTTGAACACGGGAATCGTCAACACCGTCGCCGCAAGCAGTTCAAGTGCGTCCCGCAGCGCAAACGCAGTGCCACCAGTCTCGCTCACCAGGTTCCGCAGGGTAAACGCCGTGCAACGACCAGTGTTCACTCGCGAGGTCCCAGGTAGCGCCAAGCGCCGCCGAGGAGCAAACTGCCCGGAAAAGATGTGCCTTGCTGAGCAAGGTTTCGCGCCACTTCGCGACACATTGCAGCGGTCAACGTTCGCTGCACAGCAGTTTGGGCGTTCGCCTCGTGAATGCGTTAGCGCTGGTGCATTCGCGGAAACAACCCACGCTGAAAGCCTCGCTGGGTACGCCTGGGTTGTAACTCGGACTCTGGCGCTGCAGGAAACGCACTGCATTGACCAAGAGACGAATAGTACCGTCTGCAGCGTGCTTTTGCGTCCCCACGCAGCCTGACACCAGCACGAACACTGTGTCCAGAAGCAGTAGTAGCAGTAGCAGGATTCCGCACTTCACCGGCAATGGGCGTTCAGCCGACGACGTTCTAGTCAGGGCGCGTCGCGATTTTTTCAGCGCATTTTCGTAGAAAGAGCAGGTATCCGCGCATAGGCACTTGATATCAACGGTCGGGAGAGCGTCCATCATCCCATATCCCGACTCCAGATTCCGTTGCTAGTTCGTCTCGTCGGACGCACTGGCCACTGTATAGGTACCTGAGTACGCAGAGCTTGTCTTGAGCGTCCGCAACTGCGTCTCTAGCGGTGCCGCTGCGGACGCAGCACGGAAGCAGAGCGGCTCTGGTATACTACTGCGGGCGTCGAATCGAGGTATGGGTCAACCGAGTCGGGTTCGGGACGCATCGTCTTTGATTTGAGTATAGAGAGTCTGCTTGCCGAGGTCTGTGTTCGCGTTACGACGCGTTGGAGAGGCTTGGTCGTTGGCGAGCACCCCAGGGACCGAGTCTCGCCTTTGCTACCATATGTGAAACTCGTCCCCGTTTCGTGACGCTAGCACCTGCTCCGCAACGTCTCGTGAAGAGGCGCACGAAAAAGTGGGTCGGATTTTTCATGCGGATCGCGGAACTTTCTACCTGGAAGGTAGAAGGTGCCGGGCGATGGACGCATGCAGCTGGCGCGAGGCAGTGCATGCCTGGCCGGTTGCCTAGGTTTGGCATGGCGCTGCACTTGTGCATTCGAAGTGCTAACCATGAGGTTCGGGCATCGCATACAGAGCTCGGCAGGGAATGCTGCAGAGCACGGAACTTGCCGGTGAAATGATGGGGCGTTCTTCGATTGCAAAAACGAAAAAGGAGGAAACTGCGGTTCTACGCCGTGCACTGCATTCCGGAACACGGATACCACCATGCCTTTTTTTGCTTCATAGTCGTGCATGCATTTAAGAACGGAACTGTATCCTATAGATATAAGATAGGTCTCGAAAAGACTTTATGCTGTAAATAATCGCCAGAAATGCACGAGCTACCTTGTCCTAGTCGGTCACTCCATGGGTCGCAAGCACGTGAATCACGCCTCTCGTCGTCCGTACCCTGAACGCCATGTATTCAAAGGAGAACACATCAGACTCTATCTGTACGAAAGCGTCGTCGTCAATGTGCTCCATCCGGTGGGATATCCCAGAAATACTACCCCAGACGCTCGACGATATGAAATTTCCGATTCTTTGGTACGCACGTTGATAAATACACACAGAATAGACGCTGAAACAAGCGTGCCTCAATTTTAGTCAGTCGCATGCTGGGCAACATGGAGCATCGAGTTCGCACTGAAACGTGAACACGTACGACAAATGGTATAGAGGCATTTGTCTCACTTGACGAGCGATGATTCGGGAGATACAGTAAACCTGTGTATGGGTACTCGAAGAGCGGCAAACCGGCGTCCGCTCGGGAGAGACAACCGAGCATGCCAATGGTATGCGCTCTAGCGACGATGCTATCGTGCGGTCGCCTTCGAGCCGCCAAAGGCACAGGATCCTGCACCACTCCATTCTTCGTCGAAGCACACTCGGCGGCTTCTCCTTCGCAGTTAGACAACGTTGATTTGGATCATCCGAAATCGGTGAAAGAGCACGCAGTTGAGATCGGCGTTGAGGTGCTCTTCGTGCAAGTGTATTTGTCCAGTGTCAATCGAGTCGGAGGCGTTTTATCTCTCGCCCAACTTCATTGCAACGCTCACGAATCCACGTCCAAGTCGCATGCATCCGTGATACCGCTATCCGACGAGTCGTTTCCAGCCTCCATCAGCCCTGAGCTTTCGTATTGCTCCTCTGCTCGTGCACGATATATAGAAGGCAGGAGCGCTCGCGACGGAAAAGCTGAAGAAAATTTGCTTCAGAAATGGCAGCTGCATGCATGCATACATCCATCCAAAAGCGATCTTCGGGCTCAGCGGTCATTCAGCACGTCTGAGCCCAGAAAAAAAAAGCGCGTGTGGAGTCAATCGACCACGTCTATGCCACGCCGCCTAGTAGAATAGAAGGCGAGCAAGGAGAGGGAGAAGAAACCACCAGACAAAACAGAGCAAGAGAATCCAGAGAAGAGGACAACGAATGACAGGAAGGGAAATTTGCCTGACATGAGCATCACTCCGGAACACGAACACGTCACCGGGGAGAATCTTCCAAAACGAGCGACTTCGAACACCATGAAGGAACACGTAGCTTGGTACTCGAAGAAGGTTCGTCTAGATTGCCTCGACGTGATGCACCTCGTCGAACAATTGTTCACTGGAGTTTCAGACGCTGCGCTGCCAGTTGTCCAGATTCCTCTGAAATTTTGTATTGATCAAACCTTCGTGCGGCGAAATAACTGATAATCGGGACAGGAGGCGAATACGGTCGAAAAGTAGGATCAGAGATTCGCACATGTGCTTCCTGGGCTACCTTGATACGCCGCTGCACAACGTAAGCGACGAAAAAATCGACAGCGCATCTGCTAAAATGCATCCAAACATACTCCAAACCTATGCGCGGGTCAATATCGAGCGCTACATGACAAGCTCCCTGGGTGCGTTATACGCGTTGTACCCTCATGTATCTAGCCCGAAAAATGGAGACTGATGGAGGGGATTCTACGCTTCACGCACAGCGCCCATGAGCGTCGAAATCGCTCACGCGCACGACCTCGGGCAGGACCGTAAGAGACCACATGGGGGTCGGCAAAGGTTTCGGGCGTCCAGAGGCCAGAGGCCTGCATCCACCAACCTGAGCACGGAGTCGGAAGGCGAAATAAGCGAAACGTCCCGTTGTTAGGTGCAGGCCCATGGCACCGGACGTGCTGGAGCGCGAAAGGACTGCACTCCTGTCTCTTCGGCGACAGCGTTGAGTGCGCGCAGGAATCGATTGCTTGCAAGCCTATCAATGCGTCTCGCACGACATACACACATGATGAGCACGAATGCGCGCTTAACCCGTTAGAGAGGAGAAGCGCGTAAATCAGAGTCGGGCTACAAGAGATTCTTGTACTTGAAGCTGATCGAATGTCAGTTATATTGCGATTCCATCAGCGAGCACGCGAGTAAGCGGTTTCTGCACTGCTACCTGAGCACAATCAATCAATATCTGGAGGTGTGGCGTGCGCCCGGAGTATCCATCGGCTTTGTGTCGAGCAAACAATCCTGCAACTCGTTGGGAGCACCGTATGGAGATTGTGCTCAAACGCTGAAGATAGTCGACGAAGAACATCATCCGTGGCCAGGAGAGAGCAGGCATTGCTTCCCGAGCTGGAGCGAGGCACAAGATTGGTCCAGGCGGGAATCCAGCAAGGCTGCATCGCCGCATGTATAGACCGGAAACGATTCTCCTGCTCTATACGAGGGTGAAAATCGTGTTCCCTGATTCGATACCATTGCACATCAGTGACCCGATCCACAGTGTGGCCTGTTAATCCGCTACCTCATGCACAGGATGTGTTTGACTCCGCTTAAAAAAGGCCTCGACGCCCCGTAACTCGAAAGCTCAGGTCAAGACACCTTGCGATTTCCATCCTGACTGTAAAATCAGCCGTTCCGGTACGGCGTCTCGGTCACTGGTCAGCCCGAATCAGGTCACTCAATGCGAATCACGACGCAAGGCCTGGCATCCACGGTCGAACGTTTCCGCGATGTAGCGCCGAATGAACAAGCCAAGAGTGCAAGCGACCGGACCACATACACCACTAAGCGATTCACGTTGCCTACATATGCAGGTTACTGTCCACCTGTGCGAAGTATCCACGGTGTCCGATCAGAGCCCCGAGGCAGAGGCACCCGGCCCGCCCCCGCCGCGCCTACGTACCCGGTAATCGCCACTGGCAGCTGGCTAAGCGTGTTCACCGTAGACTCGGCAGCCGTCGGATGCCCCGAACAGAGCCAGTCACGGTTCCAAGTCATCGCACCTGTCTTGAACGTGAGCAGCACCAACCCACACAGAAAATAACGTCGACAATCTCCGTGCCTGCTGACACGTCTTCGCAGGTGCAACCGTCTGTCTCGAGGTGTTCGATTTTGCTCCATTGAAAAAACGTTTACCTGTGTCAGCGTTCTCCGATTGTGCGCTTTATTCTTTTCTTACTTTTTTGCGTTATTTTTTCAGTGCACAGTAAAGTATCCATCAAACATCCTACCTCCAAGTTACATTACCTATACTTCATCTCGGATATTCTGGTCGTTTCATACGTCCTA
>Ga0123519_10003697_pt1 | contig 25193 bp, 32 predicted proteins | sample YelNatPaOPRAMG02_FD_87396 | JGI IMG/M metagenome (GOLD analysis project Ga0123519, IMG submission 87396) | Hot spring microbial communities from Yellowstone National Park - Yellowstone National Park OP-RAMG-02 (version 2) | ecosystem: Environmental > Aquatic > Thermal springs > Hot (42-90C) ...
CTTGGATAATAAAAAACAGTTGGGGGATTGATTGGGGAGATAATGGCTTTGGCTACCTTCCTTTCGATGCTCCATTTTCATGGGTAAATCGTGTCTCTTATCTCGATGGCATAGTCAAAAATGGATAAAAAGATAAAATTGGCAATTGCAATTTTGACAATTTGTTTAGCTTTGCCTATCTTTTTTAAAACAGCTGCTGCATTACTTGATCCTTCTTATGTTTATTGCACTTCGATGGGCTATGGCTTTTCTGTAGAAAAAACAGAACAAGGAGAAAGAGGCTTGTGTATTTTGCCGAATGGTGAAAGCGTTAGTTCATGGAAATTTTTAGAGGGGAAAGTTGCCCAAGAGTATAGCTATTGCAAGAAGAATGGCTATGAAATAAAAACAATCGAAGGAGAAAAATGCTCAAGAATTTTTGAAAATGAATGCGCGGTTTGTGTTTTGCCTGATGGTAACGAGACAGAAGTTACTGATTTAATGAATTTGAGCTTTGAAGAAGGGGGCTGTGGCGATGGCATATGTGGCTATACAGAAAATTTCAAAAATTGTGCAAAGGATTGCGCTTCGGGCTCTCTTGATAGATATTGCGATGCTATCAAAGATGGCAGGTGTGATCCCGATTGTAAAGAAAATACAAGAGACCCTGATTGCAGAAAATTTTCTTTTTGGTGGATAGCCATAATTATAGTTGTTATAGCAATCATCGCTGTAATTTTACTTAAAAGAAAACACAAATAAACCGAGTGATTTCAATTTAGCTCTAGAGTTGTAAAGTTAAAAAGTAGTAAATGATTTTATCTTCGAAATTGAGTAATAATTGAGAAAGTTGCTTGATGTATTTATCGTCGCTATTAAAAGTTTATCCCCCATGTACTTAACGATATTAGCTTCAGATAAATTTTTTAATTATCTTTTCTTTCGATTTATGTGCCGCGATGGCCCAATGGTAAGGCGCAACCCTGGAAAGGTTGTTTCCGCAAGGATATCCAGGTTCGAATCCTGGTCGCGGCGTTTTCCAAAATGCTAGAAAGAGATTTTTATGCAAGAGATGCTGAAGTTGTTGCTAAAGAACTGTTAGGAAAAATTCTTGTCAGAAAAATGGGTTCTAAAGAACTTAGAGCTAAAATTGTAGAAAGCGAAGCATACTTTGGCCCGGAAGATCCTGCTTCAAGAGCATGCAAAAATGGAGACTTAAGGACTACAATGGAGATGACTCCCGGCACAATTCTTGTTTATGGAGTACATAATAATTGGCTTATCAATTTTGTAACTGGCAAACAGGGCAAAGCAGAAGCGGTTTTGTTACGCGCTCTAGAACCGTTGAACTTTAATGTTAAGTGCAATGGTCCTGGCTTGCTTACTAAAGCTATGAAAATTTTGAAAGTTTTTCATAAGAAAGATATTTGCAATTGTAATGAATTATGGGTTGAAAACAGCAATGATAAATTTAAAATTGAAAGTTCAAAAAGAATAGGTATAAAGAAGGATTTAAATAAAAACTTAAGATTTTTTATCAAGGGAAATGAGTTTGTTTCTAAATAACTTTGTTAATATCATCAATCCACACAAAAGGATGCTCGAGCGAGAATCCGGGGCAAGCAGTATTTACCCACGCTTCAATTTGAGGAAAATTTTCTAATTGATTTAAATCTAAATCATTAAAGAGGAAAACATAAACTTTTTTATTTTTCTTCTCTAGTTTTTCTTTCAGCGCGAGAGCTTGTTTCAATCGATTTTGCCCGGGCTTTGTTGAAACTAAAATACCTATCTTATTAGCTGCCAAGAATTTGATTTTTGCTGTTTTTTTAATTGCTTTTACTTTTGCAATATCCTGTTCATTTAACTTTGAGAATTCTTGAGTTAGGGGATTAAAAGTGTAAATTGGCTTATTGATTTTTTGTGATATCGCTAAGGGATGGAACTTGCCCGAGCCTATATACAAAAAAGCTTGAACTTTATTTTGAATTTTTTCAGCGTTTTTAACATTACAACCAAGAATCTGCCCACCAATAATTATTTTTTTTCCCTGCTTCGATAATTGTTTTTGTATTTGGATTAAATTATCTAAAAATTGAACAGTAGAAATTAAGCCTATCGTTTTTTCTTTAATTCTTAATTTTGTAATACAAATTTCTTTTTTGAATTTTGCAGAAATAAATAGATATTTCATGAAAAGGTTAAAAAAGGGTTAATATTTTTCCCGCATTTATTTCTTTTCTAATGTTTCTATTTTCTCACCGCGATAGATTTCTGCAAAGCTTGGGACAACAACTAGTATATTCTCTCCAAAACCGGCGACGCTTCCTTCTAAAGCATCTGTCGTCTTTTTTAATTTAGAAATTGCTCGTTTAAGTTCTATGATATCTTTGTTCTTCAATGGTTTTATGTCTATCAATGCTATCGTATACCCCTCTCTTAAAACCTCTAGAATCCTATTGACATCTTCAAAAGATTTCAATATGAAAGGCCTAACTACAATCTTGGCTTTCTTTGAGGCATCTTTCCCTATGTCAACTTCAAGATATTCTTCGGTTTCTGGCAATTTTTCTCCTTTACTGCCAAAAATTTTTGAAATAAATTTTTTTACCATGTTCTTTTTTGATAATTTATAACTATCAAAACATATAATCCTTTATAAATTTTTTGATATTATTTTTCTATTGTTTTTATGTATCTTTTTGATTATCCTGGCATAATTATCTAAGATTATTCTGCCTTTTCCATAAGTTCTTTCCGAATATGCTCGCTCTTTTCTCTTAGTTCTTTCTCCTGTTTATCTATGGATTTGAGCCTCAATTCAAGAAGCTCTTTTTTCTTTATCAATTCTTTCTCCAATTCAGGTTTTTTTGCTTTAATCATTAAAGAACCGATTATTTTAAAGACATCGCCGGTAGTTTTTTTTAATTCTTCTAAAGCGTTTTCTGTTTCAATGAGCTCCATTTGAAAAACCTGTTTTTGCATAATAAGGCTTTGAAGATTCTGCTCAATTATTTGGAGTTCCTCAATTTCATGATTGTGCTCTTCATTCCTTTTTCTTTCTCCCTTAATCATTTTATACTGCCTTCACTCTTTTTACAACTGTTCTCGGTTTGAAAAAAACTTTCTTCCCGCAATGCGGACAAACAAATCTTTTTTCCAATGCTTTATGGCTTATTTGTTTTCCGCAAAAAAAACATTTGTATATTGCCATTTTATTTTAGCTCAATAAAATATAACCTCCCCGCAAATTTTTTATTGCAATTTTTACAGTACCATATTCCTTTTGATTCTGCTTTTAATCCGCTCTTTTTACAATAAGGACATTTTTGCCTTTTCTTCTGTTTTTCTTCTATTGCCTTCAACCTTTCTTTTACAGTTTTTCCAAATCCTGCTCGGAATCTTCCTGTTGATTTTACTTTTTTTGTTTTCGCCATTTTAATATAAGCATGAAATGGGGCTAGCCGGATTCGAACCGGCATCGCGAACTCCCAAGGCTCGAATGTTAACCAAGTTGCACCATAGCCCCTCATGAAAAATAAAATGAATTTAGTTTAAAAACTTGCCCATTTTATTTTTTGCTTTTTCCTTTTGCTTCTTCTTTAGGGGCAGCAGTAGTTGGTGCGGGAGTTGCTCCTTCTGTAGATGCGCCTTGTTCGGCTGTTGCTGGAGCGGCTGCAGCAGCTTTCTTTTCTTCTATTTCTTTAATTAAAGCTTCTTGCTTTCTCTTGATTATATCAAATTCTTTTTGAAGTTTTTCTATCTTTTCATCGCTGGCTTCTGTAATTTCATTTTCTATTTCTCTTTTATAATTTCCCTTAGCTATCTCTTGAATAATCTCTTTTGGATTTTTTCCTTCTACAAGGATTCCCAAACTTACACATGAGCCTAAGACAGAATTGACTGCTTCTTTTAAGCTTTTTACAAGCATGTCTTCTTGCTTTATCTTTGCAATTTTTATAATATGCTCTATAGGAACATTTGCCACTTTAATCTTGTCAGGCATTCCTGAGGCTTTTTGAATCCCCAATTCTTTTTTCAAAAGTTCTGATGTCGGGGGATTCGAAACGCTAATTTTGAAATTTTTTGTTTTTGTATCTATATCTAGTGTTACTGGAACTTTAATACCCCGAAAATTTTCCGTAGCTTTATTAACATCAGAGATAATTTTGCCCATATTCATACCTAGAGGGCCCATTTTCTGACTCAAAGCTGGCGTGGGCTTCATTTCCCCACCATTTACAAGTAATTTTATTATCATATTCAAATAGACAATAATACATTTAAAAATCTTTAGGTATATGTTCAATTATGGCATTAGATAATTTGAATCCACGAAAATATCAGGAAACTATTTTTAATACTGCAAAGGACAAGAACACCTTAGTTGTTCTTCCTACAGGTTTAGGCAAGACAATGATTGCTTTGATGCTAGCTATTGACAGACTTGCTAAGATAAAAGGAAGCAAAGTCTTATTTCTTGCACCTACAAGGCCTTTAGCTTCACAACATAAGGAATACTTTCAAAGATTCTTGCCAGAATTAAGACAGCATGTATTTACAGGAAAAATAAATCAGTCTAAAAGAATGCAGTTATGGCAAGAGAGTGACATAATTTTTTCAACACCCCAGTGCATAGCAAATGATATTGATAATGGATTAGATTTAAGCAATGTGAGCTTGCTTATAGAAGATGAAGCCCATAGATGCTTAAAAAATTACGATTATGTCAAAGTTGCACAGCATTATTCTTCAATTGCAAAAAATGAGAGAATTCTAGGATTAACTGCCTCTCCAGGTAGTGAGGCTTCTATCATAAATGAGATATGCAAAAATCTGAATATCTCTGCAGTGGAAATAAGAACCCGGGATAGCGAAGATGTTTTGCCTTATATACAAAAATTATCCACGGAAATAATTAAAATAGATTTTCCGAAGGAATTAACTGAAATAAAATCAATTCTACAAGAAATCTATAAAAGCAAAATTGAAGAGCTTAAAAATAGACAGCTTTTATTCGGGCCAACAACTAAAAAAGCGATTCTTGAATTGCAGGCTAAAATAATGAAGATGATTGCGACTGGAAATAAACATTTTAATGTTCTTAGGGGGGCATCTGTTTGCGCGCAAGCAATAAAACTGCAGTATTTACTTGAGCTTCTTGAAACTCAAACATTAAGATCTGCTTACAATTATTTTCAAGATTTATTTAAACAAGCAGAGCGAAAAGAAAGCAAGGCGGTAATTTCTCTTGTTAAAAATGCGAATTTTATAAAGGCGTATTCTCTTGTTTTGCAGAACTTAGAAAAAGTTGAACATCCCAAAATAGAGAAAATAAAAGAAATTGTGCGTCGAGAGATTGATTCTGGGAGTTCAAAAATACTCATCTTTAGCCAGTACAGAGATACTATAAACATTATAAATAAATCCCTAAATGATATGGGAATAAATTCGAAATTATTTATAGGGCAACAAAAGAAAAATGATGTTGGGATGAATCAAAAAGAACAGAAACAGGTTCTAGAGGAATTCAAGCAAGGAAAAATCAATGTCTTGGTTGCAACAAGCATTGGCGAAGAAGGGTTAGATATCCCAGAGGTAAATACAGTTATTTTTTATGAGCCAGTTCCTTCTGCGATAAGAAAAATCCAGCGAGCAGGAAGGACAGCAAGATTAAAACCGGGAAAACTGATTATTTTAATAACAAAAAAAACAAGAGACGAGGGCAATTACTGGGCAGCAATACATAAAGAGAAAAAAATGCATGAAATATTGAAAAATATGAAGGATAGAATTAATAAAAAACCGACTAAAAAAGAAAATCTTGATGATTTTATATAAAAAGATTTATAAATTGCCTCTATTTTTCTTTGTTATGCCATTAAAATTAGTGAGTGCTACAGAGTTAAAGTCGGGAAGTTATGCTATTATCGATGATGCTCCATGCATTGTTAAAAATATAGATATTAGCAAAACAGGAAAACATGGAGCGAGCAAATGCCGAATAGAAGCAGTTGGATTAATCGATGATAAAAAAAGAATTGCTGTAATGCCAGGTTCTGAAAGGGTTGCCGTACCATTAATAGAGAAAAGAAGAGCACAGCTTTTAGATTTTAATCAAGATAGTGGGATGGCTTCATTAATGGATATAGAAAGCTATGAAACTATTGAAATCCCCGTTTCAGAAGAGGTTAAACAAGAATTTAAAGAGAAAAAGGTTGAACAAGTTGAATATTGGATTGTTGAAGGAAAAAAAATTGTAAAAAGAGTACTATAAAATGGCAAAGATAGAAGCAGCCCATACTCGACTTTTTAAAGGAGTTTTTGTCTGCAAAAGGTGCGGAAGTAAAATGAAAGCTCTTTCGAGCAAAATTGCAGAGGGCAAAGTGAGATGCAGAAAATGCAAGAGTAACGTTTTAAGACCTAAAAGAAAAAAGATGGCTAAATAGCGAGATATAATAAAAAATATTAAAAAAAGGAGAGCAAATGTCTTTTTATTATTATGATTTCTTTTTCTTAGGGATTTTTATAATACTTATAACTATTTTTTTGATAAAAAATAAAAAAAAGTTAAAAGTAGAATCGAGAATATTGCTGCTTTACAGAACAAAAGTTGGAATAAATTTTATTAATAAATTTACAAAAACTTTTCCAAAACTGCTCAATGTTTTAACATACTGCTCCATATTCTTTGGATATATAGCCATGGCAGGAGCAATTTATCTTATCATTCAGAGCGTAATTAGTATTATTACAATGCCCGTCGCATTAAAAGTCCCCCCGATAACGCCTTTATTACCTTACCTTCCAGGGGCATTCAAATTACCCTTGCCCCCGTTTTATTTTACTTATTGGATTCTAATAATTGTGATCATTGCAGTAACTCATGAATTTTCGCACGGAATTTTTGCTAAGCATAATAAGATAAAGATAAAAGCAACAGGGTTTGGATTTTTGGGACCTTTTTTAGCAGCTTTTGTGGAGCCAGATGAAAAAGCAATGAGAAAAAAAACTGCAAAGGCGCAATTATCAATTTTAGCGGCAGGCAGTTTTGCTAATTTTATCGTCGCTGTTCTTGCTCTTCTTCTTTTGCAAGCCTATTTTTTAGGATTTTATGAAAAAGCGGGCGTTACAGGATATATGCTTGTTGCAAGTTACGTAAATTCGAGCGACATAGTCTCTATTGATAATTATCAGGTGAGCGAATTTCTAAATTTAAGCGAAAAACAGATAAATAGTCTTAACAAAACACTCGAGATTAAAACTTTCAATGGAACAAGATACTATCTACCTGAAAATTTATATTATCAAATAAGTTCCCTTAAGCAAGGAACTTCTCAAATAATTTTATATGATGATACCCCCGCATTTAGAGCAGGATTATCGGGGGCGATACAAAAAATCGGGGATTATAAAATAATAACTCCAAAAGAAGCAGAAGCAGCAATAGAGAAATATAAACCAAATGATGAGATTCAGATAATAACTCTTCAAAAAGAAAATAACAAATATATTGAGAAAACATTTACAATTACGCTCGATAAAAATCCAAGAAATAATTCAAAACCATATCTTGGAATTGGCTTTACCGAATCAAAGGGAATTATTTCATTTCTTTCTACAGTCTCTTCTCCATTTTTCTCTCCCCATACTTATGCAAAACCGAAAATTAACATTGAACTAATCTTGTTCTTCCAAGATTTATTTTTCTGGTTAATTATAATAGCAATTTCTGTTGCTCTGCTGAATATGCTCCCATTAGGAATTCTCGACGGAGGAAGATTCATCCTTATAACTTTAATTGCAATAACAAAATCCAAAAAAACTGCAATAAAAATCTATAAGATAATTACTTTTTTGATATTCCTTATGTTTTTAGCAATGATGTTTTTTTGGGCAATAAGATTACTATAAAATAAAAAAGTAATTAAATAGATTCACCTTAACATTTCTAGAGGGCCGATAGTCGAATGGCAAGACGCTTCCCTCGCACGGAAGAAATTCTGGGTTCAATTCCCAGTCGGTCCATATTTTTAAAATTCTAAAAAATCTATAAAAAAAAGAAAAGTATTTAAAGAAGAACTGCATTTTATTATCATAATAAATTTATTTTAAAAAGTAAAAAGAGGTAATAAATGGCAAAGAAAAAAGCAAAGAAAAAGAAGAAATTATAAATTTTCTTCAAATCCCGCTTATTTTTATTTTTTTCTTTTTTTAAATTTTAAATTTCTATCATAATTTTATTCTATAATTCTATTATTCCTTCTTTGACTAGCATTACGAATTTTACTCCGACGGGAATTTTTAATAATGCTGAAATTATTGCCATATGCTCTCTTCCATTTCCAGAGGCAATGCTCAATGCGACTTCAGTCCCTTTTATTCTTTCTTTTAATTTATTTTTTATCTCTTCTATTATCTCTATAGTGGGCTTCTCGAAATTTATCGTTATTATTTCTCCTTTTTTTGAAAAATCTAATTTTTTCACAGAATCTTTAAAAAAATCATCGCATAAGAATATTATTTTCTCCCATGAACCACGATTTACTAATCCAGCGACTTGCCCCCATGTTCCCTTACCAGACGATAATAATGCTACCAATTCCATTTATCTATTTATTAGAACAATTTTATAAAGATTTATATACAAAGATATATAAGCGATATTATCCGAATTAATGGATTTAAAAAATGGTAAAGGAAGACTCCCTTGCTGAGATAACTCTGAGAAAATATGAAAAACCCTATCAATTAAGCAAAAGAGAATTAACTAAAAAAGTCTGTCTGAGTTTAGGGTTACTTCAACCGGGAGATTCTAGAGACATCATAGTAGACATTCTGCTTGTACTTTTAAATGCAAGAAAAGAAAAAAGAGAGCTAAGCTCAGAAGAAATAAAAACCCAATCAATTGAGATAAGAAAACAAAATAATGTGGAACTTAAGGGTATTGCAGATTCAAATATTAGAAGACAATTAAAAAAACTTAGAGATTTATTCATAGTAGAAAAGATTTCAAATAATTATAGGATCTCTGAATTCAGCAATCTCAAAGATATATTCGAAGAAAAAATTGAAAGATTTTATATTTCTTCAATAGTCGAACGGGTTAAGGAATATCTTAATGAAATCGAAAAAAATTAAAAAAGGAAAAGCTTTAAAAAGTCACAATTTCTTGTTTTTAAATCCGACAAGACTACTTCGGTAGGAGGAGAAAATGAAAAAAGATTTTCTCTCAGCACTAAAAAAATTAAGACAGCTAAATAAAGAAAGGAAATTTAATCAGACTCTAGATTTAATTATAAATCTAAAAGATTTTGATTTTAAAAGAGAAAACATTAATGTTCTTGTTTTGCTTCCACATTTAGAAAAATCAAAAAAAATATGCGCTTTTCTTGAAAAATCTAGTATAATCCCGCATTATAGCATTACCAGAGCAGAACTTGAAAAAATAACGGAGCAAGAAATGAAAAGTTTTGCCGAGGATTATGACATTTTCATAGCAAATGCTAAACTGATGCCGATTATTGCACAAAAGTTTGGAAAAATACTTGGAAAATTCGGAAAAATGCCAGACCCAAAAGTCGGCGCTATTTTGATGGATGAAAAAGAAGAGACAATTTCAAAAGTCGTAAATCAATTGTCTCATGCAATAAAAGTAAGAAGTAAAGAACCCAGCTTAAAAATAGCGATAGGAAAAGAATCTATGGATGATGAACAACTCGCCGAAAATGCAGAAACTGTTTATAATAAAATTTTTGAGGCACTACCGAAAAAGAAAGATAATATCAGATCAATAATGCTAAAGTTTACCATGTCTAAACCCGTAAAAATAAAAATGGAGTAAAAATAACTAAGAAAAATGGAGCTTAAAATGAATAAAGAAGAAAAAAAGAAAAAATCTGAAGAAATTAATAAGAAGAAAGTATCCCCAGAGAAGAAAAAAATAGTAGATGAGCTCGTTTCATTAATAGAGAAATATAATACAATCATGATTGTCTCAATCGAGAATATGCTTTCTGCTCATTTGCAGGTAATTAAAAAACTTCTTCGCGGCAAAGCAATAATTCGAGTTGTTAAAAAAAATCTCGCTTTACTTGCTATTGAAAAGTGCAAGGATTCAAAAAAAGGATTAGAGAAAATTGAAAAAGCAATATCAAGCAATTTCGCTATTTTATTTTCAAATGAAGATGCCTTCGATATATCTGCTTTGCTTGCAGAAAAAAAAGAAAAAACCTTCATTAAAGCGGGAAGTTTGGCAAAAGAAGATGTTGTTTTAGAAGCAGGGCCTACCGATTTAATGGCAGGGCCTATTTTATCAGAGCTTGGAAAAATTAAAGTCAAGGCAGGAATAGAACAGGGAAAAATAGCAATAAAAGAGAGAAGCATAGTTGTGAAAAAAGGGGAAAGAGTTAGTGAAGATGTTGCAGATATACTCATGAAACTCGAGGTTAAGCCCGTTTCAGTTTCTATGCTTCCAATAATCGCTTTTGATACAAAATCGGGCAAGATTTATGAAAACATAGATATAAATAAGGAAAAAGTATTGAATAACATTGCTATCGGTTCTTCGCAGGCATTCAATCTGGCTGTAAAAATCGCCTATGCAACAAACTCGACGATAAGAATATTGCTCGCAAAAGCAAATTCCGAATTTAATTCATTAAATAGCAAATTAAATATAAGCGCTAATAATGCTCAATCAGAAAATAAAATAGAACAAATACAAACTTAAAAATGGAATATATATATGCAGTCCTTTTATTGCATAAAGCCGGGAAAGAAATCAACGAAGATAACCTAAAGAAAGTTATCTCTGCGGCTGGAATTGATGTAGACGAATCAAAAGTCAAATCCGTGATTGCGAGTTTGAAGGGAGTCGACATTGAGAAGGCTTTGAGTGAAACTGCGATAGCCCCGGTTGCTTCAGCGCAGACATCTGGTGGTGCCGCCACATCAAAACCAGAGACAAAGAAAGAAGAAAGAGCAGAAGAAGCAGCAGAAGGTTTGGCAGCATTATTCGGTTAAGTGCAATTTTAAAAAATGAATCCGGTTTTGGCAGCGATTTTACTTAGCATCGCTCCTATTTCTGAACTGCGTGGTGCAATCCCCTTTCTAGTATCGCAGGGAATGAATGTTGTTGGGGCGGCAATTATATGCACTTTTTTTAATATCTTGATCATAGTTCCAATTTTTTTATTCCTTGATTTCTTGCACGCGCATTTGGTAAAGTATAATCTTTATAAAAAAATTTTTAATTTTCTCGAAAAAAAAGTTAGAAAAAGAAGCAAAAAAGTAGAAAAAAATATTGAAACATATGGAATAATTGCGCTCACTTTCTTTGTTGCGGTTCCCTTGCCTGGAACAGGTGCGTGGACTGGCTCGTTTATTGCATGGTTATTAAATCTAAAAAGAATAAGAAGTTTTTTTGCCATATCTCTCGGGGTAATTATTGCCGGAATTATCATTTCTCTGGCAGTAGCCGGATTTATCTCTTTATTTTCTCTATGAGGAATTTTATATCAGAATAAGCCGGGATTCCTTTTATATGAAAAAGAAATATGCTTGCTATCCATATAGCTACTATAAAAATCGTACTTATAAAGTGCCAGAATATTTCATGAGTTATATCAAAAACTGCAGAATTATTTAAAATTAATAATATTAAAATAATTATCCTGACTATATTGAATAATAAAAGTAATAAAAAACCAAAAGATATGCTTAGAATTCTTTGCTTTAATCTCATTGGGGTTATAATATTCAAAATAAGGAAAAGCAGATATGCCGAACCAGCAATGCATGCATCTATAAATTCTATCGAGATATTGTTAACTATTATGGAATTCCCAATAATCATTGCACCATTAGTAATCTTGAAGAATAAATAAACAGGAAACATCGTAATAGGACGGAATATTAGATAAAATAGAGGCAAAGCAAAAGATAATACAATTGCTATCAGATATCTTGCTAATAAAAAACCTTCTTTTCTCATGATTTATATATGCCAAAATTATTTAAATATGTTCTTGCTTTTTTTGCCATGAATAAAGGAAGGATTTTATTGTTATCATTAGCATCTTTTCTAATGTTGGGCTTGGTTTCAATTATTTTTGACCGCGAAATAAACCTTTTTATATACGCAATCAGAAGCCCATTCTTAGATTCCCTCTTTAATTTTTTATCTTTAGCCCAGATTCCAGGAACGATAGGTGGATTATTGATATTAATCATCGCAATATTATTTTTCACAAAAAAAGAAAAAATAGCCTGGATAATCGAGATGCTTCTAACTTTTGTATTGACATATGGGATAACTTTCTTGATTAAAGAACTTACCGATAGAGCTCGTCCCTACATTGTTCTCGGGCTACAGAAACCATTAATAGATGCTTTGGGGAGTTCATTTCCAAGCACTCATGCCGCAATTCTTTTTTCCATGCTTCCTTTTTTTGAAGAGGAATATCCAAGAGCAAAGTATCTGTGGATTGCCTTTGCAATAATCGTTTGTTTTGTAAGGATATACCTCCAAGTTCATTATGTAAGCGATATAATCTTCGGAGCCATCATAGGTTATTCTATAGGATTCCTTTTAACAAAAACCGACAAGAGAATTATAGACAAACTTATTCACAAAAGAAATAAAAAAGAGAGATAAAAAGGAAGAGCAAAAAATAAAATGAAAAAAAGATTATTTTTGGAGATAATACGGCAGATAGCACACATATTGATTGGATTAGCAATAATTCTATTGATTCTTCTTTCTGATAGGGAATTAACAATCATTATTCTTTTTATCTTATTTTGTTTAAGCGTGCTTTTTTCATTATCCATCATATTCTTTAAAAGAATAGCTAAATTTAAACCAATAAATTTTCTTCTAGAGAATTTGGGGCGGGATTATGACAGAAAAATCTTTCCTGCTAAAGGACTGGTTTTCTTTTTTGCGGGTTGTCTTTTAACTATAAAACTATTTGATAATAATATTGCCTTGGCAGCAATAACTATCCTTGCTTTCGGAGATTCGGTTTCAACTCTCGTGGGATTATTCGGGAAAACTAGATATAATAACGGGTTGATGAGTAGATATAAAACCCTTTATGGCACACTTCTCGGGATTCTTGTTTCTTTTCTTGTTGCTCTATTATTCGTCGAGCCTGTTTATGCTTTAATCGCTTCCTTGTTCGGAATGATTTCGGAGGCAATTTCAATTAAACTCGGAGAGAGCGAAGCTGATGATAATTTGATAGTTCCAATTATTGCTGGAGGTGCGGTTTATATCGCAAAAATAATAGGAATTTAGAATGTTGCCTATAATCAGCAGTCAGGAGCTCAGGAAAATTAATGAAGCTATTCTAAATAATGAAAAAGAAATTTCCGTTTCTCTAGATTTGGGATCAACAAAACAAAAAATAAAACTTTTTGAAAATGGGTTCGTCTTAAATGGCGAGAGAATAAAAAAAATAAATATTAGGCAAGATGATAAGAGCTGTTATGTAATCTTTAAAGGGGAACTTCATAAAGTTCAATTCTTTTCACATACTACTAAGGATTTGTATAAACTTGTTCCTACTGGCTATAGACCGATATTAAAGATATCCGGAACCTCTATGCATAAAAAACCTTTTTTAGACAGGATTGAAAAAGATAAGTTGCGTGGGCAGATTTTAGATTCAGGCACGGGTTTAGGTTATAGCGCGATTATTGCGGCGAAAACTGCCGAAAAAGTAATAACTATCGAGATTGATGAGAATGTAATTGAAATTGCAAAATTAAATCCCTACTCGCAAGAATTATTCAAAAATAAGAAAATTCAATTAATAATCGGGAATATATCTGATAAAATTTCAGAATTTAAAAATGATAGTTTTAATTTTATAATCCTTGATGCAGGAACTCCAAAAAGCAGCGCCGATTTTTTTTCGCAGAAGAATTATAATCATGCTTATAGAATACTGAAAGAAGGAGGTAAATTGTATCACTATCTACCGAAACACCATATAATGCGAGGACGGGACTTTTCAGCAGAAGTTATAAAAAGGATTAAGAAAGCAAAGTTTAGAAATATTGAGAGAAACATTGCAGACTCTTACATTGTTGCTGAAAAATAACCATGCATAAATTTAAATAAATATTTATTTTAGATGTAATATGGCAAAAGAAAAAGGGAGCAAGTTGGATGAGATAATGAATCTTGCTATGAAGAGAGGTTTCTTTTTTCCTTCATGTGAAATTTATTCTGACGCAGCCGGAGGGTTTTTTGATTATGGGCCCAATGGGCAATCCATAAAAAACAAGATTATAGAACACTGGCGCAGAATGCTTAAACAGGATAATGCCTTGGAAATTGATGGTTCGCAAATAATGTCTCAACAGGTGTTTCAAGCTTCCGGGCATCTTACATCATTTACAGATCCTTTAATAAGATGCGAAAAATGCAAATCTATCTTTCGTGGAGATAAAATCATTGAAGAAAAAATTGGTAAGAGCATCCCAGAAAATTTAGAAAATAAAGAATATGACTCTCTCATAGAAAAAAATAAGATAAACTGCCCTAAATGCGGGGGAAAATTTGGCAAAACAACCCGATGGAATATGATGTTCAAAGTTGGAATAGGCCCCGAAGAAAAGACAGCATTTCTACGTCCAGAAACATGTCAAAGCATTTTTATTGATTTTTCAAGATTATACCAAACCATGCGAATCAAACTTCCGCAGGCAATTGCACAATTAGGTAAAAGTTTTAGAAATGAAATCTCCCCGAGGCAAGGATTATTGAGAATGCGAGAATTTAATCAGGCAGAAGTCGAGGTTTTTTTCAATCCAAATAAAACAAACACGGAAAAATTCAATAGAATAAAGAAAAACAAGTTGAGGTTGATGAATGGGAACAAGATTCAAGAGATAAGTGCAGAAGAAGCCGTAAAGAAAAAGATGGTATCGAGCCAACTTATAGCATATTATCTCGCATGGATTCAAGAGTTCTACGAGTCTTTGGGAATTGCCAAAGAGAAAATAAGATTGAGAAAGCTTAGTGATAAAGAAAAAGCATTTTATGCAAAAGAGGCATGGGATTTAGAAATAGATACAAGTTTAGGATGGATAGAACTGGTTGCATGCAATAATCGCGGAGATTATGACTTGAAAGGACATGCAAAGCAATCAAACACTAGCATGGAGGTTATGGACAATGATGAAAAAGTTCTTCCAAATGTTTTTGAACTTTCAATGGGAATTGACAGAACAATATATGCCTTGCTCGATTTGGCTTTTCACAAAGAAGTTGTCAATAAAGAAGAAAGAGTGGTTTTAAAATTAAATCCAAACATAGCTCCGGTTTATGTTGCGGTTTTTCCTCTTGTCAATAAAGACGGATTGCCAGAAGTTGCGAGACAAGTTTATGAAAAATTATCAAAAGAATTTGATGCTTTTTATGACGCTTCCGGCAGCATAGGCAAGATGTACAGGCGTCAGGATGAAATTGGCACACCTTATTGTATAACCATAGATCATCAAACGCTGAAAGACAATACTGTAACAGTTAGAGAGCGCGACAGCATGAAACAAACTCGCGTCAAGATTGACAAACTCGCTGAAGAACTAAGCTAAAAATTCTTGAACAGCTGAAGGAAATGCCAACTTGGACTTACATTTATAACAATAAAGTTGCTATAATCTCATTTGAAAAAGAAAATCCAATTGCAATTGTTATTGATAGCGCATCGTGTTATAAAAAAGAAAAAATGATTTTTGATATTTTATGGAGGCAAGCAAAATGATGTTTCGAACTCATATTTTATAATTATAAAATTATAAACTAAACAAATAACTGGCTTTCAAAGTAGGCAGCCAAAGCTTTAACAATCATCGTTTTTCTATCGTATTTTTTGTCGTATTACATCCAATCCATTTGTTATTCCTAAAGCTGCTAAAGGAATCAAGAAAAACTGCGGATTATTTTTATAAAGATAATATGAGAGAGCAATAATGCTAGCTGTGCCTAAACATCCGCCAGTCATTTGAATGTCAACTCGTCGGGAAAGTATCGCAGCATTGTTTAAAGCCGCTTTATCATCACTGCTAGTGCCCCCTAACTTGAGCGATCCGATGGTATCATAGTAATCTATTTTCCCTTTCCAATAACTCCAGTCTCTAATGCTTGTCGGCAATGTAAATATTGAGAAGAGTCCTCTCCCAAAATTTCCTACATCGTTTGCTAGTTGCCCTATGCCTTTATGATAAATATCTTCAATATAATACTCAAGCGCCAAAAAAATACCCATACCCAACATCGCAAGGCAACACCCATACGCATCTCCAAATTGGTCTTTAGCAATCCTATTAATCTTACTTATTTTACCGCAACCAGAACTAGCGGCAAAACCAATATAAGGTATGAAAGGCAGGGCAATTTTTTCTCCTTCCTCTTTAATTATTTTTCTATATATCTTGCATTTCTTGAGATTTCTTTTTATACCCTCAATAATTATTTTATTAAGTTCCTTCTTAGAAGCTCTTTCAATTAAATCAGTTAATTCCTTTGCTTCATATTTTATAGGTACTAATGATTCTCCGAAAGTTCTTGCAGTTATTTGATATACTGCTTTTTCTGTATTGTTGCCTGATAGTTTTTCGATAGCATATTCGGAACAAGAATAAAGTCCGTTCTGCTGATAAACGCAAACTGGAGAGCCCTTTAAATTTAGAGTTTTTCTCAAATTGCTTTTTTGATAATTTCCGATAAGGTGCAACAAAATCCTATTTAGGTAATTTGGTTTTCGCATTTCTGAGTTTTCTTTTGTTTCTGGCATTTTATATGCCGCTCCTTTTAATATACTTTCAATTGTCATTTTATTATCTCCTCTGAAATTAGTGTTAATAAACTAATTCCTGGTTTTTCGACATTAAAATTCAATGTATGTCTTGACAAGCCTGGAGAAATATAAGATAAAGTTCTCCAAGTAAGGGCTTTCCATCCTCTTTTTTGCAAATTTACATTTTTATAATTATTTGATAACATCAAAAAATCAATACCATCTACTAATCCTAAATCAATTTCTCCAGAATGTAAATGCCCACTTAATATTAAATCCCAATAACCGCTATAATTATTCCTAAGCACATCAAGATTATGTGTTAATAGAATATTAGTATGAAACTTATACTCTTCTGGCAAAACAGGCGTTGTTGGGGTTCCTTTTAAGCAATCATCAACTCCATAAAGATTAAGTAGCGTTTCTTGAATTTTAAGTTGTCTACAATCATTGGTAAGATTAATATAACCAACTTCTTCGAGAATTTTTGCAATATCATTTTCTTTACCTTTCAAATAGTCATGATTTCCTAAAACAAAAAATTTTTCTGAAAATAGAGCTAGCTTTTTTAACACATTGATGGTTTTTTTATCAAGATATTTTGAATCTTCACAAATATCCCCAGTCAAAACAGTAATATCTGGATTTATTGTTAATTCTAAAACTTTTTCTAAATTAGTTACTAAAAAGCCATTTGCGCGCTCCAAGTGTAAATCAGAAAGATGCAAAATTTTTATCTCATCTTTGCCTTTGATATATCTTAAAGGCACTTTGTAATTGTAAAAATAAAAGTTAGGTGTTATTTTTTGCTTTGTTTTGGTTTTATCAATATAGCTCACTTTTCCTTTCAATTCTTCATTTTCTGCTTTGATTGTTTCTTTTAACAGAGGATAAATTTTCTCTAATCTTCCATATCTTTCTTGCATTCGTCCAGGCTGTAATAATTGATAAGTATCTTCTATACTGATTTTCCCATCGCCATTCATATCATCACGAAAAGAAAGAATGCCATCCTTATTTATATCTAATTCTAAAAACAATCTTTTAGCTTTTTCTTCTCTAATTCCTGCTTTCGAACAAGCTTCAATAAATTCTCCAATAGCGATAATTCCATCTTCATTGCTATCAAAATTTTTTCCTTCGAGCAAGTCAAACCCCTTTTCATTCAAGATCCTATTTCTATTTGTCATTTTATTTATTCAATGCTTTATAATTTATAGCATGAGTTTCATCTCCAGAGTATAATTTACCTAAATCTATCTCCATTATACCCTTACTCCTTGAGGATTCGGTTTTATGAGTTAAATCCGCCGGCCCCCATGTCCCATCAGAGCCTGAGTGGCTACTATAAGAGCTATAAGCAATTTCTAATTTATTTGGCTCTTTTATTGTTACATTTTCAATAGAATCGTGAGACTCGGACCCCACTGAAACTGTTGTTGTACCCCAAAGAACACTGCATTTAATATATTCATAATCAGAATAACCTTGAAAAAGAAGAAGTCTTCTTTTCTTTGAAAATATACCTTGTATATCTCGCATTATATCTAACAAGTTCTTCTTTTTCTTTGATACATACAAGTATTTCTCAATATCAGCGTTGTAACTTCTGTGTGTTGTTTTCTCATTACGAATTATATGTTTAATTTTCCAACGATAATCTCTTGTTTCTCCAGTAAATAAAACTTTGCTCTTTCTTTCTCGCTCTTCCTTAAAATTTTCATATAATTCTTTACCTTTCTCTTTTGGATGTTTAATTAGTTGTATGAAATTATCCAAGTGCTCATCATAGTTAATTATAAAGCCAAAATAATAAGTAAGGGGAGAAATGCACGATCCTGCTGCAAGCCCACTCCAAAAATTAAATAGGGCATCTGGTATTTTTTGCATTTCCTGCGTTGCGTAGCAAAAGCCAAAAGTCACAGCAGGGAGCAACCAAAATAAGCTATGGAATTTTTCATCTTCCTTAAAGCACTCACGACCCCAGTATTCTAACCTATAATTTTTTAGGATGTAGGTTGCACGATCAAAACCAGTCAAAAAAGAACCTAGCACAGATGTGCTAATCCCTGCTATCCCAAGAGGGCTTGTTATTGATCGCAATATTTCATTAGCTATATTTTCGAGTGTCATTTTGGTTTATTGCTTACCCTATTTTACTTTTAATTCCGTTTAATTCTATTTCTTTTTGCTTAATTTTATTCTCGCCATAAGCGAGGTAGCCATAATAACCACCGAAAAGAGCAGCCAATCCAGCAAAGAATCCTGCAGCAATTCCCGCGCCTACACCGTCTCCTAATCCTGCTGAACCATTACTTAAGAACCCTATATATCCGCCGAGCGCCGTTGCTCCTAAGACTGTAAAAGCTGTAGAAATAATAGAAAAAACAGTTGCGCGATTTTCAAGAGTAGATTTTGCTTTTTCTAATGCAATCATCTTAGCTTGATAGCGAGGCCGAGCTAAGGAAAGGGGCTCCATTGATTTTATTTTTTCTATCTCTGTTTCTGAAAGATCTCTTATTTCAATTGAGTCTATGCCATATAAACCCAATTCAAGCTCTGAAAGGTCTCCTCGATTATTACACCCTATAACTAGTTCCACAGCACCCGGTTCTTTATTCATATAAATAATTTCATAGGGGCTCTTTCCATCATAATTTTTTGGGTCTTCTACTATTCCTTTTACTGTTTTTAGAAATTTATTGAACATCCTATCCGAATAATTTTTAAGGAATATTCTGTCCAAAAAATTATTTTCATTTTCGATTGAATAATATCTATATTTTTTGTTTTCTCTGTCTGTTTGATTACTCTCTGTCATTTTTATAGGATAATAGAGAATTTAATTTTGATTCAAGTTGTTCAGTTTTTGTCTTTATTATGTTGCTAAAATCATCACTAGCGATTTGATATTGTCTTAATAATTTAATTCCATCAACAGCCAAAGATAAAGCATCTATTGTTCGATTTAAATAAGCCTCTGATGCACTTCTTGCTGTAAAGGCAGCCTTTTGTGTATCCAAGAATGTATTACAGGACTCTCTTAAAACTATCAATGGCCCGGCTATGTTTATAAACCCATAGTATTGTGTCAAACTTTCTTCGAATAATTCTACGCCTTCTATCGCAACTTTCCCCAACAAATTAACCAAGTTGTAACCCACATTTATGTTCTGTTTTAAGATCTGTAGTAACTTCCCTTTTTTTGAATTTGCTTCCTCGGGCGTTAAAAATTCTAGTTCTCTTTCTAAAAAAGCCTTAGTTTGATCATAATAAGGTATTTCACTCTTTTCGATGAGGTAGTCTCTCAGTTGCATGATACCCCATCCTTCTTTTTCGGCAATTTCAACATCTCTTTCTAAACTTTGGAGTTCATCTTTCTTGGCCAAAGCCAGATTCCCAACTTCCCCTAAAACAATTTGGATATCTTCTAATTTTTTTGCTAAGTGATACTCTATATCATTTACTACATTTGTTATATTTTTTGGTCTCACTTTTTTAAATAAGCGAATGAATATATTTGGATCATCGTTCAAAAGATTAGTTATTTGTTTGTCTATTTTTTTTAGCGTTTGTTTTTCATTTTGGAGAGAAGCTAATAACTGTATAACCTCTGGGCTATAAAGCTGAATTTCATTTTGCTTTTGCTTATATGGGTTTCTATAATTGTATCTTTCTAACGAGCAATGTTCTCGTTTAGGTGGTGTTATTGGTATTATCAATCTTTTTTCTATATTGTTTATATTTTTCATTTTTTCTTGTTTTGTCTCAAATTGTTTATTTTTGTTATTTTATAATAGTTACACTAATTGGGCATTTAAATACTTTTGGTGTAAATAATTTACTACAATCATAAAATTTAAATAGCCTTTTGTTTTTATTTTACTATGGAAATAAAAGATCTTCATGATGCATTAGAAGAATATGGTTTAAGCGATAAAGAAGCCAGGGTTTATTTAGCAATATTAATGCTAGGAAGTTCAAAAGTGAGTGAAATAGCCAAAAAAGCGAATCTATTAAGAGAAACTACTTATACTATATTAAAACTATTAGAAGAAAAAGGGTTGGCCGGATATGTTATTAAGTCTGGGGTAAAGTATTTCAGCGTATCACCACCAGAAAAACTAATAGAAATCTTAGATGAAAAAAAGAGAAAAATTGAAAGGATTAAGAAAGAATTAGAAGAATTACAACAGACTGCTATTTCAAAACCGGTCATTGAATTTTATGAAGGAGAGGAAGGATATAAAACCGCTGCAGAAGATATGATTAAAAAAAGGAATAAAACAATATATAGTTATTTGAACACACATTTTCTTAAATTTATACCCTTTTATCATCTAAATTTTAGATTAAGAAGAATAAAGAAAATGATATTTTTAAAAGCAATAACTGAAAGGAGTAAAGACTCTGAAGAATTACGGAAATTAGACAAAAAAGAATTGAGAAAAACGAAATTTTTAGATGGTTTAACGAATAATCTAAACTCTTGCTTATATATTTATGAAGACAAAATTTTGATCTTAAAAGCAACCGAACAAGAACAATTTGGTATAATTATTCAGGATAAAGATCTCGCAGAACTTCAAAAAAGAATTTATGATATTTTATGGGGCCTATCTAAATAACTTTCAAAATTAAATTACTAAACTTATGTGGCGCTACAAAAAGCTTTTATATAATTCTTTAAGATAGAAGATTTCCCTTCTTTGTTTTTTTCATTTGTTCTTGCTAAATACTCCTTCTTTGTCCAAAAACTCAAAAAATTCTTCATATGATTGTTTAAGATGGGGATATTTTTTAATTTTATCTTTCATTCGCTGTTCGTATTCTTTGCATTGATAGAATTCTTTAATTATCTGTTCTCGCATTTCATATAATTCATTTGGTTCCATATTTTCTAGTTTAATCACACATTCTTCACAAGTATACTTAGAAAAATCTTCATGCAAAAGAAGCCCTTTTGCTTTGTATTCTTCATAATCTTTAGAGCCGGGCAACGGAGTAAAGATGCTAATCCTTATAGTATCTAAAGGAAGTTTCTTTATTTTCTCCTTCATTTCAGAAAGCTCTTCTTTAGTTTGCCATGGAAAGCCTATCATAAAAAAACCTCTTGATATGATTGAAGAAGACTGAACAAGAGACAATTTTTCTTCTAAAGTTCTTTCACTAAAAAACAAATTTGGCTTAATTTTTTCTAAAGAAGAACTATTCAAAATTTCTATCCCGAACCCAATTCTCGAACATCCTGCCCTTTCCATTGTTGAAGCAAGCTCCTGGTCCATATTTTTTATATTTGCCGTACAATACCATTTAATATCTGTTTTTTCTTTTATCATTTCATTACACAAAGCCATTGTTTTTTCCTTGACTAAATCAAAATTCAAATCAGAAAAATGCAATACATTAACGTCATAGTTTTCTTTAAGTTGCTTTATCTCTTTTATTACATTAGATGGGCTTCTAAATTTAATTTTTCTTTTCCAAAGATTTGGAGAGCAACAAAAGGTGCAATTATAAGGGCAACCTCTAGAATATATTATCTGTGCTAAACCTTTAATCTTACTTGGAGGGGGATAAACAAGAGAATAAAAAGAGGGCCTAAGTAACTTGGTATCTCTCAACGGAAATGGAAGTTCATCTAAATTTTCAATTCTTTCTCTAGGTGGAGTAATTATAACCTTGCTACCATCATAAAAAGCCATTCCTTTAACTGTTGAAATATCTTTGCCATCTCCTAATGTTCTAACAAGGTCCAAAAATGTTAGTTCCCCTTCTCCAAGGACTGCATAGTCTATATTTTTATCTTCAACTATTTCTGGCTTAGCCGTTGGATGATAACCACCAAAGATTATTTTTGTTTTTGGCTTCTTTTTTTTTATTTTATCAGCAAAATCCTTAGCATTACAAAACTCGTGAGTCATTACAGAAATTCCTAGGATATCGGGATTGAACTTGAAAATTTCATCTAGAATTTTGTCTTTGCTTTCACGTTGCTGGATAATTTTTATATCATTATAGCCATTTTTTTGTAAAAAGGCCCCAATGTATTCTATTCCCAAAGGATCTGGCATCACACTTCTATAACCTAAACCAACTTTTTCGTAATTACTATTTGGCTCGAAAAGCAAGATTCTCATTTTTAACAACCTTAGAAAATTTATTTTAAAATATAATCATAGGCCCGATTAATTGCATTTACTAATTCGGGCTTATCTTCTTTTAGATAATCCGCAGTTATGTTTAACAAATTTCCCACAATTTCTTCTATCGGCTTGTTTAAAGATTCAGCAACGCTTTTTGCTGTATCTAATGTTATTCCAAGCAATTCTTTGAACTGGCGCTTCCTATTACTTCTGGTGCTAGGAACGGCCCCATCAGCAGTTAAATATAATACTGACTGCAACAACATTTCTAAATTATAGATTTCTTTTGGATAGCCTGTTATGTCGTCTTTCCCGATGAATTTTTTTAATGGCTCTGAAATAAAATCTAACTTTTCTACTCGATTAATATTGCGCACGGCCATAGCGGTTCTTTGTATTCCTATTCCTACAACTGAAAAAGGGAATTTTCCTGTTTCATAAAATGGAACCCAAGACCATTTTCCATTTCTTTCTGTTTTTTCAATTGTCTCATCAATAAAAACTGCAAATTCAATAAATCTATTGCATTTTTCATCATGTTCTGGATAGCATTTTTCTGAACAAGGGTTGCCAATTTCATAATAAAGATGAGATCTATAGCCGCCATACATATCACAAGAAGGAATACCACTAAAATTTGTGAAGTTTCCATCGCTCTTGTAAGGCAATGGAATTATCCTTCCTTCTGGTATGCCCATTGACAAAAATATTTTTTTTCTTTCAATGTCTTCTTCAAAATGCTGTGGAACCATATCCTTGCAATATGTTTTCGCACCATCAATTACTTCCACTTTTGATTCAACAGTTCCACCTCCAAAGTAAGATGCCCAAATTTTATTTTGATCGAGCGCTAAGGAATTAATAAACTCAAAAAAATCTTTTATCATTTGTTCTTTATTTTCTATCCTAGTTCCGATTCCACCTAAATGAAAAAGACCTAGATGTTTTCCATCTCCGATCCTGCCATACTTAACGTCAGGATGGCGATAACATTGCTGAACTATAGCAAAAGGATCATGCCCTTGTTTTAGTTCTTTAAGAAAAGTTGTTGCTCCAACACTTGCCCTATATGTTCTTGAAAATTCATAAAAAGGATCTATTTTATCAGTTTCACGATCTGGAATCAAGGACAGAGGTTTGCCTAAATAATAGCCTTTCTCCTTGAAAAACTTCTCGAATGCTCTTTTCAAAGTTAATTTTGCCATTTTCATTTTAGCAATTTTTTATTTATTTACTACTCCTTAAGGAAAACTATTATCTCAGGTTTAAATATTTTTGTTGTATAGCTATAATTATACAAAAGAAAGATTTATAAAAAGATAAATCTACATCTTTCAATGGAAACAGACATATTGAAAGAAATTGGGCTTACTCCCAATGAAATTAAAGTCTATATGGCTTTACTAAAGGCCCGGTCAGCCCTGGCCTCAAAACTATCACAAGAAACAAAATTACAGAGAACAAATGTTTATCTTTTACTTAATTCATTAATAGAAAAAGGGGTTGTTTCTTATGTAATAAAAAATGGTAGGAAATATTTTACTGCTATAGAGCCAGAAAAACTTATTAAGTTTATTGAAACTGAAAAGCTGAAAGTAGAAGAAAAAGAAAAAAGATTAAGAGAGTTCATTGAATCATTAAAGAAACAAAAAATAGAGCCTGAAAAAAAAGTAATAGTTGAAGTTTATGAAGGTATTGAGGGTTTAAAAACGATTATGGAGGACATACTCAAAACTATTGAAAAAGAAAAAGAGTATTTTAGCTTTGGTTGGTCCGGAGTAACGCAAAAAGTTTTAAAATTTTATGCAATTACATTGCATAAAAAAAGGATAAAACTTGGAATCAAGAGAAAGATCATTGTAAGCGAGTCTCTTAAAGGATGTAAAGAGCTTAAACAACCACTTACTGAACTAAAGTTTTTGCCTGAAAAAGTTTTGTTACCTGTATCAATAATAATTTACGATAATAAGATTGTACAAGTTATAGCCCTGGAATCTAAAATTACCTCAATACTTATAGAAAATAAAGAGCTAGCAGAAAGGTATAAAGAATATTTTGATATTTTATGGAGGCAAGCAAAATGATGTTTAGAACTCACATTCTTTTTGCATTGTTTTTCTATATTCTGGCAATTAAACTTTTTTCTCTAAGCTTTTCTATAATCTTCGCAGCGCTTCTTGCATTCGGCGCTATTTTGCCCGATATAGACTCGCCTTCGAGCTTCGTGAACAGGAAATACTTGCTTGGAATTGGC
>Ga0123519_10003701_pt1 | contig 25179 bp, 24 predicted proteins | sample YelNatPaOPRAMG02_FD_87396 | JGI IMG/M metagenome (GOLD analysis project Ga0123519, IMG submission 87396) | Hot spring microbial communities from Yellowstone National Park - Yellowstone National Park OP-RAMG-02 (version 2) | ecosystem: Environmental > Aquatic > Thermal springs > Hot (42-90C) ...
ATCTATAGCTATACCTACTGCTGTTAACTGAAACAGCTTTATGGATTGGTACAGGATTTTATCAAACATTAATTGAGAAAATCTCTTGAAGAATTTTTGCAATGTAGTGAAATGTGGTATTGCTTTTAGCTTGAGCAATCTAGCAAATTTGTCTATTTCTAACAACAGATCTACTGTCTCCCTATAATGCTGTTTAAGATATTTCATCAAGCAGAGTATTGTTAGATGCTGATGCTGGGTATATAGATGATTAGAGAACTTGTTAGAATATAGAGATATTCTGGAAGATTTTATCATATCTAGGCAGGATTTGAGAAATTTATAAACTTGTGAATGCTTCTTTCTAATAGGGATCGACCTCCTTGTAGTTAATAAAACAAAATATGGGTCCGATTCCTAATTTATTTTTTTATAGGGTTTCTACAGAGCCTTTTTTTGTAGACAAGAGAAAAATCACTTTTAAAAAAAGAAAATCAAATAAATTAATTGATTGAATGGATGTGCTAATCTTTGGTTCGATAATAGCTGATATAACTGTTTTTGCAAACAATGTAAAAAAAATCAAAGCTGGCAAAAAAAGCTATTTCGGTCTTGATTATGGATCTAAAATAGATGTCGAAAAAATAGAAATAAATTGTGGAGGATCTGCTCACAATATAGCTTATGGTTTAGCTAAAATGGAAAAGAAAGTTGGTATAATAGGCAAAATTGGTAATGATGTATTTGGAGATAAAATATTTTCAGAACTTAAAGTAATGAATGTGGATGTGACATATGTTTTGCGAGACAAATACCCCACAGGCACATCAATTGTTATTATAGGAGAAGACAAAGACAGAACGATTTTAATTTATCGTGGAGCAAACGATTTTATTGATTCGCAGCAAGTTAACAAAGAATATATAAACAACTTCAAATGGTTTGTTTTCACTTCAGTTACTGGACAAAAATCTTTGTCATCTCTTTTTAAAGCAGTTAAATTTGCAAAAAAACAAGGATTGAAAATACTTGCCAATCCAAGTATAGCTATGATAAAAGAAAGGAAAAAGGAATTAAAAGAATTGATAAAAATGAGCGATGTTGTTGTGATGAATGAAGAAGAAATAAAAAGTTTGACAGGATTTGATTTAACGAAATCTTTGAAAATTTTAAGATCTTTAGGGCCAGATTTAATTGTTGTAACGAAAGGCAGTGAAGGTGTCGTAGCTTTTCATAACAACAAAATCTATGAGCAAAAATCATATAAAGTAAGGAAAGTTGACACAACAGGCGCTGGAGACGCTTTTACAGTCGGGTTGCTTCATTCATTAATTAGAAAGGATTCTTTAGAGTATGCATTAAAATTTGGTTGTGCGTGCGCAGCCCTAAATATAAAATCTTATGGGGCAGTAAAGAATTTTCCTACAGAAGACGATATAATTAAAATGATTGGTGAAAGAAATGTTTGAAAGAAAATTAACAAAAGAAGACAGAATGAAAAAGATAATAGATTCAAAAACAAACAAAAGCTTGCTTCTTGCGTTTGATCATGCTGTTGAGCACGGTCCAGATAAATATCCAAATGTTGATTTGAACCCCTTGAGAATTTTGAAAATAGCTATTGATGGGGGTGCTAACGGCATAATATTGCATGCTGGTACAGCTAGATTTGTAAAAAAATACATTCCAAAAAATTTTGCTTTGATAATAAAACTCACAGCCAGAACATCAATGGTTCCTGAAAAAAGTCAAATTCAAAGCGTTGTCACAACAGTAGATGAAGCTTATAATTTGGGTGCAGATGGCGTAGCTTATACAGTTTACTTAGGAAGTGACATGGAATATGAGATGCTGAAAAATTTAGCTGAAGTTAAAAAAAGATGTTCTGAATTAGGTTTGCCATTAACAGGCTTTATGTATCCACGCTCTCCAAATTATAAAAACAAATATGATCCTAAAGCTTTGGAATATGCAGCAAGAGTTGGAGCTGAACTAGGTTTTGATATTGTAAAAACTTACTATTCCGGAAAATCAGAAACCTACAAAAATGTTGTTAAAAACTGTTTTGTTCCATTGCTTGTTGCAGGTGGACCTGAAACTAAGACGAAAGAAGAATTCATAAACAATGTAAAAGGCGCTTTAGATGCTGGTGCTAGAGGATTTGCTTTAGGAAGAAACATATGGGCGAAAGATGGTTCTGTAGAACTTTTAAAAGAAGTTAGAGAAATCCTTTCAAGGTATTGATATGGATAAAACCGAGTGGTATAAACTGTCGCCAGAGGAAACTATAAACCGATTAGGGTCATCTGTAAAAGGTTTAACAAAAGATGAAGTTGAAAAAAGACAGAAAATTTATAGAAAAAATATAATACACGAAGAATATAGAATAAATCTTCTCAAAATAATTTTCAATCAATTCAAAAGTTTTATGGTTCTTTTGCTTTTAATTGCAGCAGGCATTTCTCTTATCGTTGGTGAAATTATAGATTTTTATCTAATTGCAGCTTTTATAGTTATAATAGTCCTTGTCGGTTTTTTTCAAGAATACAAAGCAGAAAGAATTGTAAAGCAATTAAAAAAAATGAGTTTGCCTAAAGTAAAAGTTATAAGAGGCAGCGAACAATTAGAAGTTAATTCAGAAGACCTTGTTCCTGGAGATATAGTTGTGCTTTTGACTGGAGATAAAGTACCTGCTGATTGTAGAATTGTTGAGTCACATCATTTAGAAGTTGACGAATCATTAATAACAGGCGAATCAACTCCTGTTAAAAAATCTATAGAAGCAATAAAAAATGACACAGAAACAGCAGATAGACTAAACATGCTTTTTTCCGGCTCAACTATCACACATGGAAGATGTTTAGCTATAGTTACAGAGACCGGAAACAGAACAGAAATTGGTAAAATAGCTAGAATAGTTAGTCAAGAGGAGGAAAAGACCCCTTTAAGAAGTGAAATAGATAATTTGGGAAAACAATTGAGTATATTGTTGCTAGCAGCATGCTTTGTAATATTTTTGATAGTTTTAGCAGAAGGAATGGATGTAAAGTATGCGTTTTTAGCTGTTTTAGCTTTAGCCGTTTCAGTCGTTCCTGAAAGCTTGCCTATAATAATTACAGTCTCTTTAGCAGTAGGAGCAAACATTATGGCTAAAAGAAAAGCTTTGGTAAGAAAATTTGTTGCAATAGAAAGTTTAGCAAGTATAGATGTTATATGCTCTGACAAAACAGGAACTTTGACAAGAAACGAGTTAACAGTAAAGGAAATCTATACAGATAAAAAAATTAATGTAGAAGGCAGTGGATATATACCCGAAGGCAAATTCTTTGTTAACGGAAAAGAAATCGATCCAGAGAAAGATGAAAGACTTGTTATGTTAATAAAAGCAGGCGTGATTTGTAATAACGCTTTACTGAAAAATGATGTAGGGAAATATTGGGTTATGGGCTCTCCACTTGAGGGTGCTTTGTTGATTCTTGCTAAAAAAGCTAAAATAGATGTAGAAAAGAAAGAGGAAAATGTTATTTTTGAATACCTTTTGATTCTGAAAGAAAAATGATGTCTGTAGGTTATAAACAGGCAGAGACATTTATTTTCTCTAAAGGTGCACCTGAAATTTTGCTTGAGAAATGCTCTTATGATTTTGATGGAAAAATCTTAACAGAAAGAAAGAAAAAACAAATTTTACTTGAAGCTAGTGATATGGCAAAGAGAGGTCTGAGGACACTTGCACTAGCATATAAAACTTCTGAGAGAATAACATCAAAGAAAGCTGAAGAAAATCTATCTTTTATTGGTATTGTGGGAATGATAGATCCACCGAGACAAGAGGTGAAGGATGCTTTAAACAAATGCAAAGAGGCTGGCATAAATGTGAAGATAATAACAGGCGATCACGAATTGACAGCTATATATGTGGCAAGAGAAGCCGGGATGAAAATAAGAAAAGTGATAAATGGCAAAGATATAGATTCTATGACTTTTGAGAAATTAGTAGAAATAGTAGATGAGATAGATATATTTGCGAGAATAAACCCTGAGCACAAAATAAAAATAGTTCAAGCTTTGAGAGAAAGAGGACACAGAGTGCTGGTTAGCGGAGATGGTGTAAACGATGCGCCTGCTATAAAAATGTCAGAAGTTGGCATATCGATGGGAAGAGGAACAGAAGTAGCAAAAGAGGCAAGTGATATAATATTGATAGAAGAGGATTTCAATACAATAGTGCATGCAATAGAAGAGGGGAGAAGGGTTTATCAGAACATAAAGAATTCTGTTGTTTATTTGATTTCCACATCAATAGCAGAAGTTTTGGTGATATTTGGAAGCATAATATCAGGTTTACCGTTTCCATATACAGCAAAGCAAATTCTTTGGCTTAATATAGTGACAGAGGGCTTACCCGCTACTGGATTTGCGTTCGAGAGAGGAGAAAAAGAATTGCTTAAAGAAAAACCTAGAGATCCAAAGAAAGGATTTCTGAGTGAAAATGTTGTCAAAAGAATTTTTGGTTTGGGTGTGCTAATCTTCTTAGGCGTATTTTTGCTCTATGTTATTTATACAAGAAAAGATTTAGACAAAGCTATATCCATGGCTTTTAATACTATGGTCTGGTTTGAACTTTTTAATGCTTTGAATTGCAGATCAGAAAAAACTTCTATTTTCAAGATGAAAATAAAAGACAATGTTACATTTATTGTTTTGGTTACTTTATCGCTATTTATACAAACAATAGCAATGTTCAGTCCTTCCTTTTTGAGAATAATGAAATTACAAGCTTTAACACTTTTAGAATTTCTTTTAAGCATCACAGTTGCTTTTTCTGTAATAATTTTAGGAGAAATAAAGAGAAGAAAGCACACCCACTTGCCTTTTTAGAGTATGAAATCTAAATGATATAAAAATCAATTTATTTTAACTTTCATAATTTCTATTTGATGTTTAAACTGCCGCTAATAATAATCAATTTTAAAACCTATAAAGAAGGAACCGGAGAAAACGCATTAAAATTAGCTAAAAGACTTGAATCTGTTGCTAGAAAATTTAAAGGAACAATAGCAATAGCGCCTCAGTTTTGTGATATAAAAGAGTTGTCTGAAAAGATAAAATTGCCTATAATAGCTCAGCATATAGACACGATTGATTATGGAGCATACACGGGTCATATTTTAGCTCAAAGCGTTAAAGAGGCGGGTGCGGTTGGAACGTTGATAAATCATTCTGAGAAACCATTGAAGAGAGAAGATGTAAATAAAGCTATACAGATAGCTAAAAGAGTTAAACTAAAAACATTTGTTTGTGTGCCAAACATAAAAGAAGCAAAAGAAGTTGCGAAATTTTCTCCAGATTACATAGCTTTTGAAGTACCAGAATTGATAAGCACAGGTAGAGCAATATCGAGAGAAATGCCAAAATCAGTCAAGACTTTTGTAACAACTATAGAAAAAATAAATCCAAAAATAATTCCTCTATGTGGAGCTGGTATTTCATCTTATGAAGACATAAAAGCGGCAATCGAATTGGGAACAAAAGGAGTTATAGTAAGCAAAGCCGTTGTAACAAGCAGAAATCCGGAAAAAATAATTTCTGGAATTTAACTACCTTTGAAATTTCGAGCTGCTTTTTAAACAAATAAATAAAGTTTAAATTACAATTATTATTCTTAGTTTCATAAGATAATAAATCCTAAATGATTGATATGGAAGGAAACAGTACAAGAATAACAAAAATAACCATGCAGGGTTTTAAGTCATTCAGAAAAAGGATTTCAATACCTTTCTTCCCTGGTTTTATAGTTATTGTTGGACCAAACGGGTCAGGAAAAACAAACATAGTTGATGCGATTTGTTTCGCTTTGGGAAGAAGCTCTATGAAATCTTTGAGAGCTGAAAGGTTGCATGATTTAATTTATCATGGCAACAGGTCAATTCCACCAGCAGAGTTTGCTTCCGTAAGTGTATGGTTTGACAATTCTAGCAAGATCTTTCCATTTGAAGAGCAGGAGATATCAATAACAAGAAAAGTGAACAAGAGTGGTATGAGTTTGTTCAAACTAAATGGTAAAACAACAACGAGAGAAAAAATCCTTGAAGTTTTATCTGCAGCCAGAATTCATCCCGACGGTTTTAACATAATAATGCAAGGTGATGTTAACCAAGTTATTGAGATGACACCCGAAGAAAGAAGATATATAATAGACGATGTTTCTGGCATAAGTCAATACAATGAGAAAAAAGAGAAAGCTAAATCGAACTTAGATAAAGTCGAGGCGAAATTGAAGGAAGTTGAAATAATAATTTCTGAGAGAATGCAAAGGCTGAATGAGTTGGAAAATGATAGAAACATAGCTTTGAGATACAAAGATTTACAAAAAAATCTTGAAAGACTAAGAGCATCTTTAGCTCACCAAAAGTATGTTTATTTGCTTAATGATTTTAAAAAATCAGACGAGGAAATTTCTCTTAGCGACTCTCAGATACAAGAATTGGAGGATGAGATAAAGAGAATTGAAAAAGATATAGAATTGGCTGAAAAAAGAAAAGAAGAAATAGCTAACAAAATGTTCGTTCGTTCTAAAGATAGCAACATTCGGCTAGAAATAGAAGAATTAAGAAGCAGAATTGCAAGAAATGAAACTAAAATAGATTCGAATATGCGTGAAATTGATAGAATAAATGATATGATCAACAAACTAGATTCTTTAAGAGGTGAAAGGAGAGGTTTTAGTCGGGGTGTACAAGCAATACTTGATTTGAAGAGAAAAGGAGTATATGGTGTAATAACAGATTTGATAAAAGTACCTAAAGAATATGAAATAGCTGTTGAAGTAGCTGGAGGTCCCAAGCTGCAAAACATTGTAGTTGAAGACACTTTGATCGCAACCGAATGTATAAATTATTTGAAGAGAGAAAAAATAGGACGTGCAACTTTCTTACCTTTAAACAAGATAAAACCGAGAAAACTAAAACAAGAAGAAAGAGCAATTCTGAAAAAACCTGGGGTCATAGGTGTTATAACAGATTTGATTGATTATGATAGAAAGTTTTCTGCTGCTATAGAACATGTTTTTGGAGACACAATTGTTGTTGAGAATTTGGGTGTAGCTAGAGATGTTGGTATCGGTACGGTAAGAATGGTTACTTTAGATGGAGATTTGATAGAACCATCGGGTGCAATGATAGGAGGTTATTATTTAAAGAAAGATATACTTGGACCAGAACAAGAGATAAACGAATATACACAAGCAAAAAGAGAATTAGCTGAAGAAATAAATTTCTTGAGGATTGAAATCGAGCAGATTGAAAAGAAAATAGAAGAATTAAGAAAAAGTGAAGAGAAAGAGTCAAAAGAAATAGTTGAATTAGAAGAGGAAAGAATTAAAATAGAACAAGACATTGAAGAATTGAAAGATAAAAGAAAAGAAAAATATGAACAAAGGATAGCATTGCAAAATAAACTTAATAAACTAAAAATAAAAGGTGCAAAGTTAGAGGCTGAACTAGAAAATTATAGAATAGAAGCAGAAAAATATGGTCAAATAGATTTTATTGATGAAAAACCAGAGATACTTGAAATGCAAATATCTGATGCTATAAGAGAGTTGAATTCGCTGGGGTTGGTTAATTTAAAAGCTATCGAAGAATACGACGCATTTAAAGTTGAGTTTGATGAGTTGAAAAATAAATATGATACTATAAACAAAGAAAAACAATCTATTCTCGAAATGATAGAGAAAATTGAAGAAAAGAGAAAAGAAGTTTTTTACGAAACTCTAAGTGGGATTAATGAAAATTTCAAAAAAATATACAAAGAAGTTGTTGGTGGTGAAGCTTCACTAGAATTGGAAGATCCTTTGAATATCGAGAGTGGTTTACTAATTCAAGTTAATCCTACCGGTAAAGCTGTTCTTAATATAGATGCAATATCAGGTGGGGAGAAATCTTTTACAGCTCTTGTTTTCTTATTTGCTGTTCAAATGTACAAACCCGCTCCTTTCTATATATTAGATGAAGTTGATGCTTTTTTGGATAAAGTTAACACCAAAAAAGTTGTTGACATGATAAAAAAACTATCTAAAAAAGATCAATTTATTTGCATTACCCACAATGATTACACAATAAAGCAGGGAGACAAAGTATATGGTGTAACATTAGAGAACGGCGAATCTAAGATACTAGGGCTTGAAATGCCTGAGGCTAGCTAAATGAATGAACAAGATTTGCTAAAGAAAGTAATGGAAAGCGAATCTTGGGAGGAGGTTATTTACCATATAGTGAGTTTGGAAGGTTTAGATCCTTGGGATATAGATATTGTTAAATTGGCGAACTCTTTTTTGAATTATATAGAAACCATAAGAATGCTTGATTTCAGAATTCCAGCTAAAATTGTTTTTGTTGCTGCAATATTGCTTAAGCTAAAAGTTGAGACCTTATTTCCACATGAAGAAGAAATTATGCCAACAATACCGGAAGAAATAGATGAATACAAAATTCTTAGAGAAAAATTATCACAAATAAAATTAAAACCACCGTTGGAGAGAATTCCTAAAAGGAATGTTACTTTGGAAGAACTAGTTAACGCTTTAAGAAAAGCATTAGCAGTTAAAGAGAGAAAAGAAATAAGAAAACACACACTGGGCAGGAAAATTGTGAACAATATTGATATAAGTGAAGAAGATATTGAAATAAGAATCAAAAAATTAATGGACGAAATAGATTTTTTAATAAAGAAATTAAACGCAGACAAAATTGAATTTTCAAAAATAGTTGAAGATTGGAATAGAGATGAAATAGTGAAACATTTTCTGCCATTGTTGTATTTGTCAACAAGAGGAAGCATCGAAACTCAACAAGAAGATTTTTTCGAAGAAATATTCATTAAAAAGAAAAATTGATTTTTATGATGGATAAAAACGCTTCGTTTATAGGAAATTTTAAAATTTATTTTACTATTTTAATTATTATAATAGTTATTCAATTTTTCATTTTAATAAAATTAAAAAATAATTATGATTCTTATAAAAAACAAGATGAATTTTATATAAAGGATTTACAGAACAAATTGGAATTGCTCTATAATGAAAATAAAGCATTGAAAACAGATATAAAAAATATTAACGCAACTTATATGCAAATTCAAGAGAATTTAAGTTCCACGATAAGAAAAATTGAATACTATGAAAAACAATTGGAAGATTCCATTTCTTGGTTTAAATCTAACTCTATTTTGAACGAAACCTATATTAATGAATTAAAAGGCACCAACAATTTGAAGAAAACGGTTATAGATCATTTAAAAGAACATTGTCTTTTAAAAACAAACATTTGTCATATAAAATTAAGTTGTTTTTATCTAGTAAATTCAGAAAAATTGAAATACTATTATAAAAAAGATATAGAAACAACCGGTAGGTCAGACAAGTTACTTTCTATAAACGAATTTATGTTAAACGGTGGCGGAGATTGCGAGGACTATTCTTTATTTTACAAAGCTGAATATAATTATCTTTTAAAACAATGTGAAGATTTTGAAACGAATAAAATAATTTTAGAAAGTTGGGAAACGACAGATAAAAACAATGTTTATTGGTTAAATTTCCAAAAAACATGGTACTTAGAAAGAGCGTCTGCTGTTAATTTAAAAGAAGGTTACATATACCCAAACATCGTTTGTGGAAATATTTATGATTTAAATCAAAATAAAATTACTGGACATTGCGTCGTGGCTTTTACTAAAAAAATTATAGAGACTAAAGAAGATATAGAGCAACTTGATAAAGCGCCTTTGATAGAGCCGCAAGACGGAAGTTATATGGGTTTAATTAATGATAAATCTTCGAATATTTTTTTGTTAACAGAAGATAATTATGATTATAATTTAGATTCTTATATTTATGAAATTATAACAGATCAAGATTTGTTTATTTTTTTAGATAATTATAAAACTTGGGTTAGTTATTCAACTTTTAAAAAAGAACTTGAAGAAAGTAAAATAAAAATTTTGAATATAATAAATTCAACAGTTTAATAATATTTTTCCTTAAAATTTATATTTTTTAGAATTCAGAATTAAAAAATTAATTAAATAAATCATATATTAATTGTTGGAAATGGAAAGGGAACTTTGGAAAAGTAAAATCGGTTTTCTAGCAGCTGCCATAGGGTCAGCTGTAGGTATCGGAAACATATGGCGATTCCCTTATATAGTAAGCATTTCAGGTGGTGGTAGCTTTCTAATTCCATATTTAATTTGTACATTGATTTTCGGCATTCCACTCTTAATAATAGAGTTAGCTACAGGAAGAAGATTTAGAGGATCTACAATCACAACTTTTGAAAGAATAAATCCCAAATTCAAATTTCTGAGTTTTATACCAACTTTAGTCGTTTTTATAATATTGTGCTATTATCTCGTTGTTGTTGGATGGATTTTGGGTTATTTTACATCATCCATTAGCAATAGCGCCATTGAATTTTCCACTTTCTCTAAAAGTATTGAACCAACAGTTTTTTCTATTCTTAGTTTATTAATCTTGACATTTATTGTTATGAATGGCGTTTCCAACGGAATTGAAAAAGTTTCTAAAATAATGATGCCTTTGTTTTTTGTGCTTTTAATCATTCTACTTCTAGTAACTTTATCTATACCAAATTCTATCCGTGGAATTTTATATTATTTCAGACCTGATTTTTCAAAATTAACAGACGTTAAAGTGTGGCTACTAGCTGCAGGTCAAGTTTTATTTTCATTATCAGCAGGTTACGGTATTATGTTGACTTATGGAAGTTATCTAAAAAGAAATGAGCACATTCCAAGCCTTTCTATTTTGATAGCAGTTGCAGACACGCTAGTTGCAATATTTGCAGGTATTATAATTTTCGGTGTAATCTCTTCTTTTAATTTAAGACCAACTGAAGGACCGCATTTGGCTTTTGTTGTTTTACCAAAGGTGTTTGAAAGTATGCGTTTTGGCTCTATTTACAAATCAATATTTTTCCTTTTGCTTTTTATAGCCGGGATAACATCAGCTGTTTCAATGAAGGAAGTTGTAATATCGAACATGATAGACGAATTTGGTATTACGAGAACAAAAGCGATGACAATAGTTACACCTGCTTTAACTATGCTTATGCTTTTAATTTCATTGAATTATAGTGGTTTTTTTATTTCTTATTATAACTTCTTAAGTGAACTTGACATGATTTTTGGTAATTTACTTACTCTTATATCAGCAACTGTTGTTTGTGCTGTGATAGCTTGGGGTTGGAATTCAAAAGAATTGCTGGAAGAAGTTGACATAGAATTGGAGAAAATTAGCAAATGGTTAGATTATTTTTTTGAACATGACATATTACTCATTCTTGTTAAGTTTATAATACCAATTTGCTTAGTTTTGCTTTTTTTACTCAAATTACTCGGTTTTATTCAGCTATAGATAATCTAGATAGCCGTTCCAACATTTCATTAGAAGTTAATCCTTCAACTTTTATATTGTTTACTATAAGAGTAGGTGTTTTAGTGACATTAAAAACATTCTTCAGTATTTTTATTCCTACGTTATCCAAATCAAAATCCAACGCGAATATCATTACATTATCTCTGTGTTTTTCATAAAAATAATCCAATATTAAACCTTGGTTTTCACTTTCTTCTGTATTATCTTTGTTGGAGTAAAAGAATAAAATCATTGTTATATTTCTTTTACATTTTTTTTCTAATTGATTTATGAAAACCCATTGTTTAATAGAAAGCGAAGAATATTCTTGTTTCAACGCAATTAAATCTTCAGAATTTTTTCCTAAACTTTTTTCTAAAGAATCCAATCTTTTTCCAAGCTCACTCCTCTTACTGCCTATTTCTTCTACAGGTATATTACATGGGAATTCTGAAATAAGCATATTTTCTAACTCCATATTTAAAAACTCGTTTTTCAATTCTTCTTGAGTTCTTTTAAATTCTTTCAAATTTTTATTTGTTAAAAAATAACCGAAAATAATACCCAATAAAAAAATTAAAGCAACGGAAACTATTACAGCCAAATGTTTTGAAAAGTTTATTTTATCCTTTTCCATACAACTACCATTTTGGTTTTTTATTAATTAAAATATAGATTAACGATATAAATCTGAAAACGCAAAGCAACCATCCATAAAAAAATATGAAAATTATGTATTCGATTCTTATTTTTTCTCTTATTTTTTTTGTCGAGATGAAATAAATTATTGTTGTTAGAGCTAAGCTTAAAATTGTAAGCAAATAAATCATTTTGAATGTTATAATTATTGGATGCGGCTCAAAATTTAAAAAATAATTCAGATCAAACTTGACTAAATAAAAGTTTTCAATAGAATCTTTTATAGAATTGAAAAGCAATATTGGCCAACCTATAGCAAAAACTATAGCAAAAATTGTTGATATGATAATTGAAGGCAAAAGATAAAAACCGAGCTCACCGTATTTTGTTCCAATAAGTTCCTTGTATTTTCTTATATTATAAAGAGTTCCATAATCCCATCTTATTCTTTGTCTCAAGAGTTTTTTCAAAGTACTCGGAACTTTGGTATAGACAAAAGCATCTAAAGCATGCTCAACGGTATAACCCATTTTTTTAATTCTGAGACCCATTTCAAAGTCTTCTGTTATATTATTTTTGTCAAATTTACCATATTTCATCAAAAACTTTTTTCTTATTATCGGTGCTCCAGGAACAACACTTAGAGATTTAGAGAAAGCTGAGATCTTCTTCAAAAAAGATGCTAAAGAATATTCCACATCTTGCAACTTTTCTATAAGATTTTCCCTATTCCACGGTTTTAGAGTTGGTATAACAGCAGCAACTCTTTTATCTTCAAAATATGGCATCATTTTCTCTATACAATTTTTTTCAGGAAATGAATCCGCATCTAGAATAAATATGAAATCTGAATTACACTTGTCTATTCCAAAATTTATTGCATCCGCTTTCCCACCATTTTTTTTGCTAAAAACTTTAACACCTAGTTTAAAAAATTTTCTTGCTTGCTCAGCAGTGTCATCTGTAGAGCCATCATCTATAACAATTATTTCTTTGGGCCAATCAAGATTCAACACAAAAGAAATTGTTTGAGCGATATTCTTACCTTCATTGTAAGCGGGTATCAATATTGATATTTTTTCCTTTTTTGTGATAGTTCTTTTTTTCGATGAAAGGTTTTCTAAATATGTTATTATTGAGTAAGTTGAAAAGTAAAGACCAAAAAAAACAGACAAGTATAGAAATATGTCATAAATTTGTTTCAAGTAACTGACCATAAAAATAATCTTGAGAAATAATATTAAATTGTTTATATTATAATAGATAAATTGATGAGAATTGTTATAGTAGTTTTATCTGTTTTATTGATAGTTTTAGCGTTATTTGCCTTCAAAAACCGATCAGATATACAAATTAATGCTTGTATAGAATTGTGTAAAAAACAGCTAGAAGAAGGCGAAGATTTAACAAAAGGACCTTGTTTATCAAACAAAATCTCTGATGGATGGGTTTGTGATGTCGCTCATAATCCAAGAATAGAAGAGGACAACAATCCAGAAAACCAGTGTTCAGAATATCTAAAGTCTGCTTATCATTTTGTGGAAGTTGACCCAAATTGTAATTTAATTCGTGCAGTTTAAAAGGATAATTGAAATTGTTTTACAAAAAAGATAGTTTTATAAATCCTTTTTTATCAAAATCTTTATATTTTGTCACAAAATTATGATAAGAGGTGAAAAATATGAGCGTAACCATATATACGACAGATACATGCCATTTTTGTCATATGGCCAAAGATTATTTGAAATCAAAAAATGTTAAATTCAAGGAAATTAATGTTGGAAAAGATCCTAAAGCTGCTAGAGAAATGATAGAAAAAACAGGTCAAATGGGAGTTCCTGTAATAGAAATAAACGGAAAAATAATAATAGGTTTCAATAGAATGGCAATAGACAAAGCTTTAAGCGAAAAATGAATCTATTCAATAAATTCAACATCATCTATAATTCCATCTGAATCTGTGTCTATTCCTTTGACAATTTTTGCAATAATTCTATTATCATTAACATTACCTTTTTGAACCTCTTTGAGATATTTGGTAAATCCTATAATAGCAGACAAACTGCCTCTAAAACCCTTTCCAGATAGAAACAATATTTCTTTCTTTTCATTGAATGGGTTTGACATTCTTATTATGACACCGATTTCTTTTTCTCTGTAAATGTTTTTTGATAAAGTTGAGATTATTCTCCAATCTAAAAGTTCTTCAGAGTAATCAAAGTAAATTGGCAATTTTTTATTTATTTTTTCTGAGATCATATTTGCTTTAGGTCCACCTATAATAATCAGATTGTTTTTCAAATCGTTTTCATCGATTTGTGTATCTAGTTTATAGAATGGCAATTTTATATCAGAAATAAATTGGCCAATATAAGCGCTAAGATTGATTACACAATAACCATCAGAGGCAGAAGATTTGTATTTTCCGTGTGGATCTGGACTACCTATTATTATAATCGCATTCAGTTTACCATTTTCAATGAAAGGATTAAGAAAGGCTGCTTCAGCCGGTTTTGTTTTTACGTTCTTTATGAAATCTGTATCAAAAATTTTGAACGATATTGTCGGTGATGCTAAAGAATATATTTTAGCCACAGCGCCAACTCTTTCTTCAGTGTTTTCTAGTTTTATTATTCCAACCTTTTCTAATTTTCTCATGTGATAATAAATTTTCTGCTCATGCTGTTTCAATCTTCTTGCAATATCCATAGCACATGCTGGAGAAGAAGATAATTCTTTTATTATTTTCAGTGAAAGATCATTAGAAAAAACAGATAATGCTTTTGGATTTTCTATTAACATAGTTTCATATATCTTTTGTCCATTTTTTGTTTCTTCGATCAAATATTTCATAAATTATAATAGGAATTATAATGTTATAAATTTTATTTTATAGGTTTTCATCTAATTTGCTTTATTTTATACAAAATTTGAAAAAAATTTTTAGATTTTTTTTAGATTTTTTTTATATACATCACAAACATATAATAGAATAAGGGATTGGAAAAGGGAGGCAAAACCGTTGGGGTGGACCGAGACATAAGCGCCTCCCAATTTATCCTGGATGTGTTTAATATGGAGTGTCCTTACTGTAGTTCGAAGAGGGTAAAATTTTTGTCTACAAAATTTCCTACTTCTCATGAGTGTTTGAAATGTCACAAAGTCTTTGTTGAACCAAATTCAATGTTGATCGACGAGTGAGGTTTGATATGGATTTATATGATTTGGTTAGACATCTAACTTCACGACGTGGAAATAACAATGTAAGATGTACTTTTGAAGAACTTGTAAGAAAGTATGGGGAAACTAATGTAACAACTGTTTTTTTAAATGGTGGTGATGATACGTTAGTTTTGTGTCAAAGGGGGAACAGAACAATTGTTTTCAAGAGGTGCGAAGAAGATAATACTTACAGGCAATTTCCACTTTGAAATAATTTTATTTTTACATCACGTCAGGTGTTTCAATTCCAAGTAGAGTTAGACAGTTTTTTAGTACTATTTTGAATGCTTTAGTCAGAGTCAGTCTAAAATTTCTTACATCTCCCTCTGACTGAATTACAGGGCAATTTTGGTAAAAATTACTAAAAGTGTTAGATAATTCATAAGCATAATTACAAATCAAATTTGGCTTGTATTCAATAGAGGCTTTCTCAACAACTTCCGGAAATTCAGACAACTTTTTTATTAATTCTTTTTCTTCCAAAGTCAAAATTTTCATCTTAAATGTTTTTTTAAATTTGCCTGCTTTTTCTAAAATATTTTTAGCTCTTACATGCGCATATTGCAAATAAGGACCAGAATCTCCTTCAAAAGAAATTGACTCGTCAATGTCAAAAGATATTTCTTTAGCTGTTCCGACTTTAAGCATAGAATATTTAACAGCTCCTATAGCCACTTTTTCAGATATTTCTTCTATTTTTTCTTTGCTATATTTTCTTTTTTCATTAAAGTGTTTTGCTAATCTTCTTTTAGCCTCTTCTATAATATCTTCAGCCAAAACAACATTACCCAATCTTGATGACATTTTCCCTCTTTTCAATTTAACCCAGCCATAAACCAAGTGAAATTCTTTGTCTTTGTATTTTTTTTGATCTAGCAATTCTAAAACTTTAAATAAAACTTTGAAATAGCTTGTTTGCTCAGGTCCGACAACATGTATACATTTGTCCAATTTTCCAAATTCTGAAAATTGAAGTTCAGCTAACTTTAAATCCTTTGCTTCATAAGTTGGTAAACCCAAACTGTTGACAAAAACTCTTTTATCTAATCCGTACGGTTCACCATCGAAAATTATAGCGCCTTGACTTTCTTTAAGTATGCCTTTCTTCAAAGCTTCTTTAGCTATATCTACCCCTTCAAGACATTCGCTTTCAAAATAATATCTATCGAAATGTGTGTAAACTCTTTTATAGATTTTTTCAAAATATTCTAAACTCCATTCTCTTGTTTTTTTCCAGATTTTATATATTTTGTCTAACTCAAAGTTTTTTCCAGAAACAAATTTCATAAAGTCTGTTTTTCCAGATTCTATTTTTCTCACTTCTTTATTGTATTTTTGTGCCGATGCATATATCAAATAATTTATATCTTTTATAATTTTTTTTGCATTTTCATCTTCTTCATAAGCTTTGCTTCCAAAAACATAGCATTTTCCAATAAAATCGATTTTTTCTTTTATCGTTTTTAATTTATCTAAATACTTTTCATAATCTTTTGTTTGAAATATCCCATACAAACATTTAGCTATATGTAAGCCAACATCACCTTGATAATTAGCTCTAATCGTTTTGTATCCAGTCATATTTAGTATTCTGACAACAGATTCGCCTATTGATATATTTCTTAAATGACCTATATGAAACATTTTATGAGTGTTTGGATGAGCAAATTCAACCATGTATTTTTTGCCTTTGCCTATATTAGATGAGCCGTAATCTTCGTTTATAAGAGAGAGCAACTCTTCAGCAAATTTTTCATAGTTTAAAAAGAAGTTTATATATCCACCTCTAGCTTCTACTTTTTCTATAAAAGAATTTTTAGGCAATTTAATTTTTTCAACAATTTCTTCAGCTATTTTTACTGGGGATTTTTTAATTTCTTTTGCAAGAATGAAAGAAATGTTGCTGGCAAAATCTCCAAATTCTTTTTGTGGCGGCGTTTCCAGAATAATTTGATCTTCGTAATGTTTGGTAATATCTAAACTTCTCAAAACTTTTTTTACTTCATTTTGTATTTTTTCTTTTATTTTCATTTCTTCCAAACACCTCAAGTTTAATTAATAGCAATTCTAGTAATATAAAAAATAATGAAAAAATAAGCAATAAAATGTTTTCTAAATAAATTTTTTTTGCCAATATTATAGCTAGCCCAAAAACATAGAAAGGTATCCTAAAAATATAAACAAGCAAACTTACCTTTTCATATTTAACTCTTTTATCAAATTTTATGAATAGCAAAAATACAGATATTAAAATTAAAAGAATATAGAACTCTTGTGATTTTGAAAGATTAAAGCTAGTTTCTATAAAATTTATAGGAGTAAAAATTATTAGAAAAAGAAAATAACTTGCTATTGTGGCGATAAAGTATTTGAATAAATTTACTTTTCCAAAATTGTTTTTCTCAAAGACATAAATTAACAAAAAGAAAGTAAATGATATTAGCAGCCACCCAATGAAATTGTTTGCCGGTACACCAAAAAAACCTTCTGTGAAAGAATATTTTATCCAAGTCCAATAATCCAATCTTATTGCAACTACATCTATTGCTAAATCTACAAGTAAAACTAATAATGAAGCAGCAAAAATTTTAGAAAATTCTTTCATTGGTAGTGAATCTGCTATGCGTTTACTTGTATATATTATAATTCCCCAGGATAAAGCGACAAATAAAGGTAAATTGAATAAAAAAAATGTGAAATTTTTATTATAGTAATAACCACCGGTTTTGCCATGCGACAATAAAATGTTGAAATTCTCAAAAATTATAGCGTAAAGAGTAGCGAATAAGAGCAAATTGATATATTTTCTGTCATATTTTGATACATAAATCACACATCCAAGAAAAAGTAAAATTATACCAATTTCTGGTAATAGAAAACTATAATCCATAATAAAGGTTTTAAATTTATACATTTTAATTATTTTGAGATGTCTAAAAAAAGGACAACACCGTAACTTTTTCTAAGTTTTATTTAGACATTAAAACAATCTAAGGTGATTCTATAACCAAAGTAAAGGATATTGAATGGAGAAAGGGAATGAAAGTTCGTGAACTGGTGAAAGATTTAGGTAGATGTGGATTTCAAGGAGTTGAACTAAATAGAGCTGTAGAGTGTATTGCTAAAATGAAAAGAGAGGGCGCGAAAATATATCTAACATTCACGTCTAATATGACTACGTCAGGATTAAGAGGATTTTTTGCTCAATTGATTGAGCTAGGAATGGTAGATGTTGTGATAACAACGGTAGGCAGTATAGAAGAAGATATAATGAAAGCTATCGGCGAAGAATTTCTAATAGGTAACTATTCGGCTGATGATGTTGGTTTGCATGAAAAAGGCATTAACAGAGTAGGCAATCTACTTATAAGAAACGAAAGTTATGAAAGATTCGAATCTTACATGCTGGAAATATTAAACAAATTGTACAAGAAAAAAAACAGGTATAGTGTTACTGAAATGTTGAGAGAGATAGGGCTGATGATCAATGATAAAAGATCTATTTTATATCAAGCTGCTAGAAAAAATATACCTATATTCTGCCCAGCGATAACAGATGGCGCTTTCGGTTTCCATTTGTTTATGTTTCAGCAGGATCACAAAGATTTTATTGTAGATGTTATAAAAGATTTTGCTGAATTGATTTTTAGCACAACTCATGACGATAAGAAAGGAATAATAGCTTTGGGTGGTGGAGTTTCAAAACATCATGCTATATTAGGAACGTTGATAAACGGTGGAGCAGATTATGCTGTCTATATGACAACAGCTCATGAATATTCAGGCAGTCTAAGTGGCGCTACAACAAGAGAAGCTAAAAGTTGGGGTAAGATAAAAGACAATGCAGATGCAGTTACTGTCATAGGCGATGTTAGCGTCTTTTTTCCTTTAGCAATGATGGCTGTGTTAGATATATTAAGCGATGAGGGTGTTATAAATGAAGTCTAGATTCATTGTCAGTAAATCTAAACTGTTGAATCAATATAAAATTCTCAAGGATTTAGGTTTAGAAATTTCTTACAGTTTAAAAACATTTCCAGAAATAGGATGGATTTTGGAGGAGAATACAGATTCTTTCTTCACAATACATATGATGGAAACTTTAAGTTTTGTTAAAGACATGAAAAGAGTTTGGTTTGTTGCACAGGCTTGGAATTTGGAAAAAATAGACGAATTGATTTCTAAGGGCGTTGAGAAATTTATTGTTGATAATGAGGCTGATTTGAAAACTTTATTAAAATATCTTGAAAAAAACGATAAAAAAATCGACTTACTTCTCAGAATGAAAATGAGAGAGCACACAATTTATACGGGCAAATATTTTGTTTTTGGTATGTTTTCAAAACAGATTAATGAAATGATACCTAAATTGAGAAAAAATAAAAAGATAAGAAAATTGGGCATTCATTTTCACAGAAAAACTGAGAATACAAGCGAATGGAATTTGAAAGAGGAATTGTCTCAAATGCTTGATGAAGAGACGATAAAAAACATAGATATAGTTAACATAGGCGGAGGATTACCGATAGCTTACAAAAATGTAAGCGACAGAAATTTGAATTTCATTTTTGAAAAGATTGTTGAATTGAAAGATTGGCTGAAAAAATATGGAATAAGAACAATTATTGAGCCGGGAAGATTTTTAGCTGGACCTCCAACTAAACTTGAAACAGAAATCATTGCGATATATGACAACAACATAATAGTTGATGCTTCTGTTTACAATGGTGCTTTGGATACAATTATTGTGCCATTAAAACTTCTTGTTGAGGGGGAAACAGAAGAAGGAGATAATTATGTCATTAAAGGATGTACACCTTGTTCACTAGACATATTTAGATATGATGTGAAATTTAAAGAAAAGCCAAAAGTTGGTGACAAAATTGTTTTTTTGAACGCCGGCGCTTACTGCTTTACAACAGATTTCTGTAACTTGCCGAAGCTAGAGACAATTTTTGTTGATTAAGCTGAAATCATTTCTATATATGGATAAATCACTTTTTCCAAAACCCAGTCCAATTCCTCCAAATCAGGTACTTTTTTCGGATCTATCCATTTGAATTCCTTTATATTTTTAGCTAATTTAACTTGTCCTGATTTTAATTCGGATACATAACTTATAGCCACATTCTGCTCTTTTTTATCTTCGTTTACATCAACACATACATCTATTGGGCTAAGAACTTCTATTTCCAAGCCACAGTCCGATTTTACATTTCTTTTTAGTGAGTCTATACCATCTTCGCCGAAATTCATTGTTCCACCAGGCAACCCCCATTTGTCGCTTGAAAAGCTATCATTTGATTTTCTCAGCAAAACAAGTATTTTTCCGTTGTTTTCAATTATTCCATATGTTGATACAAAGATTTTTTCCATAAAATAATATTATATGCAAAAGAATTTATTTGAGTTGTATAGATTAAGCAAATATTTGAACAACATCTTTATCAACTAACTTATGGTCTAAACCAACTTGCGACCCTTGATGCTTTACAGAATTGCCCCAAACTCTTGCAAACCTAAAGTGTTTTAAAAAATCTTTGTGAACAAATTTTACAACATCTTCCACAGTAGCACTTTTTTTGAATATTATTGGTTTCTCTTCTATTTTGTTTTTCGTTTTAGTATAAACTCTTATAACATTAATATTGTTCCATATTTCTTTTTTTATTTTATCCAAATCTAAAGGCCTTTTAGTTATTATTTTAATCGATTTAACATTTATTTTGTTTTCATTAAATATTTTGTTTAACTCAATTCTTTGTTGACTCAAATCTTCATTTCCATCAATAACTCTTATTATCAAATCACAATTACGAGCAATACTCATCCATTCGGGTTCAAAAGTTGATGGTATTTCAACAATTTGTATCCAAACATCTTCATACTTCATCATACCAACTTGGGGTTTTATTGTTGTGTATGGGTGAGTTCCAATCCCAACCTCAACACCTGTCAATTGTTTTAACAATGTACTTTTACCAGAGCCTACTAAACCAACTAAACAAACTTGCCCAACACCTTCTTTTTTTATAGTAAATGCTGTTCTTGCGCCTTTAGCTTCCTTTTGTGACTTTAATTTTGACAGTCTTTTTTTAAGTTCAGCTAAAGCCTTTTCAGAACCATGGTGTCTTGGAAGAAGTCTTATCATTTCTTCCAAATATATTATTTTTTCTTGTCGTGTCTTAGCATTTCTGTATTTCTCTTCAGCTATGTAGTATTCAGTGGTGGCGTTTACCGGCATTCTCATCCCTCGTTACTTCCATCAGAACAGTATTGCATTTTTTGCATATTTTTACAATCATTCCCGAGCCTGGTAAACCCTTAGATCCAGATAATCCAGTTCCAAGACCATAAAAATTTGGTTCAACTCTAAAATCTTTAGTGAATTTTTTACATCTAGGACAATAATATTCAATCATCCTCATTTTTCCCACCATTCATAATTAGTTTGGCTGCGTATATGTGAGAACATTCTTTGAATTTCAATGAAAAAAATTCGCAATCGCAAGTGAAATTTTTTTTGTTTTTGTCAAATATTACTGAATGTACATCATCGCCAGACTCGACATCGAAATATATTCTTTTATCGTTTTCTATGCCCTTTTTAATTTTACCTTCTTTGAATAACCAATATCCTTTCCTTTTTGTTCTCCAAGACAAGTCGGACATTAAATTTAAATTAATTAATAAAAGTTTAATTGTTACTGTTAGTAGTGAGAGCATGGAAGATTTTTTAAAACAGCTAAAACAAATGAAAGCCAAACGAATTTTTATTCAATATCCAGAAGGATTGAAAACAAAAATAAAAGAGATAGGAAAACAATTAGAGAAGGAAGGTTTTGAAACAGTAATTTGCTGTGAGCCAGTATTTGGAGCGTGTGACATCAGAGACATAGAAGCTAAAAGGCTTGAGTGTGACGCCATATTACATATAGCCCACACAGACTTTGGTTTAAAATCTGATTTACCTGTCGTATACTGGGATTATTTTTTTGATGTAGACCCAATTCCTATTTTGAAAAAAGAATTCAAAAAAATAGAAAATTACAACACGATAGGTATTTTTACCAGTTTACAGTATATGTCAGCAATGAAAAAGGTGAAAGAATTCTTGGAAAGTAAAGGAAAAAAAGTTTTGGTTGAAAAATCAGAAAAATATGAGGGACAAGTGCTTGGATGTAGAATACAAGTTGCGATTAAATTGAAAGATAAGGTTGATTGTTTTTTGTATGTGGGTGCTGGCAAATTTCATCCTTTGGGCGTCGCGTTATCAACAGATTTACCCGTATTTTCTTTAGATTTAGAAAAAAATGAGATATTGAATCTTGAAAACGAAAAAATGAAATATTTGAAAAAAAAAGCATGGCATGACGAAGAATTGAAGAATGCTAAAACGGTTGCTTTAATTGTTTCTTGGAAGAAAGGGCAGAACAGAATAAAGGAAGCGTTTGAATTGAAAAAAGAATTGGAAAGAAAAGGGAAGGAAGTTTACATTTTAGCACTCGATGCTTATTCAAAAGATAAAATCATTGGAATGAAGTTCGATGCAATTGTTAGTATGTTGTGCCCGAGAATGGATGATGAGATTTTATAAACTAAAAACATATATTTTTTATAAAATGTTAACCTAGAATTGGAGAAAATTCATGCTTTTTAGAAAAAACATGAGAACATTAGCGAAGATTGTTTCAATACTGATAACATTGAGTTTAATTTCTAATTTTGTTAAAGCTTGGAGTTATGAAACTCATTTATTTTTGTGCGAGGAGATATATAATGGGAATGAAGAATTACGCAAAATGTTAGATAAAAAAGAATTTCTCAGAGGATGCAATGCGCCTGACATAGAATTTAAAGATCAAAATTATCACAACTGTTATATAGCTAAGGAGTGTAAATACATCAATGTTAGCAATACAAAACCAGGAACATTAGCATATTTTACAGAAATAAATGATTGTTTCAATGAAACATACTTGAGCTGCCCTGCTATTTCTAAATTTTACGAGTCGATTCAAAAGGCTAAAAGTGATAAATTCTCATTTTATATCGGTGCAGCTACACATTATTATTCTGATGCATTCGTTCCTTTACATCAAGTTACTGGAGAAGATTATAGGAATTGTCATCTGTCTTTTGAAGATAAAGTAAATGAAAAAATTATTAACAAAGAATTGTTCTGGTCAGTGTCTCAAAAATGTACATTTTATTTTCCGTGTAAAGCGACGGTTAAAACTATAAGAAAGTGCAATCATAATTATACAGCTGAGATAAAATTTTCTTATACAGATATGATTAATGTTATTATAAACACAGATAATGCTATATCTAAAGAATTAAACATAAAATCAGGTGACTATTCTTATCTTTTGAAAAGAAAACCAACAGGTTTTTTTATTGCTTTACTGAATAAAATTTTAATCTTATTAAAGAATATTTTCAGTTATAAACAATAATTATAGATAAAAACTAAAATTAAGAAAACAATTGTATTTTGAGAGAATGATAAGAAAACATACTATTCTTTTGTGTATTATTTTGATAATAACATGCTTATTATATATAATTAACAACAAAATCACCGGTTTTTTTTCAAAAAACAGAGAATATGTTCAACATTTAGATTTAACAGTGAAAGAGAACACAACTTATAAATTAGCTTTAGATTATGATTGCCAAGCCACAAATTGTTACTTGAATTTTGTTAAAATTTCAGGAAGTATAATCGGAAAAAACGATTCAAGCAATTATATTAAAATTTTTATTGTCAACGAAGATAAGAAATTTCTTATTTTAAATAAAAATTTTTCTAGCAACAACGACAGAACCAATCAAATATCAAATGATAATTTTCAAGATGAATTATTGAATGAATCTCAACAGCAGATTTATATAAGCGAGGAATTTAATTCAACATTAAATAAAATTACATACTTGGAAAAAACAGAAACCACAAATGAAATTGATGTTTCGGCTAATTCAATAAATAGCAGCTCAGACATACCAATTGAAGTTTCATTTGTCGATGAATGTATCGAAACTTGTAATCTTACTGATGAAAATTTTTATAAAGATTCATATGATATAATTTTTGAGCTAAGTGAGGGCGTAACAGTTAATATAAAACAAATAAAATATTCTTGGTCTTGGTTAACAGAAGAAAAGGATAAGAATATTGTAGAATTAAAAGACAAATATGGTTCATATGTAGGAGAAATTAAAATTCTGAAAGATGAAAAAACAGAAGATAGTAAAAATGTTTATTATAATCTTTTAGCTAAACGTAATGAAAGTTCAGTCTTGATTAAAAAAATAAAATCATATGATGGTATGAGATTGAATATATGGATAGACGATTATTCTGGTAAACAACCAAGTAATGTCAAAATAAACACACCTATAGTAGTATTCAATGATAGTGATATAGAATTTGAATCGTCTGAAATTGTTTTACCAAAGTATGGCGACACAAATGTTATAATGCATTGTAAAGATTGGGATTATTCATCATTTAATTGTAACCTATGGGAACAATATGATGCCAAATTATCGAATCAAAACAGCACGCACATTTGGTTTGCTGTCGAAGAGTTTTCAGGGTGGGGCGCAGGAGGATTAACTTGCGATGAAGGTACTTTGGACGATAATTGTATAATCAATACTACAGTGATCATAACAAACGGTGGTAGTATAAATGGTACAGGTAATTTAATAATTAAAAATAATGGTAGCTTAACAGCGAATGTTGGTAGCAGATTTGAAATAAATATTTCAGGTTATGTGAAAATAGAAGCAAAAGGCAACATTACGGGTAATGTAAACATCACAACATCCAACCTCACGATTGAATCAGGTGCAAAAATAGATGTAACAGAAAAAGGTCATTCTGAAGGAAAAGGCAT
>Ga0123519_10003709_pt1 | contig 25153 bp, 30 predicted proteins | sample YelNatPaOPRAMG02_FD_87396 | JGI IMG/M metagenome (GOLD analysis project Ga0123519, IMG submission 87396) | Hot spring microbial communities from Yellowstone National Park - Yellowstone National Park OP-RAMG-02 (version 2) | ecosystem: Environmental > Aquatic > Thermal springs > Hot (42-90C) ...
TACATCTCGCGGTGAAATTATTAATTTATTTTTATTTTTACTCTCTGAAATTTCATCACTATTATAAATACGCCTAGCGATTTCAAAACAAGCTTTGATTTGTGAAGCCTTTGCTATGCCCAATCCTCTTATATTTTGTAAGTCCTCAAGAGAAGCATCCATTATAGCTTCCAACGACCCAAAATGAGACAATAATTTTTGAGCTGTCATCATTACAGATTCACCTCCTATGCCACGACCTAATATTAATGCTAACAATTCTTGGGCTGACAGCGCATCAGGGCCAAACTTTTGTAGCCGCTCTCGCGGGCGTTCTGAACTAGGTAAATCGTGAATTGTAAATGATTTTTTCATATCTTAAACTCACTTAATTTTTTTCTACTAATTGGCGTTAAAGCGTAAGCTGTAATTTTGATAGAAAACTTTGTTTTGAGGTCAGGGCCGGGAATTATGTATAAATCGTGACTTTTATCATCGAACTTAACAATATAAAGATAAAAATTTTCAGGATTTTTATTAAGGCAATCAACTTCCGACGGATATAAACTTTGCCAAGTATAAGTTCTCCAGTTTTCGCCGATGCCCTTGACTTCGATAAATCTATTATCAGATTCGATGTCATAGCCACATCCTGTCTTACTAACATTTTTTGGATGCCTACCCGACTTCCGCTCGTAATCCATAACAATCTCTATTGCTTTTTTCTCAGATTGATTTTTCATATCTTTTTCTTGCTTTCCTTATTAACATTGCTTGTATTTTCAAGAAAGGCGTCTAAATCGGATTGTTTAATTCGCCAGACGCCAATTTTGGAAGCTTTAAGTTTACCAGCCTCAATGTAACGGACAATCGTCCGGGTGCTGACTCGGAGTATTACGGCAACTTCTTCAATGGTTAAAAGTTTATCAGTTTGATTCTTCATAACTTTAGATTAAGTATAACAGTTTAATTTTCTGTTGTCAAAAAATGACATAAAATGTCGACCAGATAAAGTTATCCCCAGAATTTAAATTTGACAACTCTTTATCAATTAGAGTAAAATGATAATAGAGGGTTACAATTAAATATTTGCCCTACTTGAGTAACAAGCGGGCTATTCTCTTCCTACCAGTTAGGCTGGCGGGATTTTAGAGAATAGCCCGTTTTTGTTTGTTATATCAATTCGAGATTTAAATCCCCAAGTTTTTTCTCGAATTGAGCTTGGGGATTTAGGTTTATAAAAACCGAACAATAAATAATACCCTATCGAGGTCTGGGTAAACAAAAATATGACAGCAAATCTATGCTACCGAAAAAAGCGATTGAGGAGTTCAAGAAGATCTACAAAAAGCATTACGGAGTTGAGTTATCAGATGAAGAAGCAGGTTTTAGAGCCAACAATTTAGTGAATCTTTATAAGGCAGTTTATTCTGATCCGCTTTTTGGTCGCGTGGAAATAGGAAAAAAAGAAAATTATGAAGCTCAGCGAATGTCTTAGTAAAATCGGCAGACCAGTAGCTTACTATCCCAGATTGGCCAAATTCATCGGCTCGGTCAAAACCACGCTTTTCTTGTGTCAGTTTCTTTACTGGGAAGGAAAGCAAAAAGATAAAAAAGAAAGATGGATCTTTAAGACACAGAAAGAAATAACCGAAGAAACCGGCCTAAGTAGATACGAACAAGAACTTGCAAGGAAAGAATTAAAACAGCTTGGCTATCTTGAAGAAACACACAAAAGCATTCCGAGAAAAGTTCACTATCGAATCAAATGGGAAAGATTTAACGACGATTGGGAGCGCTGGATTAAAACGCAGGAATTCGTAGATGAAGAAGACAAGTGCGCAGAAAAGTAGCAGACTTGTATGCTGGAAAACCGCAAACAAGTCTGCGGCAGGTCAGCAGACTATTCCAGAGATTACTTGTCATAGACTTTCAGAGACTACACATTTACTACTTTTGCTTGTTTGTAAATAAATTTACAAACAAGCGCCAGCTGAAGCTGGCGATTAAAACTAAAAATTAAAAATCTACTTAACGCAACTTTTTATGCCCCGATTAAAACATCTACAAGAATATCACAAGCGGGCGATGGAAATGAAATATAAGGGCAGTTCCTATAAGGAGATTGCTGATTTTCTCAATGAAAAATTTAGAAAAAGTAGAAAAACGAAAAATGGCCTTTCTTTTATTGAACAGACTATTAAGGATTGGTTTAAGGAATCCGGCACGCTCTACGAGGATTATCGCTATTATGAGGAACAGATGGACGAAATTCACCGAGAGGCAATGGAGGTCATCAGAAAAGCCGGGGTGCGAATTAGAGAAGAAAACTTTCGGGTTGCCAATGAAATGTTAGTAGCTTTGATGGGGAGTGATAATGACAATATCAAACTCGCCGCCATTAAAGAATTGCTAAACCGAGTAGAAGGCCAGCCAAGGCAATTTTTGAATGTCAAAAAAGACGAGGAAGGATTGTTTGTTTATGAATCAATTATTAGAAAAATCGAAAAAGAGAAAGAGGAAAAAGAGAAGCAAAGAGAAAAAGAAGGATCAGGACTCTGCACAGAAGAATAAGTCCCTGTGGGCAAATCAGCTTGACTTGCTCTCCCAATTAGCATAAGGGGTTATATTGAAACATATGGATGACAATAACAGATCAATAAAATATTACATCTACACCAGGAAATCAAGCGAAGCAGAAGACAAACAGGTGCTTTCGATTGATTCACAGATTAATGAAATGAAAGAAATCGCCGATAAAAACGCTCTTGAAGTAACGGCACTTAAAAAAGAGGCGTATTCAGCCAAAGCACCGGGCCGACCTGTATTTAATGAAATGATGAAAGACATCGAAGCCGGCAAAGCCAATGGTTTGCTTGTCTGGCACCCGAACCGCTTATCCAGGAACTCGGTTGATACTGGCTGGCTGATTTATCTTTTTGATATAGGAAAACTGATTGAAGTAAGAACGCCGAGTCAAATTTTTCACAACACGCCAAATGATAAATTCCTACTTAATCTCTTTTGTAGCCAAGCCAAACTGGAAAATGACAGCAAGGGCAAGGATGTAAAACGAGGATTAAAAGCCAAAGCAGAAAAAGGCTGGTTGCCTAGTGGCGCCAAGCCCGGCTATATGAATGATCCATATGCAGAAAAAGGCAATAAAACTCTAAAAGAAGACCCTGTGAGATTTCCGATTGTTAAAGAAATGTGGCGCCTTATGCTTACCGGCAATTACACGCCGCCGAAAATTGTTGATATTGCCAATGAAAAACTTGGTTATACAACTCCTAAAAAGAAAAAACTGGGCGGCAAGCCAATGAGCTACAGTCAAGGCTATCTGATGTTTAGAGATCCGTTTTATTACGGCATGTTTGAATTTCCGAAAGGATCGGGTAATTGGTATAGAGGCCGACACACGCCGATGATTACCCAGGAAGAATTTAATAAAGTTCAAGAAATGCTTGGTGGCACTGAAAAACCAAGGCCGCAAAAACACATCTTTCCTTTTACCGGCATGATTCGTTGCGGCGAATGCGGGTGCATGATAACCGCAGAAAACAAAACAAAAAGACAGAAAAACGGCGTGGTTCATTATTACACTTATTACCACTGCACTAAAAGAAAAAGGAGGCAGTATAAATGCTCTCAAGGTGTTATTCAAGCCAAAGATTTGGAGGTTCAAATTATTAAAATTTTGGACAATTTAGAAATTCCTCAAGAACTACACGAATTCGGCATGAAATGGATGAGGGAAGAAAACAGAAAACAATCGGGCAATGTTGAAGTATTGTTGGTTAACCTACAAAAAGAATACAAAGAATGCGTTGCTATTATAGACGGCATCATTGATATGCGAGCCAGAAAAGAAATCAACGAGGAAGATTATAAAAGACGGATGGCTGATGCTCAAAAAGAAAAAACCCGCCTTGAGGAACTCTTAAACGACACTGGTGATCAAGTAAACAAATGGATAGAAACAGCCAATGAGGCCTTCGAGTTCGTAGAACACGCTAAAGAAAAATTCAAACTTGGCACCTGGGAGAAGAAAAAAGAGATTCTCTCAGCCCTCGGTTCGAACCTCATCTTAAAGGACAAAATACTCACGATTGACTTAGAAAACTGCCTTGTTCCTTTAAAATCCGTCTCTTTGGCATCAAAAGCAATTTCTAAAAGGTTCGAACCGCACAAAATCCCCACAAATAAACAGAAAATCGAGCGCTTTTACGCTCGAAATTCATCAATGCTCCGCGGGCAGGATTCGAACCTGCAACCTGGGGATTAACAGTCCCTCGCGCTACCATTGCGCCACCGCGGAATATTGTCTATCGGGTATTTCTTATTTTATATTAATTTTATTTTTTTTCAATATTTTTAAAAATTAAATGCCGGTTTATAATTAATATCCTTCCAGTTTTTTAACCTTTTTGTGTTTTCTAATTCGTTCAAGCGCCTTGGCCCCAATTTGCCGAATTCTTTCCCTGGTAACGCCAAATTCTTTTCCCACTTCTTCTAATGTATGAGTGATTCCGTCGTCTAATCCAAATCTCATTGATAATATTTTTTGTTCTCGCGGGGTTAAATCAACCAGAATTGCTTTTAATCTTTCTCTTAACAACCTTCTTGCTGCCTGAAGAGAGGGGGGCGGGGTTTTTTCATCTTCAATAAATTCGCCCAAAACGCTATTTTCGTCATCGTCTCCTACTGGTGTTTCCAGAGAAATTGTTTCTTGAAAAATTTTCATTATATGGTGAACCTTACTAACTTCAACCCCTAACTCAGCCGCAATTTCTTCTGGCAAAGGTTCTCTTCCTAAGGTTTGGAGTAGGGCGCGTTTGACTTTTGTATATTTGGCTATTGTTTCAATCATATGAACTGGAATTCTAATTGTTCTTGCCTGATCTGCGAGCGCCCGGGTAACGGCTTGTCTTATCCACCAAGTGGCGTATGTTGAAAATTTGTAACCTTTTCGCCAATCAAATTTTTCTACTGCTCTTCTTAGACCGATATTTCCTTCTTGAATTAAATCTAATAAGGTAAGATTTGGAGATTTGCCCACATATCTTTTTGCGATAGAGACCACTAGTCGCAAATTGGCTTGCATTAATTTATTCATTGCTTCCTTATCTCCCTTTTCAATTTTTTTAGCAAGTTCCTTTTCTTGTCCAGCAGTTAAAAACGGCGCTTTTCCAATTTCTTTAAGGTAAAGTTGAATAGGATCTACTTTTGTTTCTTCTAATTTAATTCCTTCTAATTTATTTTTTTTGTCCAACTCTAAAAATTCTTTTTTTTCCTTTAACTCTATACCTTCTTTTTCTAAATAGTCATAGAACTTTTCAAGTCCTTCAATGTCTTTTTCCACGTTGGGAAATAAAAAAAGAATTTCAGAGATAGTAATAAATCCTCGTTGCTTTCCTTTTTTAATGAGGGCTTCAACCTTTTCTTTTGAAAAGATTTCTCTTTTCTTATTTTTTCTTTCTTTTAAGACCTTCTTTTTTTTCACCTTTTTCACCACTCTTTTTTTAAGCACCTTTTTAGTTTTTGCCATTTTTCTTGCTTTTTTTCTTTTCATTGCTTTTTTCTTTTTTATGATTTTTTTTGTAGGCATAATTGGTAAAATTCTTTAGTTAATTTTTGGACCATTTCAAAATTTTTTTCTCTTTCTGCTTTTTTTATTTCTTTTGAAATTTCGTTTAATTTTGTTTGTAGGTTTAGCGTTTTAATCTCTTGAAGGCAGTTTTGCAGTTCAATTTCCACCTTTTCATTTTCAATTTCCAGAAATTCTGCCCGAAAAGATAGGTGATTAATTTTTTCTTCAAATTCTTTTAATTGCTTGTTTTGATATTCTTTACCTTCAAAATAGTTAATTAATGTTAGGGTTTGGGGAGATAAAAAAGGAAGATATTCTTTTTTAATTAAACCAATATTTTTCGGCGATTTTAAAAGCAAAGCAATAAAATATTCTTCTAGAAGTTCCTTTCTCGTTTTTTTATTGACCGGAACAACTTCTTTATCTTCTTTTTGGGTTTGGTTAAAATTTTCAATGCCAGTTTGAAAAACCCTTACCTTAGAAAGTTCTTCCAAAATAAATTCCTCTTTTGTTTCCAAAACATTAGCCAGATCTTGAATCCAAAAGTCCTGCTCTATTTTATTGGGAATTTTTTTAATAATTGGTAAAAGAACTTTTAAAATTTTCTTTTTTCCCTCTATTGTGTTTTTATTAAACTGGTTTAAGGTGTTTTCAAAATAAAAATCATGAATTGTTTTTGCGTTTTTAAAAATGGTTTGCCATTGGCTTGGATTTTGAGAAATAACATCTGCTGGATCTTTATCTTCTGGCATTGTTATAATTTTTACATTAAAATCACGTTCTTGAGCCAAATCGATACTTCTTTTGGTAGCGTTATTTCCCGCCACGTCCATATCAAAAGCAGTAAAAAGATTGTCAGAATATCTTTTTAAGATGTTTAACTGCCAACTGGTTAGAGCTGTTCCCGAAACAGCAACAGTGTTTTTAAATCCTGCTTGATGTGCAATAATAACATCCATATATCCCTCCATTAAAATACAACTGTCTTTTTTTCTAATTTCTTGGCCAGCAAAATTTAAGCCATATAAAATTCGTCCCTTATCGTATAAAAGCGTGGCTGGCGTATTAATGTATTTGGCCAAATCTTTTGAATCTTCATTGTTATAAGATGTTTCTAATATTCTGGCTCCAAAACCAATTACTTGAGAACTTAAATCAAAAATAGGAAAAATAATTCTTTTTCGGAAACGATCGTAAAAATTGTTGGTTTTTTCTGATTTTAAAGCAAGACCCGCCTGAACTATTTCTTTTCTTTCAAAGCCCTTACCGATTAGAAAATTGGACAGGCTTTCCCAGACATCGGGCGCGTAACCCAATCGCCACTTTTTAATTGTTTCTTCTTTAAGACCGCGCGATAAAAGATATTTTTTTGCTTGTTGCCCCGTGTTGCTTTTTTCTAGTTGTTTTTCAAAAAATCGGCAAGCCAATTCAGAAATTTCATATAACCTTTGCCTTTGAGTTTTTATTTGCGGATTTTCTTTTTTTAACTCTATGCCTGCTTTTTGGGCTAAAATTTTTAAAGCATCGCCAAATTCTATTCCTTCTATTTTCATTACAAACTTAAAAACATCCCCTCCCAAATTACATCCAAAACAGTGCCAGATTTGGCGGTTGGGCGAAACAAAAAAGGAAGGCTTTTTTTCTGAATGAAAAGGACAATTGGCGCGGTAATTTGCTCCGGCTTTCTGGAGTTTGATATAACTGCCAATTACTTCAACTATATCTAAACGATTTTTAATTTCGTCAATAGGGGAGTTAAACATTTTTTAAGGTGGATTTTACTTAGATTATTTGCTATAATGGTTAAATATATACAAATAGCGTTATTAAGCGTTATCATTTAATTATATAATTTTTTATAGAAAAAGCAAATTAAATTTATTTTATGGAAAAAAAAGAAGAACTTTTAAAAAGAAGATTAAAAATTTTGTTTGTTTCATCAGAAGCCGCCCCTTTTGCCAAGGCCGGTGGATTAGGAGACGTATTATTCTCTTTGCCGCTGGCTTTAAGAAAATTAGGCCAAGATGTTAAAGTGATGATTCCCCGTTATGCCACAATTGATCCTAAGGTTTATAAATTACAAACAGAACTAAATGATTTGGAGGTACCCACTGATCAAGAAAGCCCTACACCTTATTTGGTATGTAATGTAAAAAAATATCTTGGTGGAGACACGGCGCCTGTTTACTTTTTGGAAAATATGGAATATTACGAAAAAAGAGCCAATGTTTATGGTTATGCCGATGATCATGTAAGATGGATTTTGTTGTGTCGGGGAGTGCTGGAATTTTTAAAAAAGTCCTCCTGGGTTCCAGAAATAATTGTTTGTTGCGATTGGCAGGCGGGTCTTATTCCTAATTACCTAAAAACCGTTTATAGAAAAGATCCTGTTTTATCAAAAATCGCTTCGGTTTTTGCTATTCATAATCTTCATTTTCAGGGAATGTGCGATTTCCGTTTTGTAAAAGAAAGCGAGAAAGATTCGGGCCACGAACCAATTCCAGATTTTTTTAGTTCCCGTTTGGCAAAATTAAACTGGATGTTAAGAGGAATAATTTATAGCGACGCCATTGTTACTGTTTCTCCTACCTACGCCCAAGAAATTTTGACGCCAGAATATGGTGAAGGATTAGACAAGGTTTTAAGCGAAAGAAGGGATAGAATTTACGGCATACTTAATGGTATAAATTACGACCATTATAATCCTCAAACTACGCCTCATATCCCGTTTCACTATTCTTCTTTGACCGTTGCCAGAAAAAGGAAAAATAAAATTTTCCTTCAAAAAAGGTTTGGGTTAAAAGAATCTAAAAACGCCTTTTTAATTGGAATGGTGGCGCGATTTACCGAACAAAAAGGTTTTGATCTTTTAGAACAAATAATGGATCCTCTTTTGAAAAACACTTGTTTTCAATTTATTTTTAGCGGAGACGGAGAACCGAGATACAAAGAATGTATCAAGAAAATGGCGGAAAAATATCCCCAAAGAGTAGGATATCAAATGGAATTTGATGTAAATCTTCCTCATCTTGTTTTTGCCGCTTCAGACGCTTCTTTAATTCCTTCTAAATTTGAGCCCTGTGGTATTACCCAGATGCAAGCAATGAGATATGGTTCTATTCCCATTGTTAGAAAAACCGGAGGGTTGGCAGACACTGTTAAGAACTTTTCTCCGGAAAAAAATGAAGGTGATGGTTTTGTATTTGAAAATTACGATTCCTTTGCTTTATTTACCATTATCATTCAGGCCGGTACTTCTTTTAAGTTTAAAAAGAAATGGCGAGATTTAGTTAAAAGAGCAATGGAGAAAAACTTTTCTTGGGAAAAATCAGCAGAAGGATACATAAAAGTTTTTAATAATCTTATTTATAATAACAGTCAACAATAAAATAAAGATAATAAAAATAGAAAGTAAAAAAAGAATAAACAAAAACAAATAAAGCAATAATAACCAAAAATGTATTGGGTAAATTTTTTACATATTTATCAACCGCCAAAACAACATAAAGACCTTTTAAAAAGAATTGTTAAGGAGTCTTATGAAAAAATTATTCAGGTTCTTAAAAATAATCCAAGCGGAAAATTAACCCTTAACATTTCTGCCTGTTTAACCGAACAATTGGTAAAAGGGGGTTATGGGGAGATAATTCAAGATTTAATTTTTTTGGCAAAAAGAAAACAGATAGAATTTACCGAGAGCGCGAAATATCATGCTTTTTTACCGCTTTTGCCGGAAAATGAAATAGAAAGGCAAATAAAGATTAATCATCAAACCAATAAGATTTATCTTAAAGACGCTTATCAGCCAAGGGGATTTCATTTACCGGAAATGGCTTATTCCAGAAAGGTGGCTGAGGTGGTAAGAAAAATGGGATATTCTTGGCTGATTTTAAATGAAACTTCTTTTGAGGGAAAACTTTTTTCTAAAATTGATTGTTCAAAAATTTATAAGTTGAAAAAAGCGCCGGAGGTAAGTATTTTTTTTAGAAACAGAAAAATTTCTGATTTAATTCAGAGAGGAATAATTTGGCAACCCGAAGAATTTTATCAGGCAGTAAATAAAGAAGTAAACGAAAATGAATATTTAATTACCGCCATTGACGGCGAAACCTTTGGGCATCACCGTCCCGGATTGGAAAATTTCCTAGAAAAGGTTTATTATGAGAGAAAAATTGAAACAATAAATGCTTCAGAATTATTTCAGTTTTTCCCTGTTGATGGAGAAATAGAACCTGTTCCTGGTTCTTGGGCCTCAGTAGAGTCGGAGATTAAGAAAAAAATATATTACGCCCAATGGAATTATCCGAATAATCCTATTCAGAAAAAACAATGGGAACTAACCTATTTAGCAATAGATATAGTAAATAAATCACATTCAGATCCAAATTATTCAAAAGCAAGAAAGATTTTGGATATGGCTCTTTTTAGTTGCCAATATTGGTGGGCAGGCGCAGTACCTTGGTGGGAAATAGAATATATTGAAAAAGGCGCTTATTTTTTAAAGGAATCCATTAATACTCTTAAAAATGTTTCTTTAAAAATTAAAAAAAGAGGAGAAAAACTTTATCAGGATATCGTTTTTACTGCTTTTGATTGGGAAAGGTCAGGATTAGCGCACAAAAAGTCAATGAGATATACAAAAAAAATTATTGAAGAACTAAAAGAAAAAATCCCTGTTTCCCCTTTGTTTAACAACAAGTAAGCCGTTTTTCTTTACATATAAGAAATTTTAAAAAGATAAATCAAAGATGAGTTTAGCAACAAAGATTTTTCACTCTATTTTAAAAGATTCTAATTTTTTGCAAGAAAAAATTAGAAATATTTTTAAGAAGAAAGAAATAAAAGTAGAAAGCGTTGAGCTTTTAAAAAAGAAATTGATTGTTAAGAATCAATATAAGATTACTGTTCTTATTAATTTAAAAAACAGTAATTTTAATCAGATTGTTGGCGAGATTCACGATAATTTATATTATTTTAAAAGAAATATTTTTTCTTTAGAAAAATTTAAGGGTATAGTAGAAGGGGTTCAACCAGCCAGTTTTTTTGGCTTGATTGAAAAAGAAAAAATAATATTAAGGGAATATTTGAAAGGCGATTTTCTTTCTGATTTAGTAGTCAAAAAAGAATTAGATTTTAGCGAAATTAAAAACATTTGTGAGAGGTTGGCTCTTTTTTTAGCCGGTCTTCATAGTTTAAAAATTAAAAATATTCCGATTTGTCTTTCTAAAAATTTAAACAAAGAAATAGAAAAAATAATTCTTTCAAAAACCTTAAAGTTTATTAAGCCAAACATTGAATTTTTAAGAAAATCCATCAAAGAAAACCTTAAAAAACTCTTAAATAAAATGGAAATTTTGGATAAAAAAAACAGGATTTGTTTAATCCATGGCGATTATCAAATAGCCAATGTTGTTTTAAAAAATAAAAACTTGTTTATAACAGATTTTGATACAGTAGAAATGGGAAATCCCGGCCGCGACCTGGGGCGATTTCTTTTTCAAATGGACTTTTTGATTAAAGATTTTTATCCCAGCGATAAGATAAAATTACTAGAAGAATTTTTTTTAAAAACATATTTTGAAAATTTTAAACCAAATCTTTTCCCTGATTTAGAAACAAATATCAATCTTCACAAAGCAGAAATGATTCAATATATTATTTTGGGATCTATTTGGAAAGAAAAGGTTCCGAGTCCGGAAAAGGTTGTTGAAATTCAAAAACTTTTAGAAATTCAAAAGAAATTTTTAGAAGAAAAAAAATAAAAAAATGCCAACAAGAAAATTAAAAATAGCCCAAGTGCCCGGAGATCAAATTCCTTTTTCTCGTCAACTGCTTGGTTCTCCATATAGCATTACCACTGTTTCTTATCTTTTAAGTGAGGAACTGGTAAAAAGGGGACATAAGGTGGTGGCTTTTGTTCCTTCTGATTCTTTTACTATTTGTCAAATAGCTTCTGGTTGCTTTCCTTCCACTGATTTGCGTTTTAAAAAATACAAATTTAATAGTAAAGAAAGGTATGAATTGTTTAAAAGTTATTGCCAAAACGTTGTAAACCAGGCTGACAATTTTGATATTATTCATATTCATGATTTGTTTTTGGGCGCTTTTAAACTTTTAAAGGACTTAAAAACTCCGGTTTTGGGCACTTTTCATAACCCAAGATTTTACAAAAAAGATAAAAAAACTCTTTCTAAAATGATGTTTGTGGGTATTTCAAAAAGACAAATAGAAATTAACCCCGGTTTTAATTTTGTGGGAATGGTCTATAACGGTATTCCTATAGAAAAATATCCCTTTAATAAAAAGCCCAAGAATTACTTGTTGTGGTTAGGCAGAATTTCGCCAGAAAAAGGTCCATTAGAAGCAATAAGAGCGGTAAAAAGGGCTAATAAAAAAATGGTTATGTTTGGTTTTATTCCTCCCTACCATAAAAGTTATGTTAAAAAAGTGTTTTTTGAGATTGAAAAAAATAAGAAAAATGTTAAGTTTTTGGGTTTTGCCGATTTTAAAAAAAAGATAAGATTTTTAAAAAACGCCGCGGCACTGCTTTCTCCAATAAAATGGGAAGAACCTTTTGGTTTGGTAATGGTAGAAGCGATGGCTTGCGGAACACCGGTGATAGCCTTTAATCGCGGTTCGGTGCCGGAAATAGTTAAAAACAATAAAACCGGATTTGTTGTTGAAAATGTTATGGAAATGGCGAGGGCAATTGAAAAAATACCGCTAATTTCTCGAAATAAATGCCGTGAGTGGGTAGAAAAGAACTTTACAGTTAAAAAAATGACCGACGGTTACGAAGAAATTTATGAAAGAATAGTAAAAAATGTGAAAAAAAATAAATAAAAAAATAATTAAAAAAACTAAAAAATGAAAGTTTTATTTGTTGCTTCAGAATGCGCTCCTGTTGCCAAGGTGGGCGGATTAGCCGATGTTGTTGGCGCTCTTCCCAAAAGTCTTTTAAAAATGGCCGTTAATGTTTCTGTTTTAATCCCCTTTTATGGATCATTAAAAATTAAAAAGAGTGGTCTGAAACTTGTTTTAAATAAAGAAAAAATTTTCTTTAATAAAAAATGGGAAAGTTTTAATCTTTGGCAAACTTTTTTGCCAAAGACCAATGTTTGTCTTTTTTTGATTGAAAATGAAAAATATTTTTATGGCAGTATTTATTTAGAAGCAGACGCTTCTTCGGGGGGGAGCGTTAAAGAGGCAGAAAGATTTCTTTTTCTTTCTGCTGTAGCAAAAAAAGTAATAGAAATTTTAAAATTTGACATTGTTCATCTTCATGATTGGCATACGGCAATTGTCGCCTCGCTTTTTAAAAATAAAAGCCAAGAATCAAAAATTAAAAGTATAAAAACCTTATTGACGGTTCATAATCTTCAATATCAGGGAATTTATTCTTATCAACTGGTTAATGATTTATTAAATACCGATTTTAAAGAAGACGTTAATTGTTTAAAAGAGGGGATTATTTCAGCCGATTTTATTAATACTGTGAGTATAAGTTATGCCAGAGAGATTCTTACCCCTGAGTATGGCTATGGTTTGGAAAGATTTTTAAACAAAAGAAAGAAAGAATTAAGGGGAATTTTAAATGGTATAGATACCTACGAATTTAATCCGGCAACCGATAAAAATTTAAAGGTAAATTATTCCATTAAAGATATTGATAAAAAAATAGAAAACAAGATTTATCTTCAAAAAAAGTTTTTTAAAAAAGAAAATGTTGATACTCCTTTTTTGGGAATGGTTTCCCGTTTGGCAAATCAAAAAGGCATTGATTTAATAAAAGAAATTTTTCCTCTTTTAATGAAAGAAAATCTTCAATTTGTTATTTTGGGAAGGGGAATGAAAGAATACGAAAATTTTTTTAGAGAAAAGAAAAAAGAATTTCCTCAAAAATTTTGGGCAGAGATAGATTTCAACGATAAGTTGGCTCGGCAAATTTATGCGGCTGTTGATATTTTTTTGATGCCTTCTCTTTTTGAACCCTGTGGTTTGGGGCAATTGATTGCTATGCGTTACGGTAGTTTACCTCTTGTTCGGCAGGTGGGCGGCTTAAAAGATACGGTAAATGAAAAAACAGGTTTTTTGTTTAAAAATTATGATAGTAAAGAACTGCTTTCTACCATAAGAAAGGCGTTAGAGATTTATTACAAAGATAAAAAAACATGGCAAAAAATGCAAAAGAAAGCAATGAAGCAGGATTTTTCCTGGGAAAAATCAGCAAAAAAATATCTTGCGCTTTATCAAAAAATAAGCAATAAAAATAATTAATAAAAAATGGAAAAAAATGTCTGAATTTTATCCCGAACTTTATGTTGTTGCTACACCTATAGGGAATTTAAAAGATATTAGTTTTAGGGCTCTTGAAGTTTTAAAAAACGTAGATTTAATTTTGGCCGAAGATAGCCGGGTTAGTCAGAAAATACTTTCTTATTACAATATAAAAACGCCAGTTTTAAGTTATCATCAACACAGCAAAATAGAAAAAGTAAATTATATTTTAGATCTCTTAAAAAATGGAAAAAGAATAGCTCTAGTTTCCGATTCCGGCACACCCGGTGTTTCTGATCCGGGCAATAAATTAATAAATTTAATAATTAATGATTTAGAACTAAAAAACATAAAGGTTATTCCTGTGCCTGGCCCTTGTGCTTTGATTTCTGCTGCTAGCGTTTCTGGGTTTCCAATGGATAGATTTTTATTTTTAGGTTTTTTACCGAGAAAGAAAAAAAGAAAAGATTTTCTTTTGCAGATCGTTAATTCAAGATATCCAACAATTTTTTATGAATCGCCGTACCGAATAATAAAAACCTTAAACGATTTAGATAATTTAGATAAAGATTTAGAGGTGGTGGTTTGTCGGGAATTAACAAAAAAATTTGAAACAATTTATAGAGGGAAAATTAAAGAGGTAATAAAAAGAATAACACCCAAGGGAGAATTTACAGTTATTGCAATAAATAAACACCTTAAAAAAGATAAAAAAATTTGGTAAGAAGAATAAGAAAAGTAAAATTTATTTTTAAAAAAATGGTTAATAAAATATTTGTTGAAAAAAATTTAAAAGAAGCAATTTTAAAAGCAGTAGATGGTCTTGGAGGATTTAAAAACTTTATTAAAAAAGGCGAGGTGGTTTTACTAAAACCAAACTTTAACACTGCGGATCCCTTTCCCGCTTCTACTGATTTAGAGTTTTTAAAAAGCGTAATAGAATTGGTTTATGATTGCGGGGCAAAAATAGTAATGGTGGGCGATTCTTCAACTATGAGTTTAAATACCAGAAAAGTAATGGAACGGCTAAAAGTTTTTGAATTAGAAGAAATGGAGTTTCCACCCAGAATCTATGTTTTTGATGAAAGAAAGTGGATAAAAAAAGAAATACCCGATGGCAAATATTTAAAAAGCGTTTATCTAACAGAATATTTAGAAAGAGCTGATAAACTAATTCTTCTTCCCTGCTTAAAAACCCATTTTTTAGCTCAATTTACCGGAAGCTTAAAGTTATCGGTTGGTTTTATGAAACCGATTCAGAGAATTGGATTACATTTAAGGAATATTCAGGAAAAAATAGCCGAGTTAAATAAAGTAATAAAACCCGATTTGATAATTATGGACGCGAGAAAATGTTTTATTAACAAAGGTCCTGACAAAGGAGATATTGCCAGTCCAAATTTAATTTTGGCTTCCCAAGAAAGGGTGGCTATTGACATTGAGGGAATAAAAATCATTCAGAGTTTTAAAGGAAATTCTCTTAAGGGTATTAATCCTTTAGAATTGCCTCAAATTAAAAAAGCCATAGAATTTAAAATTAAATAAACTCTATAGCGCTAAAACATTTGCTTTTTAATTTATTATTGGCTTGTTCTGTGCTTGTAAATATTTGAATTTAAAATATAATTAAAAGATGAAAAATTTTAGTTAAGATAAGTTAAAATAATAAAATAAACTTAAAAATGGCAAAAAGAAATAAAAGAATTTATTTTGATTACGCTGCCACCACGCCGGTAGATTCTCGCGTGATTAAGGCAATGCTTCCTTATTTTAACAAGAAGTTTGGAAATACAATGTCTATTCATAGTTTTGGTCAAGAAGCAAAGGTAGCCCTAGAAAAAAGTAGGGAAACAATAGCAAAAACAATAAAAGCGAAAACCGAAGAGATATTTTTTACAAGCTCAGCAACAGAAAGCAATAATTTTGCTCTAAAAGGAATCGCTTTTGCCAATAAAAACAAAGGAAATCATATTATTATTTCCCAAATTGAGCATCCCTGTATTGAAGAAACGTCCCGTTGGTTGGAGCGTCAGGGTTTTGAAGTAACTAGGGTTTCGGTGGATAAATACGGACTAGTAAATCCTAAGGAGATAAGGGAAGCCATAAAAAAAGAAACAATTTTGGTTTCTGTAATTCATGCTTCCAACGAGATTGGAACCATCCAACCCATTGCCGAAATTGGCAAAATTTGTAAAGAAAAAAAAGTTTATTTTCACACTGATTGCGCTCAAACCTTTGGAAAGATTCCTATTGATGTAAATAAATTAAATATAGACCTGCTAACAGCCAGCTCCCATAAAATGTATGGGCCAAAAGGCGTTGCTTTATTATTTATTAGGCAGGGAGTAAAAATTGAACCTCTTTTGCATGGCGGGGGTCAGGAAAGGGGCTTACGTTCTTCAACAGTTAATGTGCCGTTAATTATTGGTTTTGCTAAGGCTTGCGAAATTTGTCAAAAAGAGATGGAAAAAGAGATAAAAAGATTGGAGGGATTAAGAAATAAAATAATAAATAATGTACTTAAAATAGAAGGCGTTTACTTAAATGGTCACCCAACCAAAAGATTGCCCAACAACATTAATTTTTGGTTTTCCTTTATTGAAGGAGAGTCGTTGGCTATTCAACTTGATTTAAAAGGCATTGCTGTTTCTACGGGTTCGGCTTGTTCTTCTTTCAAATTAGAACCTAGTCCCGTTCTTTTGGCAATTGGTTTAAAACCCCAACAAGCCCATGGTTCTTTGCGAATTTCTCTGGGTAGACAAACAACAGAAAAAGAAGTAAATTACTTTTTGAAGGCGTTGCCCCAAATTATTAAAAAGTTAAGAGATATATCTGTTTTTAAGTAGTTTTTAATTTAAATTAAAAAAAATAAACAAATTAAAACAATGGAAGAAATATATAACAAAAAGGTAATTAAATTATTTAAAAATCCTCACAATTACGGCAGAATAAAAAATCCGGATGGCGTTGGTCGGGTGGGCAATATTGTTTGTGGGGACGTGATGCAGCTTTACATTAAAGTTGGTAAAAACAAAAAAGGAGAAGAGATTTTAAAAGATATAAAATTTGAAACCTTTGGTTGTGTGGCGGCAATAGTGACAAGTAGTATTATTACTGATTTGGCTAAAGGAAAAACAATAAAAAAAGCTTTAGAAATTACAAAAGAAAACGTTATTGATTCATTGGGAGGTTTGCCGAAGGTAAAATATCATTGTTCTGTGTTGTCAGTTGATGCTTTGGTTGAAGCAATTTATAATTATTTGTCTAAAAATAAAAAAGAGATTCCCGAAGAACTTCAAAAAAGGCATAAAAGAATAGAAAGAGAAAGAAAAGAAATAGATAAAAGATATAAAAATTTTTAAGAGAAATTACAGCCAACTTATAATGTGTTCAAGTAGCGGCAAAAGAAATGGTAAAACAGATACGTAATATATAATAATAAAAACTAAAAATGCCAAAGGAAAGAAGAAAAAAGAAAAAAGTTATTGTGGCAATGTCTGGGGGCGTGGACTCTTCTATTGCCGCCGCCCTTTTGAAAAAAAATGGCTTTGAAGTGATCGGCGCCTTTATGAAATTTTGGCGTTTGCCAATTTCTCTAAAAAATAAAGAAAAGATTATTAGACACGAAAATAAACACCGCTTTTTAGAAGCAGAAGAAAGAGCAAGGGCAGTTGCCGGCGCTTTAAATATTCCCTTTTATGTTTTTGATTTTTCAAAAGAATTTAAAAAGGAGGTAGTTGATTATTTTTTAAAAGAGTACCAGTTGGGTAGAACGCCCAATCCTTGCGTTGTTTGCAATAAAGAAATAAAACTCGGGCTTTTGTTAAAAAAATTGCTATTTTTAGACGCTGATTACATTGCTACCGGCCATTATGTTCGTTTAATCTCTCAAAATTTAAAAAAAACGTCAAGAAACCGTAGTTCAAATTTTAAAATTTTTAAGATCTTAAAGGGCAAAGATAAAAGTAAAGATCAATCATACTTTCTCTGGAGGTTAAATCAAAGAATATTAAGTCGGGTTCTTTTCCCTTTGGGCGAATATAAAAAAGAAGAAGTAAGAAAATTAGCCCAAAAGTTTAAATTACCCAATTATAACGCACCGGAATCCCAAGAGATTTGTTTTATTCAAACAACTGTAAACGATTTTTTAAAAAAATTTATTAAATTTAGACCCGGTAAAATTATTGACGATAAAAAAAGAGTAGTAGGTACTCATCAGGGCTTATGGTTTTATACTATTGGCCAAAGAAAGGGAATTGGAATTTCAAGCAATAAACCTTATTATGTTTTAGATAAAGACGTAAAAAGAAATTTAATTATTGTTACTCAAGACGAAAGAAAACTGTTTAAAAGGGGATTGATTGCAAAAGATATTAATTGGATTTTAAAACCATTAGAAAGATTTCCTTTTAAATTAGAAGTAAAAATAAGATATAAAAACAATCCGGTTTCAGCCACAATCACAAAGGAAAACAAAATTATTTTTGATAAACCCCAGCGGGCAGTCACGCCCGGTCAATCAGTGGTTTTTTATAAAAAGCAAGAACTGTTAGGTGGCGGAATAATATATAAACCCTTATAACTTATTATGAATAGAAAACCAATAATAAAAATGCCAAAAAAAGGAGTATTGATCGCTTTTGGAGAGTTGTTTTTAAAGTCAAAAGGGGTAAGAGAAATCTTTAAAAAAAAATTGATTAATAATTTTTTTTTCTATCTTAAAAAAGAAGGAATAAAATTCAATGTGCACTTTTTCCACGATCGTATTTTTTTTGAAACAGAGGAAACAAAAAAAGCATTAAAAATAGCGAAAAATATCTTTGGAATTACTTGGTTTGGTGAAAGTTTTTACTTTCCCTCTTTAAATAAAGACAATAAAAACGATAAGAATTTTTGTTTACTTGAATCTTTCATAAAGGAAAACTATCCAAAATGGATAAAAAAAGATGAAACATTTGCTTTAAGGATAAGGAAAAATCGGGGGACAATAGAGAAATTAGCGCAAAATATAAAAAGAAAGGTTGATTTATCTAAACCAAAAAGGGAATTGTTTGTTGAGAAAAGAAAAAATGATTGGTTCTTATATTTTAAAAAACTAAAAGGAATGGGCGGATTTCCTGTGGGTGCTAGCGGAAAGGTTTTGGTTTTAATTTCCGGAGGCATTGATTCGCCAGTAGCCGCCTTTTTAGCCAATAAAAGGGGCGCAGAGAATGTTTGGTTGCACTTTCATAGTTTTCCTTTGGTTTCAAACGCTAGTATTGAGAAAATAAAAGAACTAACAAATATTTTTCTAAAATATCAACCACATCTTAAAGTATATTTTATTCCCTTTAAAGATGCGCAAATGGAAATTAAAACCATAGCACCTAGCCATTATAGAGTTTTACTTTATCGCCGGTTAATGTTAAAAATTGCCCAAAAAATTGCCAAAAAAGAGGATTGTTTCGCTTTAATAACAGGAGAAAGCTTGGGTCAGGTAAGTTCTCAAACCCTGCCCAATATGAGAATTATTCAAGAACAGGTAAAAATACCGGTTTTGCGGCCACTGATTAGCTTTGATAAAGAGGAAATAGTTAATTTAGCCAAGAAGATTAAAACATTTTCAATTTCAATTAAACCTCAAGAGGATTGTTGTACTTTGTTTGTTTTAAAGCATCAGACAGGTTTTGGCAATATAAAAAAAATAAAAGAATTAGAGAAAAAATTAAATATTAATAAAATAATAAAAGAGATTTTCAAAAAAATTGAGGTTAAAATTTTTAAGTACCCCTTTTTAAAATAAAGACAAATGGGCTTGACTATTATTTATTCTTAAATTAAGGTATAATTATTAAACAGAGGGGGGTAACCATAAAAAAATGAAAAAATGAATTTTTATTATTTTAAATAAAGGTCGATAAATTTAAATAGAAAAATTTTTAAATAAAAAATATTATGGCAGAATATACAGGATATTGCGTAAAATGCAAACAAAAGAATGTAAAGATGGAAAATCCCAAAGAGGTCTCAATGAAGGGTAAGGGTGGGGTTAAAAGAAAAGCAGTAACGGGTACTTGTCCCAAATGCGGAACAAAAATGTTTAAGATTTTAGGGAAAGAATAGATTTTTTTGAGAAAACAAGAAATAAATTTTTAAAAGAAGATATAGATTTCCAGTCTGGAAAACAGCCCCGATTTTTAATTGTTAAATTAAAAATCGGGGCTGTTAAGTTAATAAAATGCTTTCTTTTACTAAAAACGGTAAATGTATTCGGTTTATTTTGGGATTTTTGGTTAGTTTAAATATTTTAATTTGGATTGTTGTTTATAATTTAAGCCAACCCAGTCATCTTAAAATATTTTTTTTTGACGTGGGACAGGGAGATAGTATCTTTATTGAAACGCCAAAAAGGTGTCAGGTTTTAATAGATGGCGGTCCTGATTTGACGGTTTTGGAAAAATTGTCCAAAGAGATGCCTTTTTATGATAAAACAATTGACTTGGTAATTTTAAGTCACCCCGAAAAAGATCATTTATTTGGTTTGCTTGAAGTTTTAAAAAGATATAAAGTAAAAAACATTTTGTGGACAGGCGTAATAAATGATACGGCAGAGTATCGGGAGTGGGAAAAATTAATAGAAAAAGAAAAAGATCTTTCTAATGCCCAAATAAAAATTGCCAGATCGGGTCAAAGAATAATTTTAGAAAAAGACCCATTAATTTTAATTGATATTTTATATCCCTTTGACAATTTAGAGGGCAAGAAATTTAAAGAAGTTAACGATACTTCTATTGTTGCTAATTTGGTTTTTAAAGACCACTCCATTTTATTTACCGGCGACATTAGCGAAAAGATAGAAAAAAAATTAATTCAGGAAAGCAAACTTGAAAAAGAAGATATTTTAAAGGTAGCCCATCACGGCAGTAAAACTTCAACTTCGGAAGATTTTTTGGAGAAAATTTTTCCTTCTATTGCGGTTATTCAAGTAGGAGAAAATAAATATGGCCATCCACACCCAGAGGTCTTGGCAAGGTTAAAAAAATTTGGTATAGAAATTTTAATAACTAAAGAATTGGGCGATATTAAATTTTTTTTTAATTAAAAAATATGCGAGGTTTAGAATTTCCTTTATTTAAAACAAAAATAGAAAATTCTCCTTGGTTTAATCTTACCGATTTCAAACAACGTCAGGCTTATTTTGAATTTAAAGCCGGGGATGAAATTAAAAGACTAAGAGAATATTTAAAAAATAAAACATTCGTTGCTTATTTGATGGGTAAAAAAAATTCCGGCAAAGGAACATACGCCAAGATGTTAAAAGAAATAGTTGATCCGGAAAAAATAGAACATTTTTCTGTTGGAGATATGGTTCGGGAATTTGATGAAAAAATGCGCGATCCAAACAAAAAGGAAGAATTTATTTCTTTTTTAAAAAGAAATTACCGAGGATATTTATCTTTGCCAGAAATAATTAATTCGTTAGAACAAAGAAGTACCAAAACTCTTTTGCCAACCGAATTAATTTTATTGTTAATTAAAGAAGAAATATTTAAAAGAGGGAAAAAAACATTATTTATAGACGGTTTCCCGCGGGAATTAGATCAGGTTTCTTATTCTTTATTTTTTAGAGACTTAATTGATTATAGAGAGGATCCTGATATTTTTGTTTTAATTGATGTTCCAGAATTAGTAATTGATGAAAGGATAAAATATCGTGTTATCTGTCCTCTTTGTAAAACATCAAGAAATTTAAAACTTCTCCCTACCACTAAGGTTGGCTATGATGAAAAAGAAAAAAAGTTTTACTTAATGTGCGATAACCCCGAATGTAAAGGATCAAGAATGGTTTTGAAAGAGGGAGATGAGTTGGGAATAGATCCTATTAGGGAACGGTTAGAAAAAGACGAAAAATTAATGAAACAAGCATTTTCCCTTTACGGTGTGCCAAAAATTTTATTGAGAAATTCTATACCAATAGAAAAAGCAGAAGAATGTCTTAATCGTTACGAAATTACTCCCGAATATGTTTATAAAAAGGAAAACAATAAGATAAAAATAATAGAAAAACCGTGGCAGGTAAAAGATGATAATGGAGTTGATTCTTATAGTTTACTACCTCCTCCTGTAGTTGTTTCTTTAATCAAACAAATAGTAGAGGTTTTAAATATTTAAAAAACTTTTTCTTGATTTAATCTTTTTAAAAGTTATAATTAAATTAGCCTTGCGAATTTGGTTAGATTGAGGACTATACCATTTTTGACGGGCTCCTAAATTTGTATTCGCTTTGGCGAATGCGTGCGGACCCATAATTGGATTTATTCTCCAATAATCTTTCCAAATGTCGCAAGGCTTTAATTCTAAATAATAGATTTTCCTATTTTTTTTAAAGAGAAATTAAAAATATAAGTATAATATAAAATAAAAAGTAGAAAGCAGAAAATAATGATGGTAAAAAAAATTGATAAAGATACAAAATTAAAGGAAATTTTTGAGATTGAAAATTTAAGGGAAGTTTTAATAAAGCATAAAATCCCTTGTCTTTTTTGTCCTTTTGCCTCGTTAGAAATTGAAAAATTAAAAATTGGGGATATTTGCCGGAGTTACGGAATAAACGAAAAAAAACTTATTGATGATCTAAATAAAACCCTACTTAGCAATTCAAAAAGCTCCAGAAACCAGAAAAATAAATAATTAAGCGCTTCTTTTATGTAGCGCTTCAAATTAAAAATTAAGAAAGAAAAATATCTTGAATTTTATGAAGAAGGGCGATGTCTTCTTCTAGTTGTTGGAAAGAATTTCTTCCAATAATTGAACCAGAAGCGCCACCGGTCCTGAGTTCTTTTATTTCGGCAAGAATTTTTTTTGTTTTCTTTGTCTCACCCTCCGAGAAAATAACAACTCGACGACCGTCAAATGCCGATTGGACCACAATAATTGTTGAGTTTATTTATGTAATATAATAAAGAAGACGATAAAGATTTTTACTACCTTGCGGAAAAGAGGGGAATATTTGTTGGGCGTTATTTACTAGATAGGTTGATCTTTGGTTTAATCAAAGCAAGGGTTAAACCTATTGTAAAATAAAGGCGATGGCATTTATTTTACAATAATACTTAATAAACCTAAACCCTTTTTATTGTTTTTACTTACTTTTTAAATTTTATTCTTTTATTATTTTTTTTCTTTTGCCGAAAATAAAAATGTAAAGAATTTCTAACAACCCTAAAGTATTAATTACCAAAAGAGCAATAAACCAGCATTTATCTTTAAGGCGGGCTGATTTCCAAAGAGCTAATCCTTTCCAGGGTAAAGTCCAAAGAATTAAAAATAAAATAACCCACTGATTTTTCATTAAAAATTGTTCCATATTTTTTACTTTTTATTTTTGTGTCAATTTTTAGCCTTTTAGCAATAAGGGATTAATTATTTTTTTTGGTTTTTTTTAATTATTTTAAATTTTTTGGGTAATGGGGTACAGCTATTGACAAAAATTTTTCTTTAGGGTAAGTAATAAGTATAGATCTTTGAGAAGGGAAAGAGAAACCTGCATGCACATTGCCACACACAGGGGTCCCTCCCTCCTGTCCAGATGCGTAAGGGATTCCCCCTCTTTCCCTTCTCCCATAGTTCTTTATCATATTTTTTGTTCTTTCATCCTAATAATGATAGGGGAATAATGTTCCCCTTTTTTTCTTTTATCTTTTATAAAGTATTCACCTTGCTATTTTGGCAATTATTGAATATTCAAAGGTATAATAGCGTTAGTTCTCTTTTTTACCAGTTTATGTTTTTCCATTTTTATCCAATAAACTAATTCGTTAAAAGCTTATTGAAATATATCAGTGTTTTGTTGTTTTTTTCTAAATATTTAAATAAGTAATTGTCAATTGCAAAATCGTTGCAAATGACACCCAAAGAAGATAGGGGATATTAAAATAAACAATCCAGTGAAGTTGGGGTGAAAATTTCCACAAGGCATAAAGGGCCCAAATAAGCGTGCCTAAAACAAGCAAAATGTCAATTAAAGCCAAAAGGTTATTTTTTAATCCAAATTGTAAAGGCGTGAAGGCAAGGTTAAAAATAATATTAAGCAAAAAGGGAAGCGTTACTATTAGCGGTATTTTACCTGTAAGCGCTTTATAAAATACATTGCCAAAGGTTACAGCAATAATTGCGTATAAAACTGTCCATACGGGACCAAAAATCCAAGATGGTGGCGACCACGATGGTTTGATAATTTGTGAATACCAGTTATATGTATTCATTTGTTTTTATTTTTTTGATTTATTCTTTAATTATTTTTTAATATTCTTCGGCCTTTTATAATTTTTTTTCTAAAAATTTTTTAACACTTTTTGTATCTTTTTATAGTCAATATTTCTCCGGCACAATTCTATTTTTCAATCATTTTTCTTTTTGTCTATTTTTTATATAGCTTATCTAAATGGAGGGCTTTAAAACCAAAATAAACAACCAAAGCAATAATAATGAAATCTATCAAAGCATTCACAAAATCACCCCACAATATTTTAATTGAACCAATTGTTAAAGCATAGTTAGATAGATTTCCAATTTTTCCCAAAATCAAACCAACAAGAGGATTGATAATATCGTTAACCAAGGCGCTAACCAATTTTGAGACAGCGCCACCCAAAAGAAAACCAATGGCTAAACCCACCACTCCTTGTTTTCTAATAAAATCTATAAATCCCGACATAATTTTAAAATTAATTTAAATTTTTGCGACCTTTCATTTTTTATTATTGATTCTTATTTTTCCCTAAAAAATCCTTTGTTATTGCTATTACCCATTTCAAATGTAATATAAAATGGATCAATCCAAGTACAATCATCAAGACACCAAAAATAATATGAAAATCTTTTAAATTTCCCCTTTCTAAAATTTCAAGGCGATACCAACCCGCTCCTGGTCCTTTTGGAATAAATAAAAACAAAATTCCCGAGATGGCAGAAAACAGAAAACAAATAAACATTAAAGTATCAACAATATAATTTAATTTTAGTTTATTTTGTAACATAATACCAGTTAATTTTTACTTTTTGACTTTTGAATAAATTTTTTTTATCTTTTTATTTTTTGTATTCTTTACAAATTAATTTAGCGCAAATACGTGCTGATTCAAAAATTGTTGGCAAACCACTTCCCGGATGGGTACCTCCGCCAGTTAAATAACAATTTTCCACCTTTTTTCATTCTTTCTTTAATTTCTTTTATTTCCTTCTTTTTAAGTTAAAAGATTCAATCAAATAGAAATAAAAAGCGCTCGGCAAGTTTACTTTCTCAAATTTAAGATAATTAACCAATGA
>Ga0123519_10003711_pt1 | contig 25138 bp, 19 predicted proteins | sample YelNatPaOPRAMG02_FD_87396 | JGI IMG/M metagenome (GOLD analysis project Ga0123519, IMG submission 87396) | Hot spring microbial communities from Yellowstone National Park - Yellowstone National Park OP-RAMG-02 (version 2) | ecosystem: Environmental > Aquatic > Thermal springs > Hot (42-90C) ...
GTAGGCTCATGGTAAGGGTTAAGATTAAAATTACTGCTTATTACACTTTTAGCCTCAAACAATTTGTTTTGAGAAAACAAAGACAAAGCATCTCTATAATTCTTGTTAACTTCATCAGAAACGATTTTTTCTATCTCTTTAATTCCATCAAGTGCTTCAGAATTGTAAGGATTAACCTCCAAAACTTTTTTGTACTCTTTTATGGCATCACCATATTGACCTTGAGACTTGAGGACCTGAGCCCTTGTGAGAAGTGTTTTAATGAATTCTTTTTGTTCTGCAGTAAGCCACTCATCACTTTCAAGCCTAGTTTTTAGTTTCTGAATGTATATCAAAGCAACCTCATTCGTAGGATTATAACTAAGAGCTTTATCAAAGTGCTTCTTTGATTCATTAAAATTCCCTCTCTCAAATTCCAAAATTCCCTTTTCAACTTCTTCCTTGTCTGGAGTGACACCCAAAACCTGCTTAACTCCCTTCTCACCAAAAATCAAGTACACACTAGGTAAGTATTGATACTGATAAAACGAAGAACTTATATTACCTACCCCCAAAGGTGAGCTGAGGAAACTAAAAATCAAAGATAAAGAAAGACTTTTGTTATCAACACTAAACGAAATTTTTAGTCCTTCCAAAGGCTCAGAAGAAATACCAATACCATAAATCAAGTTTTCATAAGAATTAACAAAACTACCATCACTAGGAAAATCCCTTATAAACCCCAAGCCAAAGATGGGATACAAGTAAAAATAATTCCACAATTTTTTGTCATCAAAAAACAAAGACAAAGGCGAAAACTTAGCTCCTAATTCTGTGAAATTACCGAACGAAAGATTAGCAAAAAACACTCCCAGGAAGAATCTTGTAGTTAATGAAAAATCAATATTTTTCATTCTTGCTAAAACACCAAAATTAAAAGTAAAAAAATTCTCCAAAAAGTAATCCGAAGGATTATACCAGCTAAGATGCCAACTTTGAGAAGAAAAAATCAAAGAAGTACCCAGATCAAAATCAGCAAAATCAAAAGAAAACACATTGCTAAACTTACTACCCAAGCCCAACATCATAAAACCTTCGTTAATAGTACCTACAGCATTCCCGAAGTCATCAAAAGCAACATCATCATTACCCTGTATACTTAATCCTATATTTAAGGGAAAACCAAAAGGTTTAAAGTAACCTGAAACAATGGGAATCGTAGAACCAGGAATGTTATTCAGTGAAAAACCCAAAGAATAGTTTTGAGATACATCCAAAGATTGAGGAGATGAGAAAACAGCAAAAGGTGAACTATCAAAGGGCAAGAAAACCTTAGAAAACCCTTCACTACCCGGAGTAATACCCTCGGATATGTATTCATACACCATAAACCCGTTTGAAGAAACAGAAAGAAGCAAAAACAAGAACAAAACTAGTAGTTTCCTCATAATTTACCTCTAAATAATAATATAATTTAAAAATATACCATTAGCAAACACATTATAAATTAATTTTCTGAACATTGATAAAGTTTCTTAAATTGGTGCCATTTAGCACTTAATTAAAAAGATGCCATAAAAGGTGCTATAAGCACCCCCACCCACCCTAATTAATTGTAGAGAGGCTTTGCCTCTCTACGCTCTTTGAAAATAGGAAGAAAGTGCTAGTTAGCACTACGCCCATCCTATTAATTGAAGGGAGGTTTCACCTCTCTTAACTTTCAAGAATATGTAAATAAAAAATGTGCTTCAAGCACTTTTTGATTAGGAAAGTTTAGTTGTTATGAACACTTGATAAAAAACTTCTTTGTATAGCAAGTTGCTAGGTTAACTATAAGAAGATGCTATTTACCACAAGTACTTTAAGTAACCCACCCTATTTGACTAAAAGAGGCAGAGTCTCTTAATTTTCCAGTAAAAGGTGTTATGAATCTCCCAAGAACTTTTCTTGTTTATCGTAATAGGTATATTAAAACTCTTTGTGTAGATGTTTAGGAAATGTTAAATAAAATATAGGGAGGTTAAAACTTCCCTTTAAAGTAAATTTTATAATGCTTTCTCACCTCTTTCTTTAGTTCTTATTCTTACAACTTCAACTATATCTGAAACGAAAATTTTACCGTCTCCAATGTTACCGGTAAACGCTTTATCAGTTATTACTTGAATAACTTTTTCAACATCACTATCGCTTACAGCAATTTCTATTTTCACTTTTTCAATAAACTCTATTTTGTATGTCTTTCCTCTGAACAATTCAACCAATCCTCCTTGTTTCCCACGACCTTCGACATCATAAAATGTTAGACTTTTGAACCCAGCCTTTGAAAGTCCATCAACAACATCTTCTAGTTTTTCAGGTCTTATAATCGCCTCAACTTTCTTCATAAATACCTCCCCAAAATTTATTTTTCATAGGCTTTTTCTCCATGCAAGGAGAAATCAAGCCCATAAACTTCTTCCTGCGGCTCAACTCTAAGTTTAGTAATCAAAGAAGTAACGAATAACGATATCAATGTTCCAACGACAACCAACAATATTGTGATGAGAATAGAGATAGATTGAGCCAAAAGTTGGTTAGGATTACCATACAACAACCCCGCTTTACCACCTACGCTAGGATCAGCGAATACACCTGTCATCAGAGCACCCCACATACCACCAACACCATGAACACCGAAAGCATCCAAAGAATCATCGTACTTGAGAGCCTTTTTAACTTTTGAAACAAAAATATACGATAGTATAGAGACTGTAAATCCTATAAACATAGCACCACCAATATTAACAAAACCAGAAGCAGGAGTTATAGCAACAAGCCCAGCAACAACACCAGTCACAGCACCAATTAATGATACTTTCCTTGATACTATGTAATCTATGAGCATCCAGGAAATACCAGCAGCTGCAGCAGCAGTATTAGTCATAAGCCAAGAACTACCAGCAAGCCCATTAGAAGCCAAACCACTACCAGCATTGAATCCAAACCATCCAACCCAAAGCAAACCGGCACCTATAAAAGTTAAAACTATATTATGTGGAAGAATATTATCCCTCCCATACCTAACCCTTTCACCTAAAACAATAGCCAATATTAAAGCTGTGACACCAGAAGAAGTATGAACAACCAATCCTCCAGCAAAATCAAGAGCACCAAGAGTAGCACCTATATAACCACCACCCCAAACCATGTGAGCTAACGGTGTATAAACCAACAATGACCATAACAATATAAAGATTAGCCATGCCCCAAAATTCATTCTCTCAACTATAGAACCACTCATGAGTGCCACCGTTATTATTCCAAAAACCATCTGGAATACAACAAACACATATTCTGGAATAGTACCAGAAACCGAATTAACCGTGACACCTTTCAAAAACAACTTGTCTAAATTACCTATTACACCTCCTATATCACCATTAAATATAAGGCTATACTGATATATAACCCAAGTTATACTTACAGTAAAAGCTGCAGCCACACTATAGTATATCGTAGATATCACATTCTTACCACGAACCATACCACCATAGAACAGAGCTAAACCTGGTATAGTCATAAGAAGCACCAATGTAGCAGAAGTCAACAGCCAAGCAGTATCACCAGAGTTAGCACTAGGTGCATTTCCTTGCCCAAAAGCAATAGCACCAATAGCAACTATCAGAAAAGTAGCAAATGTAAATATCTTTAGCAGTTTCATACAACCCTCCTTAATCTTTTCACTATGCAAAATACATACCAAACTAAATATGAAGTTATTCAAATAACCTCTTACCTCTTAAAAGTTTTCAACACACTCAAACATGTTTTTACCTAATAAGACTAAATAGACTAACTCCTAATATATTCTTAAAAAATGTAAAAATTAGTTCCTGACTAATTAGCAATAGAAAATATTTCTAAACAAACTAATAAATTAAAAAATTGCTTAAATTTTAAGCAAATCCCAATATATAGCCCAATTTTTATACATGTTCATTACATTGCAAAATAACTCATAAAATTAATAATATAAAAAAATTTAAAATTTTTGCTTAATTTTTAAGCAAAAAGTCACGATTCTTTAATCAGCACAAGTGCCTAAGGCACAAAGTGCTATTAAGCAAATCTTGCTTAGCACATTACTATTAGTAGTCCCGCCCACCTTATTTGATTAAGAGAGCAGAGCCTCTTAATTTTCCAGTAAAAGGTGTTATGAAACCCCCAAGAACTTTTCCTGTTTATCGTAATAGGTATATTAAAACTCTTTGTGTAGATGTTTAGGAAATGTTAAAATAAAATACAGGGAGGCTATCGCCTCCCTTAACCCTTTTAAGGAAGTGTTATAAGCACAACGAATTTTGTTGTACGGGCTGTTCTTGAATCACCCCAACGAAAAGAAAAAATAAAAGATAAAAAGATTTTCTATTAAGCAAACTTATTTTTGATGAATGATAGATTAAAATTCCTTGTATAGTAAGTTATTGGATTGACTATAATTATGTAATGCTACCTATTATTTCAATGACACTCGAAAGGTCGTATGTACTCCCCATACCTATTACTTTGTCCAAAAGTCTCACGAAAGCAATATTTTTGGCACCATATCCAAAAAGTATTGAAAAATCAACATCAAAAACTTGTGAACTATTTACATTTCTACCTATCAAATCCTCTTTTATCTTCAAACCTCTTATAGCATCAAATGGCAAACCAAAAGCAACTTCAGGTATCATACCATCACCGAAAACAATGACATAATTCAAGCCGAAAAATTCCTTGAAGTAGTACGATAACATAACAATTTTTTCTTTAGGCTCAATGTAAGTATCCTCTAAAAGGTTCCTTATTGTCTTGAAAACTAAAGCGTTCCTATAGCCGTAGAATCTATAAACATCACCACTTTTATTCTGAATTAACTTAAGAGCAACAGAAAGTATATCAAAACAGCGAGAAATAACCATGTCAACATCTTCGCTTATACTATCACTCACAGAACACTTCGCCACAACAAATGTAGCCATTTCACCTGGTATTCTGAAGTAAGTCGAGCCATTCGAAGAAACATAGTAACCACTACCAAACCAGCTAGGCACTTCCCCTTCATCTATTGTACCATAAACAACATCAAACTTCTCATAAAAATACCCTATCCCCGTAACATTAAAGCCAACCCTGCTAAGAACAGTATAAAGAGTAGATGCTATACTCTCAATCGATGAAAAATATTTAACATCCTCTGCCACTTTAACAACAAGCGAGAGCAAAGAAAATTTCGTACCGACAGGTAAGCTCTTTTCACTTAATACTTTTTCGTAGTAATCCTTGAGGATTTTTAAATCCTCAATAGTAACGGGTTTTCTTTCAAATAAATCTGACTGCCCCGATAAGCTCTCTACAATAAGTTTTTCTCTATAACTCTTTGCCTTTTCAAGTAATCCCATAAATCCCTCTACTTTATGTTGAGTTTATCAAACAATCTTACATATAGATCGTAGTACTCAGATGATGCGAATTCTTTTACTTTCTCCTCTGGTAGATTCTCAAGCAATTTATCTAGGTACCCCAATACTTTTCTTAATCCTTCTTTTTCACTCTCAGTAAGCCCCTCTATAGCCTCTTCTATTTTTGAACTCTTTTGAGTTATGACCTCCTGAGGTACTTCACCAATACCTGCAAGGCCCACGGATTCTTCAACAAAATTGACAACTTCTTCAGCACCGCTCACCTCACCTTCAAGGGGTTTTTCAATCTTTTCCTCACCTACTCCTTCAAATCCTATACCCACTATCTCTTCAGTTTCTTCTTGCGGAGTAAGTTCTATCTCCTCAAGGCCAACTTCTTCAGGTGTCACGGAAACCTTAATCTCTTCTTCACCACCAATTGTCTCAATCTCTTCACTTTCACTAATACCCTCAAACTCCTTTTTAGAAACGCTTATATCATCTACTATTTCAAACTCCTTCCCTTTCCCAGTCTCTGCTACCTCTTCTTTAATTTCCCCAAACTGACTTTCTTCACCAGTTTTTATCTCTCCTAATCCAATTTCCTCAATTTCCTCAAAACCTCCAACAATTTCTCCTCCCTTTGTTTCACTAACTTCAAAGGGAGATTCTTCCCCAACACCAGAAAAAGATATCTCTTCCTCTTTCTCACCACCCAAAACATCTAATTTTTGACTCTCAATCATTTCTTCAGTTATCTCGGGAAATTCACCAACTTCAAATTCCCCAGTTTCCTTACCCCCTTCACCAGAAATTCCAAGATCTTCAGGACTAATAACCGTCCCTGCAGATATTTCCTCTTCAGAAACAGTAAATGCTTCTTCTTGAGGTTTTTCTTCTATAGGTGGTAATTCCTCAGAAACTTGAGTTTCCTCCCCTACAGTCAACGATTCCTCAGAAATTTCCTCAGAAGTAACCTTATTATAACCTTCACTACTCATGAAAACGATATCACCATAATCTTTTACAGTCTCTTCCTCACCTTCAGACAATTTCTCTTCCTCAAGGCTAACAGCTTCCTCTGCACTTGAAAAATCAACACTCTTAAGATGTTCTTCTTCACCTTCAGCAACTTCAGGTTCTCCAGTACCTATAGGGGGTGTACCAATCTCAGTACTTTCGGCAATAACTTCTTCAACTTTGGCATCACTAAGAATGCTATCAAGTTCATCAACAGACAAAGATATATTATTTTCTTCTTGATTCTCTTCGACTTCGCCAGCCTCTTGAGGTAATTCTGAAACTCCCAACTCTTCTTTACCTAACTCTTCAGAACTAGATTCATTAGAACTAGATTCATTAAGATCACTCCCCTCTTTAATTTCCCCACCAATTTCCTCTTTAGACTCATCAATAGTAAGCCCAGATAAAAGATCTTCTGTAGAAGAATTGACATCTAATGTGACCTCATACTTATCATCAACATCAAGACTTATCTCTTCTATTTCTATTTCATCTAATTTTTTGTCCATAAACTACCTCACATCTATAACATCTCCGTTATTAATTATTTTAAAGTAGTTACTTATTGTCAAGATATTTTCAAATTTCTTACCAAAAACAGCCATAATCTCCAATTGAGAAGTACCGGGATCAACATTCACCAATTTTTCCCCATCGTTCATTATAACCTTAACAGTCATAACCTTCATAACGATGTTATTCATAACGGTGTTATTCATAATGATGTTATTATCGGATTTTTTGTGTGTATATTCTAAAGTTTTTTTCTTAAAATCCTTACCAAAACTAGCCTCCGCTAGTTTTAAATCAAAATTAGAAAAATTCACAAAAATCCCAACTAAAAGCAAAATTATGATGGAGATAATGAAAGTAATAAATTCCTTAAGCACAGAAATATGATATACCAGAATATACGAGCATATCAACCTTTTAAAATTAAAAAAATAAACGAAATAATAACCAAAAATATAACCTGCCCACAACCTGCCGGTTGATACCACACACCACAACCTGCCGGTTGATACTACAACCCACACACGATGAATTTAATCTAAAATCCAAACAACTTGGGAGAATTGAAAACTAAAGAGAACCTTTTCATTCTATCTTCCGCAAGATTTATATATTCTTCATTTATCTCATATCCAACATAATGTCTTCCAGATTTAATTGCTGCAATAGCAGTTTGGCCACTACCCATAAATGGATCCAAAACAACTTCCCCCTCAAATGTATAAAGTTGAATTAGCCTATAAGGTAACTCAATCGGGAAGGGGGCAGGATGGCCAACTTTTGTAGCTTGTTCCGCAGGAAATGTCCATACGCTTTTTGTAAATTCAAGAAACTCTTCTTTAGAAATCGTACTCCTTCTACCTAAACTTTCTCTCGTGAATGTACCTTTTGAGAATATTAATATATACTCATGAACATCTCTTAATGTAGGGTTCCTTGCAGAAAGCCAGCTACCCCATGCAGTAGAAGGACTAACACTTGAAGATTTATTCCATATAATTTCACCACGCATTAAAAATCCTAATTCAAGAATATCTTCTATGATAAAGGCATGAATTGGAATGTAGGGCTTTCTCACAAGATTTGCGACATTTATGCACACTCTTCCCCCAGGAACGAGAACTCTCTTAACCTCGCTCCATACCTTTCTCAAAAAATCTCTGTATTCCTTCAAAGTGAGATTCTCGTCGTAGTCTTTCCCTACATTGTAAGGTGGAGAAGTAACAACTAAATGAATACTATTATCAGGTAATTCATTCATTTTTTCACTTGATTTACAAAAGATTTTATCTATAAATTCTGGCGGGACAGGATTTTCAAAATATTTAACGACTTCCTCTTTTGGTAAACCTTCATATAATCTGCTCGTATAAAAGGTAGTGGAATCATGATTAATTCTTCCAGGAGAACCAAATGTACTTGTCTTTGTTCCATTCTTTCTTTGCCTGTTTTCCATTTTATTCTTCCCTCCATAAATCAATCCATCTTTTATAGGCATTAAACTCTATCTTAGTCTTTTCCCAGTAAATTTCTATAATTCTAGATTCCTTATCCTCTATAAGAGAGATTAATGCCTCTTTTGTAAATTCAACGCCTCTTGGATTAGTCCCTTCTTAAGGTAACCGCTTTTTAATTTTTTCTACAAGATTTTCATCTTCAAATATTTTTATCAAACGATTAGACATAACCTCTTTTTATACACATTATATCTTAAAAATTTTCAAAAATTCAATATGCCAACCGATTGCATTGAAAAAACCCTGTGCTAATAGCACCTTGTGTTTCATAACACCTTGTGTTCCATAACACCTTGTGTTTCGTAACACCTTGTGCTAAATAGCACTGAAGCTGTTCCAAAATTCTGTTTCGTAATTAGACCTGCTTCTTTATCAAGAATTAGCACAAATACTTTAAGCAATCCCCCTCCCACCCACCCTATTTTATGAAAAGAGGTTTCACCCCTCTTCACTCTCCGGAATATATTAATAAAAAGTGTTTTAAGCTCTTAATTAAGTAAGTGCTATGAAGCACGCAGTGCTATAAAGCACACAGTGCTATAAAGCACACAGTGCTATGAAGCACCCCGCCCACCCTAATTGGTTGAAGAGAAGTTTTGCCTCTCTTCACTCTTGCACAATACCTACTTCCTTACTGAAAGAAAAACTCCTTACAAGGTTAAGGGAGGCGGTAGCCTCCCCTACAACACAATTATTTGAAAAACAATCAAAAAATGTTTATTATTTTCTCAATATGAAAAACTTCATAGTTTTTCTAATCAACATATACCAAAAATACATAGGACCAATAAAAGGTAAAACCTGTAGGTTTTATCCTACATGCTCAGAATACACAAAAGAAGCAATAATAAAGCACGGCATCATCAAAGGTGGGTTCTTAGGAATAAAAAGAATTCTAAGGTGTCATCCTTTCAATCCCGGTGGATACGATCCAGTTCCCTAATCCCCCATTATAGCCTTCCTGTAATTATTAATAACCTCAATGTACTTATTCCTAAGGTAGTGACTCTTTATCTTTTCTAACTTTACACTCTCCACAATGTTATCAATTTTTTCTGATTTAAAAGGCTTCGGCCTCTCTGCCTCTCTTTTTTCTGAAATACCTTTCTCAAACATTCCCCGCTGATACTCAAGAGTGTTTAAATCTAACTTCTGAGCCATATCATAAGCCGAAGAATAATTACCTTTGACTATCTCATCAAGTATTTTCTCAAGTTCTTCTCTCACTTCCTTAGCGTCACCATCACCAGGTCTACTCGCCTCCAAACTTTTAGCCTTCTCTATTGCTTTTCTTACCAATTTCTCAAGTTCTTTCAACATTCCACCGTCCCCCTTACCCTCCATAATATCCTTAAGCATACTTGAAATTTGCTTGTACATCTCCATGAGTTCACTCATACTAACACCTGAAGGCGATAAATTAATCCCTTCCCTCATCTTATCACTCAAATCAAGAATCTTCTTTAAAGTTAAAGAAGTAAGGTTTATAGAATCTGCCAAAATCTCAACTAATTCATAAGTAGAACCAGAAGAGACAGCTGAACTAAAAGTATAAAAATTATCCTCAACACCCCTAAGTAACTTCTCAATCTCAAAAACATCTTCAGATAAGCTAGTATCAAGGTAAACAGAATCTATAAGTTTACTTACACTCATCCTATAAACCTTGAAAGCCTCATTTACCAAACTAATTTCATTACTCATCTTAGATTTATCTATTCTAGGATAAATCAACTTAAGGATATCAAGGCTATCTTTTGACTTGGTAAGCAATACTTGAGAATTGAGAACCTCAAGGTATCTATCCCAAAGCTCATTTCTCTGTTTATTCTGTAACTCAGCCATACTTTTCATGAGTTCCTTAAATAACTCAAAATTGATATCCTTAATAGCATTCTGTACACCCTGTGAATCTTTTTTATTCATTGAATTCTTCAGTGCCTTAATCTTATCCATCAAACTTGATTTTAGATTTTCGCTTAACTTTTTAAACTCTTCACTATTCATAAACTCTTGTAGTTGCTTATCAATTTCGCTATTGCCTTGATTATTGTTAGCCCCTAAGTTTCTCATGATGTTGTTTTCAATATCACCAAACTTAGAAACAGTTTTTATTACATCCTTAAACTCATCAATCTTCTTAACTTCCATCTCCAACTCTGTAAGTGCCTTACCCAAATCATCAATCTTCTTGTTAAGTCCCTCATAATTCAAATTTGCCTTACTACTAAATTTTGAGGCAATTTCATTAAATTCTTTATCCCCCATTATTTTTTGTAAGTTTTCCCTTATGTTTTTTAGTTTGTTAACCTCCTCACTCAAAGCCTTGTATTTATCTAAAGTATCAAGAATTTCTTCTAATTTCTCCCCTGAAGATGCAATGTTTGAAATAGCATTACGCAGATTCTCTATCTTATCCAAGATTTTAGTTCCCTTAGAAGTTTCAGAGATACTTGTGTCATGGACACTTGTGTCATGGACACTTGTATCATTAATTGTATCTTTCAAATCAAAAACATTTTCCTTAGTGCTAGAAACTTGATTAGAAACGCTCTTGAGTTTGTCTTCTAACATCTTGGATAGCTCCGAAAAAGTAGGTAAATACACAATTCTAGTACCTACTCCTACGACACCGTAAACATCTTTAGCGATAACATTGATGATGATATTATCACCCGGCAAAAGTCCCTCTTTCTTTGAATCCAAAGAAAATGTAAAGGTGGAGCCATCAAATTTGAAGTTTAGGTTTTTGATTTTTCTTACATAATGAATTAAAGTATTACTAACCGATGCGTACGCATCGGTGAAAATAATATTATCATTATCAACAATCTCACCAAAGCCATCCAAAAGAAAACTCGGTAATGTTATCATCATGTCTTTTTCAGGATACTTGATACTAACATTAGGTATATCGTTAGTACGAATGGAAATATAAACAGGTCCCAATTCAAAAGTTCTGCCCATACTGTCAGTAAATGAGAAATTAACAATAGAACCAACTACAGGAGTAACTGAAATTTTTGTTACATTATTACTCAAATTTTTAACAAACCTCAAGTTAGAGCCTTTAACATAAACAGATGACAATCTGTAAGAAAAGATAAATTCAAAAACTACCTCACTACCTTTTACGATGTTTAGGTCAGGTATATAATCATAACTAGATATTTCAAAGCCATTGTAAAGAACTTTGACATAATTACTCAAAAGCTTGAATGTCCCAACGAAATCAACATTTACATTTGTCAAATCCCAAATCAAGCCATACTTCTTAATAAGAACTCTGAATGTAAGCACTTCATCATCTTTTTTAGGTTCATTAATCGTCAATTCACCAGCAAATTTATTTTCTTTTCTCACTAACTCACTAACCTTATCACCAATCACTACAAAGACATTTCCTACATTAAAATGCGGTGAAACTTCAACTTTAAGCGGTACATCAGTTGAAACGAAGGTATTATAACTTACCTCAAAATCTCTAGATAAAAATTTGTAAAAATCAAAAAAGGCACCTTTGAAATAGTCAAAGAAAATAACTGTAGCGATAATCAAGGAAAAGGTTAGAATTACAAACTTCTTGAGGTAATCAGTAGTCAAATTATCAACCTTCTTCTTTATCTCTTCAAAGTCTCGTATGTAGTTTTTAGGGTCTTTTGATTCTCTTTCTAGCTGAATTACTGTGTCAATAATAAGTTTTCTTTCACCGAAAATCTTGTTTTCTACGGTTCCCAGTGAGGGAACTAAAACACGGAAGAATTTTATTCCCAAAAGTGAAACGGCTATAAGAAAAGCGAGGGTCAAAGATAAAGAAATCCAGAACGGAGGTATAAAAAATTCATCTCTGAGGTAAAAAAGAAGAGAAGAAAAAACAAAAAACACCAAAGAAATACTTAAAACCAAAAAGGCAATAAAAGATAATATTCCAAATATTTTTATCAAACGAATTTTTTCAGTAATACCTTTCACAAAAACATTTTACAAATGTGTGGATAATGTATTCAATTATAGTCAACCTACCAACTTATTACACAAAGTGCTTAATAGCACGTTGTGCTTAATAGCACTTGTGCTTAATAGCACTTGTGCTGATTAGCACATCTTCATTTAATTATTGGAGAGCATAGAGAGGCAAAGCCTCTCTATACTAACTAGGGCGGGTGGGCGGGGGTGCTAAATAGCACCTTGTGCTTCATAGCACTTTCTAAATTAAGTGCTCAAAGCATTTATGCCTAAACAATCGTTAAAAAGTTAATGGATTAACTATGAGTGCTTGCCGAGCTTCTTCAGCAGAATTAACCTTAATTTTCCTTTCTTGAATATATAACTTCTCCTTTTTCTTTTGCTTCGTTTATTATAAGAAAACTCTCTTTTTCCCATTCTTCATCAGAGTAATAGAGTAAGTCAAATGGCATTTTGAATTTTTTTACCAATTCTCTACCTATGCCACTTGTCATTTTTACTCTTTCAAAAATACCTTTCCCCCTGAAGTCCCTCGAGACAATAACTACATCAATATCACTATCTCTTGTTAATTTACCCGTCACAAAAGAACCAAAGATAACAATTTTATCTATATTTACCCCTCTTTCTATTAAAAGTTTCTCCAATATACTTTTTATTTGTGATTTCATAACATCCCTTTTAGACATAGTAATAGCTCCTTTGTTTTTTCTAAAACTTTAAGTGTATCTTCCTTTTCATCCATATCTAAAATTTTTCCTCTATTCCGCTTATATTTTCAAATTCCAGTCTCTCAAAATAAAAATTTTCGGCTTTCAAAAAGTCTTATACAATTCTCCTGAAAAATTCACAGGCTAGGCCTGACGCAGGCTTGGTCTGTCAGGTTATACCTGCTTCTTTATTAAGAATTAGCACCATCACCTTAAGCAATTCCCCACCCACCCATTTTATCGTTGGAAGGCTACGCATCGGAGATGCTACGCCTTCCAACACCTTTATAAGTCCTTTTTAAGAAGTGTTATGGAGCCCCCTCCCAATTATGTAAGGGATACTTCGCATCCCTTAACCCTGTAAGTGATTATTAATTTAAGAGTGTTTTAAGCATAGAGTGCTGCAAGCACTTAAGAAGGTTCTATTTAGCACATTACTTTCAGTAGTCCCACCCTCCCACCCTATTTGCTGTAGAGAAGTTTCACCTCTCTACTCTCTCCAGAGTATTTAAACAAAAAGGTACTATACCTCAACCTTTACATGACAACTCACCTTCCTTACCTCACTTCCCTACACCACATCATCTTGTAACTATCCTTATAACCTATACCTGTATCAATAACCGAAACTCCTTCACCCTCAACTATCCTAATCAAACGAATTTTTTCAGTAATACCTTTCACAAAAACATTTTACAAATGTGTGGATAATGTATTCAATAAAATTATCCGCTAAAAATCACGATACTATTATTGTTTTGTTGATAAGTTCTTGTGGATTGTTGATAATTATTTATGATGGATAAGGGAAATGTTTATCGTTTCATATCCGATGAATGGAATTTAAAAATTTTTCTTAACTTGGACATCTTTTCACCTGATGAAATTTTGGATTACCCTCTAGTTAATAATTTTGCAAAGAAGTTGGGTATCTCTTCTATCCAGAAGGTTTGGGACTTTTTTTATCACAATCCTTTGTGCGATGCTTGGTGGAGCAACGGCTTAATATATGTTGATTTTCTCATTAGAGACTACAAGGTTAGAAGAGTTTACGATGATATTGATTTATTTGTCATAGAGAGAATTATACCGTTTGGTATATCCCCTGCTGATGTCTTTGATTTTCTAAAAGTCACCTCACTTGATGAGATGAAATATTATGAAAATGAATTCAAGAACTTAAAATTCAAGAATTTAGAATTCAAGAATTTAGATTTTAGGGAATGCAAAATCTGCAAGCAATATTTTTATGTTTCCGAAATTGTTGATTTGCTTGATGAAAATCATACTGTTTGCGTGTATTGCTATAACAATATGACACTTGAGGATAGAATTTCTTTAGAGGATAATGATTTAAGGAAGAGAAGGATAGAGGAGACATGGAGGGTTCTGCCGTTTGATAAAAGGAAGAAATTGTTGTTTTTAGTTTTAAAAAAATCTTTGAAACACACTTCTTTTGATCATTTACGAGTTCTAAATGACCTTTCCTCAAGACTTTCCAATCTTGATAAGTTTTACGATATTAAACTTCACTTAGATGATGAAAATTTTCTTATCCTCGAAAATGAAGTTGACAAATTGTTTATTGTGTGGTGGAGGGGAGTAGAAAACAGGGGGATTTCCAATGAGGCATAAAAATGCGAATTATTTAACTAGGAAAATGAGCAATCCCAATCAAAGGAACAGTGCTAATAGGTTAATTGGGGAGGTCAGGTTTTCAATAAATACTGATAAAGTTATTTCAATGTGTCCTATATGTGGCAAAGAGATCTACGATGATCCAAGTAACTTAGTTTTTAATGAAGTCTATTTTCATTTTAACTGTGTTTTAAGTTTGATAAAATCCAAAACTGAACTTTCTGAAAGTCAAGATGTTTATTATATTGGAAGTAACAACTTCGCTGTTGTTTGGGAGCACAAAGGAAGAATTGAAGTTTTAAGGAAAATACACGCCGGGGATTTTGTAAATGATTATGTTAAGAAAAATATTTGATTTATCTTACTCCCTTCAAGACTTACTCTTGAAAGGGGATTTTTTTGATTCATCAAGAATCTTAGATTTATGTGATTCCTCACTTAAAGGCTACTTTGACTACTTTGTATACTCTAATACCTATAAAGGATTTATAGTAATTTTTAAATCAAATGACAAGATTAAATATTTCAAAGAGGTACTAACTAAACAAGATTTTACTAGTTCTCTTGTTAAAATCGAGGATGGTAAGAGTTATTTTGATTTTTATCTTTTTAGTCGGAAGTATCATAAGGAATTTGTCATAAGAGTTATCATCAACGAAGTTTTGTCTAAAGACGATGAGGTATTTATAAACAATTTAATCTCTTCATTTAGAAACTTTATTAAAATCTTTGATCATAACTATACACGTGGTAAACTTATAGAGGTTTTGAATGATATATCTGAGATCAATGATATTCAAATTGTCATATCAAAACTCACCAAAACTGTTAAAGAACTTCTCGGTGTTGAGGCATCCTCAATACTGATGAAAGATGAAAAGAGTAATGAACTTTATTTTAGGCAAGTTGACAGCGAAAAAGGAGAGATAATAAAGGAGTTAAAAATCCCACTGGGTAAAGGAATCGCTGGTAAAGTGGCACTAACAGAAGAGTATATGATCGTCAATGATGTTTCCAATAATCCTGACTTTTTTAGCGTGGTTGATGAAAAGAGTGGTTTCAAAACTAGGTCAATTTTAGCAGTACCTATAAAGTCATTGAATGAACTAATAGGCGTGATTGAAGCAATAAATAAAAAAGATTTCAGTAATTTTGATTCTTTTGATGCCTCAGTACTTGACATGATAGCAGATATCTCAGGTGTGACTTTACTCACTGCTAACCTTTATGAAAGATTAGAAAAACTTTTTAGAAGTATCGTTGACGCTTTAATTAAATCTCTTGAGGCTAGAGATGAGTACACGAAGGGACATTCTGAAAGAGTTAGGATATACTCAACAAGGATAGGCATAGCAATGGGACTCAGTAAGAAGGACCTAAAAAGGCTCCAACTTTCAGCAATACTTCACGATATAGGTAAAATTGGTATTCCTGATTCAGTGCTTAGAAAACCTGATAAATTGCTATCTGAAGAGTATGAGATCATAAAAAAACACCCAGTAATAGGATACGAGATTCTGAAGTCAGTTGAGGACTTTGAGGATGTTCTTGAAGGTGTTAAGTATCATCATGAAAGGTTTGACGGTAATGGTTACCCTGAGGGGCTCAAAGGTAAAGATATACCATTATTCGCAAGAATAATTGCCATAGCGGACACATTAGACGCTATAGCTTCAGATAGACCTTATAGGAAAGGAGCACCTTTTGAGGTTGCTCTTGAAGAGATAAAAAAAGGGAAAGGCACCCAATTTGATCCCGAAATCGTTGATGTGTTTCTCCATAGCATATCGGAAGAATCCCTCCATCAAAAAGCAAGTAGAGACTGAATTTTTAAACTTTGTGTTGTTGAATTTATAATTTATAATCTATGGTTTCCATTGAAAAACTTGGTGGGGAGTATCTTGTTAAGTTACCCTTTGATCATTTTTCTTTAAATGTATTGTTATCTCTAACTAAAAGTGATGATTTCAAATCTTTTCTTCTCGTTGACTATGAATCCGCTAACGCTAGCTGGTTTGACTTTTTCAATGTTGAGTATAAAAAGATTGATACACACACTTATATACTGCCTGCCAATCACATCAAGTTGATCGCCAAGGATACCGTCAAAAAAGCAATAATATTGCTTTGTTCTGAAAGTTACCAATCTCTCTCATCAAAATTGAATACGAAAATTCAGGGTATTATAAAAGATATCAGAGGGACTGTCTCAAAGTCCGGTGAATTAAGGGTCAGCGTAACTCAAAATCTACCAATAGAATTATCCATCCTAGTTACCGATAGTGAGGTTTTCTTTTCATTTAGAGATAAAAAATTCATCTACACTATTTTATCTTTCTTTGTTTACAGAGAAATGTCTTTGTTACCCAACGAATTTGAAGTAGAGAAACTTTCTCTGATTTTATCAAGTATAAATATAGACAGGAATGCATATCTGGAATTTACTCAATTTGGAAAGTGTTTTTTACCCAATAAGGTTAAACTTTCTATTAAGGTTTGGGGAGATGGTAAAGTTGAGTACTTCACTTTGTCCTATAGTAGGGGTAGGTGGAGCATGAATCCAAATAACTCCAATAGGGGAGCACTAAATTTTGTTCACAAATTTCTCTTACTTTTCTTTGATAGAGCTACGGAGATCTACAACAAATACATTTATTCTAGATTCTACTCTTTCCTTGATAAGATAGGAAATTTCTTCTCCAACCTCTTTAAGGTCTATTGGGTAAAAGAATTGATTATTGTTGCTTTTTTTATTGTTGTTATTTATCTTATGCTCAAAAGCAAATGGGTGTCCTTGCTTGTACTTTTATATTTAGTTTGGTTTCTTTATGAAAAATTTGTCATTTTTCTCTTGTTTAAGAGGTAAGTTTTATGGGAATTGATTATAAATCTTCTGGTGTTGATATTGATAAGGCTAACAACTTAATTGCGGATATAAAAAGTGCAATATCTAAAACATACAATAAGTATGTTTTAAGTGGTGTTGGTGGTTTTGGTGCTCTACTCAATGTTGATCTTAGTGAATTTAAAGTCCCCGTTGTATCAATTTCAACCGATGGTGTTGGCACAAAGTTAATATTGGCAAAGAATCACAACATCCTTGATGGAATAGGTATAGACCTTGTCGCTATGAATGTTGATGATGTTATATGTACTGGTACTAAACCCATCGCTTTTGTTGATTACTATGCTTGCGGTAGGTTGGTTGATAACACATACAATAGAGTTTTGAATAGCATAATAAGGGGATGTGATCTTGCAGGGGTTGCGCTAGTTGGTGGTGAAACTGCCGAAATGCCGGGACTCTATAAAGATGAAGACTTTGACTTGAGCGGTACTGCTATAGGTTTCGGTGACAAGAGCAATTCATTACCAAAGAGTATCGTACCGGGAGATATACTTATAGGACTTGAATCAAGTGGCTTTCATAGTAACGGGTATTCACTTATAAGGAAAATAATTGAGGAAAAAAAGATTGATGTAACTAAAAACTATGATTTCGGTAAACCATTGATAGAGTTACTACTAGAACCTACTAGAATATACTGCAAATATCTTTATCCACTTATTGAGATGGGATTAGCTAAAGGGTTTGTTCATGTTACTGGTGGGGGGATTATTGAAAACACGATTAGAATTGTATCTGAAGGTAAAATATCTCTATATTACGACAAAATAAAGACACCTGAATTTATGAAGTTTATCATCAAAGAAGGTAATGTTTCTGATTATGAATCTTTCAGAGTTTTCAACATGGGTATTGGTATGATTGTTATTTCCGGCAAAGGAAATGAGGATAAAGTTATAGAAACTATCAGAAACTCTGGCTTTAATTATGGTATTGAAATTATTGGGACTATAGTATGATGGACTTTAGAGGTGTTGAATTTAACTTTGGTATAAGTAAAATAAGGGTATACATCTTCGTGGGGATAGTTATCACATTTTTATCTTTTATAGTCCTCAGAGTAATTGATATGCAAATATTGAGTAGGGATAAATTTGTAAAACTAGCCATGATAAACATGGCTCAACAACTTCCTGTACCTGCCGATAGAGGAATGATTTTTGATGCTAACAATGTCCTTTTATCCTTCAGTGAAGATACCATCGGCGTTTTTGTTATTCAGAAGTACTTACCTCAAAATGAGGCTCTCAAACTTGCCACATTATCTAAATTAGCAGGCGTTATAGACAAGGACATAAAATTCATACTCAATGCAATCGATCGTAGGAAATGGGATATCTATGGTCCTATATTCATATCTGAAATAACAAAAGAACAGGCTATAAAGATAGTTGAAAGAAGCGAGGACTTTCCTGGTATTTTTGTTGACACTACATCACTTAGAAGAGTTAAGTTTCCTTACGAGACTGCACACTTGATAGGTTACTTAGGTCCTATCTCACAAGATGAATTCAAATCCTTGTCTGAAGATGATAAAAAGGTTTATAACACAAGTAGTTACATAGGCAAAGATGGTATAGAAAGAATTTACGACAAAATTTTGAGAGGTAGAGACGGAGTACTATTTAGGTATATAGATGCGAAAAACAATATCGTGGGGAGCGAAGTCGTTTCTTTACCCATTGAAGGTAATTCATTAAGATTATCAATAGATGCTGATATACAAAAAGTTGCATACGAACTTTTGAAATCCTATAGAGGTAGTTTGGTCGTAATGAAGCCGGCAACTGGCGAAATAGTTGCTTTAGTTTCAACGCCTGCCTATGACCCTAATAGACTCTCTGGGGGCGATAGCGCATATTTTTTAGGGTTGTCAACAGATGATTCTTTCCCCCTCTTTAACAGAGTTATTCAAGGTACATACCAACCTGGATCAACCTTTAAAATCATCACTGCTTCAGCAGCACTTTATTACAAAAAGTGGGATCCGGAAAGATCTGAGTACTGCACAGGCGCTCTCAGAATAGGAAAAAGAGTTTTTAATGACTGGGCAGCACATGGCCATGTTAAAAACATTGTTGATGCTATTAGATTATCTTGTGATGTTTATTTTTATAAAGTAGGTTTATCTCTAGATCCTGAGGAACTCATAGAGATGGCTAGAAACTTTGGTATAGGAGAGAAAACATTTATAGACTTGCCTAACGAAAAAACAGGTTTGAGGATTTCTGAAGATCTTCATAGGAAGAAATACAAAAGGGATATACTTAGCGGTGACATGGCTAACATGGCAATAGGACAAGGTGATTGGCTTCTTACACCTTTACAATTAGCTACCGTTGTTTCAATTGTATACAACGAAGGTATCGCCTATAAGCCTCATATTATCAAAGAAATACTTTCTTTTGACGGTAGAGAAACCATAAAGAAGATTGAGCCGGAGGTTTTAAGGAAGATTGAATTACCCAAAGAAATTTGGGATACCATCAAGGAGGGGATGAAAGAGGTTTTTGAACAAGGTACTGGTGCTGGATTAAAGTATATAACCAAATATCCCATCGCATGTAAAACTGGCACCGCTGAAAATCCTCATGGCAAACCACATTCTGTCTTCGTTGCATACGCCCCTACCGATGGAATAGATCCCAATGATGCTATAGTGGTAGCAGTTGTTGTAGAAAACGCTGGTGCAGGCTCTGCGTTCGCAGGGCCTATCGCCGCAAAAGTGATTGACGCATACTACAACAAATATGGCTATAAAAAGTAAAACCTGTTTCAACAAATCCCACTAACTTGAAAGGTTATTCTTTTCTTATTATACTTATTTAGTAAATTGAGGCTTTTATGGAAGGGAAAACTACAGTCAGAAAATTCAAAAAGTTCTATGGGAAAAAGGAACTCAATAGTAAATTTAGTTACGATAAAAAACTAGACAATATGAATAAAAACGAAATTTTAAAATTCATGTATTCAAGGAGAAAACTTCCATGGATCTCAAGCGAAGTATTAGAATCAAACCCTGTACTTGATATATTCTTAGCCGTAAAAAAAACAGGCATCCCACACTACTTCCCAAGGCCTGTTATCAAACAATCCAAGAGCCTCCCTCAAGAAGTCAAAGAAGAAGATATCGCTAATAGAGTTGACCTAAGAGATGAGCTTATTTTTACAATAGATGGTGAGGATGCTAAAGACTTTGACGATGCAGTCTCTATAGAGATGGATGATAGTAATTATGTACTCAGTGTACACATAGCAGATGTCTCGCATTATGTCAAGATTGGTACTCCGTTAGATGAAGAGGCATTCAGAAGAGGTAATAGTACATATCTCATTGATGTTGTTTTCCCAATGCTACCTTTTGAATTATCCAACGGAATATGTAGTTTAAATCCAAATGTTGACAGACTAACGATTAGCGTAAAGATGTGGATAGACAAAAATACATACGATCTCAAAAAGTTTGAGATATTTCCATCAGTTATAAGAAGCAAGTACAGATTAACATACAATTATGTTGAAAAAGTTCTTGATAACCCCAGCATTGAGAGTGACAAGAAACTAGCAGAAGTTTTGTTAAATATGTGGAATCTTGCTTCAAAACTTCACGAACACAGAATAAGTAAGGGGGGTATAGATTTTAATTTCAAAGAGAGTAAAATCATCTTAGACGAAAAAGGGAATCCCATTGATTTCATAATTCACAATAGGCTCAGATCTGAAAGGTTAATAGAGGAATTCATGTTGATGGCAAATAAAGTTGTTGCAAAGTTTCTTTCAGAAAAGGGACCAAGCATCTTTAGAGTACACGATAAACCTGACATAGAAAATGTAGAAAACATTTCAAAAATTGTATCACTATTTGGCTACTTCCTTCCAAATCCAGGCGAGGTAAAGTCCTCTGACTTACAAAAAGTGATATTCAATGTCTCTCAGAAGGAATATGAGGAATTTGTAAACTATGTCATACTCAGATCCATGAAGCAGGCTAGATACGATACTCAGAATGTAGGGCACTATGGGCTTGATTTTGAGTATTACACTCACTTTACCTCTCCCATAAGGAGATACCCTGACCTTGTTGTCCACAGACTCGTAAAACTTGCTCTTGATAGCCAAAATAAACGCCCAAGATCACTAACACTAAAAAAATTAAAACAAATCGCAAAACACTGCTCAGAAACGGAAAGAAAATCCATTGATGCCGAAAGATTGATAATCAAACTTAAGGGGATAAGGTATATAAAAAACTACCCTTACAGCATCTTTGATGGTATAGTAAGCGGATTTAAAGAAGATGGCATGTTTATACAACTCGTAAACACCTCTATAGAAGGATTTGTTTCAATGGATGATATCATTTCATCAATTGGAGAAGTAAGGTATGATGATGAACTTATGTCTCTAGTTCACAGAAATGGTGAAATAAAATTCTCTATAGGACAAATTGTAAAAGTTGGGCTCAAAAGTTACGATCTTGTAAGAGGGTTTCTAGACTTTTATTTGATATGAACAAAAAAGGATTTTCACTGATAGAGATAATGGTTGTACTTCTAATAACATCGTTTGTTATGGGCATCGTGTACGAATTTATAGGTATAGGATTGAGATTCTTTGAAGCATTCTCTAAAGATTTCAATTACTCTGTAAAAGCACTCATTTCAGACATCACCTTTGAAATGAATAATCCTGACAGCTTCTATGCAGAAAACAACAAGAAACTCACAATAAACAAAGATGGCACCAATATAACTTATTATGCTTTAACTCCATCAAGAGATTTCAGCACTTTCACCATCAGAAAAGAGGTTAAATACAAAAATTTTATGTATACAAAAATCTTTTATCTAAATAAAGTAATTGATGTCAATTTCACAGAAAAATCATCTTCTCAGAAGAAAAAAATCTTAATTAGTATTATATCCACAAAAGGTAAGGAAGTCTTTAACGGCTACCTACCTTAAAGGTACACTACCTTAAAGGCACGCTTCAATTAATTATCACACTGAAATTCAATGAGTAATTGCTTTTCTTTTGAAACATTTATATCCAAATACCCACTATTTACCTTAAATTCCTCTTTAGTAAATACATCCCTACCAATGTTTTCAAATATTCCAGCCACATAAGTTGGGATTCTAATTCCTTTTTCATCTTGAGATCTTGAGATAACCCCTACAAACGCTTTTTCCTCCGTAAATCTCACAAAAGCAAAAGTATCACCATCTGCAAATATTGGTTTGTACGCCCCTAATTGCAACGCCTCTTCATTTGTTTTCAGTTTAGTTAATGTTTTATAAAGATTTAATAAATCTTTATTCCATTTATTTTCATTCCACTCCATAGGGTACCTACATCCTTCAACACTTCCAGTATTTCCCTTAAGTCCAATTTCATCACCATAATATATTGATATTGTCCCCGGTAACATGAACAAAATTATTAATATACCTTTGTATATATCAAAATCAAATTTTGTTGAATTATGGAATCTTGGCATATCATGTGAATCAAGAAGATTAAACTGAAGAAATGCTACCTGATTAGGTAGCCTAGTGAAATGTTGTATTATTTGCATTTCCAAATCTGTTCCGGAGTAAGCATCCAAGTTCCTGTTGGGTTCTACAATGTTTCTCAAAAACCAGTCAACCTCTCCAGCGAAGCATCTAAGAGGTCTTGATGAAGCAAAGTAATTCATACATCCATCTAACTGATCCCCAAGAAGATAACTTATGTTGTCTTCCCAATGTTCACCTATCAGATAAGAATTTTTCTTAAGTGATTTTACAGATTCTCTGATTCTTTGGAATATTTCATTTCCAAATTGGTCTCTTTCGTTTCTTCCAGTGTCATTCGCTACATCAAACCTCCAACCATCTATATCGTAGTTTTTTATCCAAAATCTAACGAGCGAATTTTCATCTTCAAATATTATCTTCCTTAATGTTTTTGAATTGTAATTTAATTGCGGTAAATCACTCAATCCTGCCCAACCTTTGTATTTACCATTGTTATCAAAGTAATAAAATCCCCTTTCTTCAGAATTGGGATCTTCCAGTGCTTTTTTGAACCATCTATGTTCTGTGCCTGTGTGATTTATTGAAACATCAATTATTATTTTCATGTTGTTTTTGTGTAATTCATCAACCAGTTTTTTTAAGCCTTCATTTCCACCCAGATGCGGGTCTACTTCAAAGTAATCTATACAATCGTATCTATGGTGAGTTAGAGCCTTAAATATTGGATTCAGGTATATGGCATTGACTCCTAACTCCTTGAGGTAGGGTATTTTTTGGATTATCCCATACAAATCGCCACCATGAAAATCTAGACACCTACCTTTTGAATACGGTAAGGGATCCGAATTGAAGTCCACTTTTAGAGTTTTAAATCCTTTGTATTCGTATTCTCCCGTTTTCACTGCTAGTTCGGGTTTGCCTTGGGCAAACCTATCAGGAAATATTTGATAAAACACAGATTTTGGTACCCAATCGGGATTTTCAAAATCTGCAATTATTACAAAATCATTATCTTCTGTAGGAAAGTACGAAAATATCCCTTTTCTTGTGTAAAAGAAAACCTTTTTACCTGTGTCTAAAACAAAGTGGTAGTTAATGAATCTTTGGGACATTTTTAGCCAGCCAGCGTAATAAACGAAGTTGTTCGTGTACTTTGAAGGTTGCATCTTTATGTACCTTGATCCGCCATCTATTATTGCTCTTATGTAAGCATTCTTTACAGGGCTATTTTTCAGAACTCTGAGGCTAATTTTTATATATTCATTGAAAGTAGGATAAGGGTTTGATACAAAGATTTTGTTGACTTCCGAAAAAACAGATTTTTCCCATTCCATAAATTCCCATTTACCCTATAGACTCATATCTATCCTTCCCATGCCTAAGCAATAAGTTTTCAACATATGTTACCAACAATCTCCTGTTTTCATTTGAAAGTTCATCAAACTCCACGCCTATCTCATTGCCGGCAGAATTTCTTACAACACAATAAGCATCTATATTTATTACCTTGCCTTCATGCACTATCGGAAATTTAATCCTAATCATATCTCCAGGGACAAAAACTTGCTTCACCTGAATTTTCATACCACCTTCTGAAATATCCACAATACTACATTTACCTTTTATTCCCTTAAACTCATAATCTGCCTCTATGTTTACAGGAACTCTTGCATACCTAAAATTACCACCAGGTTTTTCCATAATAACTCCGCTAAAAAGATAATACATGTATTCTTGATTTTTCAATTTTTGAGGGATGTGTTGAAAAATTCACAGGTTAAACCTGCGTCAGGTTAAACCTGTCACAGGCCTGGCCTGCTTTTTCTTTATTTAAGAAAGCTTTTTAAGTACATTACTTTTAGTAGCCCCACCCTCCCCCCCCTAAAGTTATAAGGGAGGCTACGCCTCCCTTAACCCTTGTAAGGGAAATTGCTTAAACATA
>Ga0123519_10003714_pt1 | contig 25131 bp, 27 predicted proteins | sample YelNatPaOPRAMG02_FD_87396 | JGI IMG/M metagenome (GOLD analysis project Ga0123519, IMG submission 87396) | Hot spring microbial communities from Yellowstone National Park - Yellowstone National Park OP-RAMG-02 (version 2) | ecosystem: Environmental > Aquatic > Thermal springs > Hot (42-90C) ...
CCCCGGGGGCGGCCCTCACCCGCACACGGCGAGCGCCGCCCCCGTTTCACGTCTGACGTTCCCGTTGATAATTCACAAGGCGATCTAAGAATTTCTGAGAAGAGGGCTTGACCCAAACCCGTGTTTCTGGTACAAGTCTGAACCAGAGGGTGAAGATCATGAAGACCCAGATCACGAGTTGTCCGAGCTGTCACCAGCCGCTCCAGGTAACCGAACTCACTTGCCGAGCATGTGGCCTGCGCCTGGTCGGCGAGTTCGAGCGCGGCTGCCGCTTCTGCGCCCTCGACCCGGAGCAGCGCAAGCTCCTGGATGTCTTCCTGAGCTGCCGAGGCGTAATCCGCGAGATGGAGGCCGCCCTCGGCCTCTCGTACCCCACCGTGAGGAACCGGGTGAACGCACTGCTGGTGGCCCTCGGCTATGCGCCGACCAAGGAGGAGGCGGAGGCCCGGGAGGACCTGGCGGCCCGCCGCCGCGAGATCCTCGACCGGCTCCAGGCCGGCCAGATCAGCCCTGAGGAGGCCACGGCTGCGCTGAAGCAGCTTTCAGAATAGGCGCGGGCAGGCGCCGCAAAGCCGACGGACAGGAGATCAAGCCATGGAAGCCGAGCGCATGAGGGTGCTGGAGATGCTCCAGCAAGGGCACATCACCGCCGAGCAGGCCAACGCGCTCCTCAGCGCGCTGGAGCAAAGCCAGGAGAAGGCCGCGGAGCCCGACGCCGCACGGGCCCGGCCCCTGGCCGCCGTGGATTTGGCGCAGATCGGACCTCGCATCGCTGAGGCCATCACGCGGCACGTGCAGGCGGCTTTCAGCCCTGCCCTCCCGCACGGCCCCGCGGGGCGCGAGCGCGCTAACTACTCGTCCATGAAATGGACGGCCGAGCGGCTCTCTCGCATGGGCGAGGGCACCAGGTTCACGAACTACGGACACCTCACCATCGACGAGGACGTGCCCGAGGAGCTGCTCTCGCGCACCATCGCCGCCTTCGCCAACTACGGCCGGGTCATCGGCCCGGAGAACCTCATCGGCCTGCTCGAGGACCGCTGCGACGAGAACTACGGCGTCTTCCTCACGCCCGCGGAGGCGGCCGCCGAGAAGAGGCAAGCCGGCGAGCAAGACGAGAAGTCCGCAGACATGACCAACCTCGGCAAGACGACCCTCACCCCCGAGCAGCTCATGGAGATGGCCGACGGCGTCACCTACGCCAACCTTGGCAAGCTCACCGTCTCCCCCGACGTCCCCGAGGAACTCCTGCGCCGGAAGATCGCCGTCTATCGGAACCTGGGCAAGACCTCCGGCCCCGCCAACCTGCTCGGCATCCTCCAGGCCCGCTGCCCCGAGAACCTGGGAAAGTTCTCGGTGTGGCGCGAAGGCGGACCCGCCCCCTGCGGCGAGGAAGACCAGGACGACGACCACGAGGACTAGGGCGATCCGATCCGTGGCCTATCGGCGGCCCCGCGGTGCGGCGGGGTCGCCTGCTTTTTGGCGGCCCCGCGCCGCACAGGTGGCTTCTTACCCCCCAAGCCGACGGCACCGACCCCGGACGCCCGGCAATCGGGCAGGACCGGGAGGGCGCCCCAGCGAACACGTTGGCTTGGCTCCCCGCGCGCAGACGCGCGGCCTCGCCCGGCCGCCGCGCGGGGCGCACCCGGGCGTGGAGCAGTTCTCGTCTTCCGCCCGCCTTCCGGAAGGAGAGTCGGAACGATGCGAGAGCGGATGGAGCGGGCCCTCCGCCGCACTGGCGCAGACTACGCCGAGATCCGGATCGAGCACGCAGAGCGGACGAGCCTGAGCTTCCGCGGCCGGGAGCTGGACGAGGTCTCCTATTCCAGTTCGGTGGGCGGCGTGGCGCGCGCGCTGGTCAAGGGCGGCTGGGGAATCGTAACGTTCAACGAGATCGGCGATCTGCGCGCGAGCGTTAAAGAGGCCGTCGCCTGCGCGCGGCTGGTGGGGCGGGACAGGAGCGAGCTGGCCGAGGTCCCCCGCATCGACCACGTCATCCCGCCTCCCCGCATGCAGCGCGACTTCCGCGGCGTCGCGCTCGGCGAGAAGAAGCGCGTTCTCCAGGGCTACAATGACCTGCTCCTGGGCGCTGACCCGAAGATCCACACCACACATGCCACCTACGCCGATCGCTACCGCAAGGTCAGCTTCGCCAACAGCGAGGGCACCTACTTCGAGGAAGTGCGCCCCGACGTCACGGTCTCGCTCACCGCGGTCGCGCGGGACGGCAACCTCGTGCAGCGCGGGCACGAGGGCATGGGCCGAGCCGCCGGCTTCGAGGCCGCCCTGGGGCTGGAGGCCAAGGCCCAGATGGCCGGTCAGCGCGCAGCCCACCTGCTGGCCGCGCCCCCCGTCCGCGGCGGCACGTACACGGTCATCCTCGACCCCAAGCTCGGCGGCGTCTTCGCACACGAGGCCTTCGGCCACCTCAGCGAGGCCGATGGCGTCTATGAGAACGAGAAGCTCCGCGATCTCATGGTCCTCGGCAAGCGCTTCGGGCCCGATCTGCTGAATATCGTCGACGACGGGTCGCTGCCCGGCGGCCGCGGCACCCACCTGCTCGACGACGAAGGTGTCCACACCCGCAAGACCTACCTCATCAAGGAGGGCATCCTCGTCGGCCGTCTCCACAGCCGCGAGACCGCCGCCAAGATGGGCGAGGGCGTCACCGGCAATGCCCGCGCCGTCGCCTGGAACTTCCCCCCCATCGTCCGCATGACCAACACCTACATCGAGCCCGGCAACCTCAGCTTCGACGACCTCGTCCGGGACGTCGACCTGGGCCTCTACGCCTGCGATATGCTCGGCGGGCAGACGATGATGGAGATGTTCACCTTCAGCGCCGCCTGCGGCTACATGATCCGGGACGGAAAGGTCTCCGAGCTGGTCCGCGACATCGTGTTGACGGGCAATGTCTTCGAGACCCTCCGCAACATCGACGGCGTGGCCAACGACCTGACGTGGGCCGACGGCGGAGGCGGCTGCGGCAAGGGCGGCCAGCAGCCCCTCCCGGTCGGCCTGGGCAGCCCCCACCTGCGCATTCGCGGCGTCGTGGTCGGAGGACAGCAGTGATCGAAGAAGCGCTTGACCTCGCCAGCAGCAAGACCGACGGCGCGGAGGTCGTCTTCGTCCAGAGACGCTCCACCAGCGCCGACTACGAGGACGACAAGCTCAAGCGCGTCGACGTGGCCCAGACCTCCCAGCTTCGCGTCCGCGTCATCGTCGGGGGAAAAATCGGCACCGCCCACACCACCGACACCGCCCAGGCCAAGGCCGTCGTCGCGCGGGCCATCGAGCTCGCCGAGTTCGGCAGCGACGCTCACTTCGCGTTCCCCGGCCCCTCCGACCGCACAGACGTCAAGACCTACGATCCCGCGGTCGAGCAGACCCCGAAAGAGGAACTCGTCGCCGCCGGCGGGGAGATGGTCGACCTCGTCAAGGCCTACAACGGCGAGATCAAGGTCTTCGCCGGCGCGGGCTGGGCCGTCGAGGACTGGCGGCTCGCCAACTCCAGCGGCCTCGATGTGGCCGACAGGTCCAGCAGCTTCGGCATCGGCGTCGGCGGCGTCCTGGTCCGCAACACCGATATGCTCTTCGTCTACCTCAACCGCGACTGGCGCCGCCGGGAGACCGAGCCCCGCACCCTCGCCGACCGGGCCATCCAGCAGTTCCGCCTCGCCGAACGCACCGCCCCCCTTACCTCCAAGACCATGCCCGTTATCCTCAGCCCCCGCGGCAGCTACGTCCTGCTCCTCTCGCTCCTCATCGGCGTCAACGGCAAGAACGTCCTCAAGGGCGATTCCCCCCTGGCCGGCCGGCTCGGCGACAAGGTCGCCGCCGACTGCTTCACCCTGGTCGACGACGGCACCATCGACTACGCCCCCGCCAGTGGCCCCTGGGACGGCGAGGGCGTCCCCCGGCGCCGCACCCCGATCATCGAGCGCGGCATCCTGCGCTCCTTCATCTACGACCTCGAGACCGCCGGCAAAGCCGGAGCCCACACCACCGGCAACGGCCCCGGGTGCGAGGCCAGCAATGTCGTCATCCCCCCTGGCGACCGCTCCCTCGAGGACATGATCCGGGACACGAAGGAGGGACTCCTCGTCGAGCACGTCCTCGGCCTGGGGCAGAGCAACATCATGAACGGCGACTTCTCCGTCAACATCTCCCTGGGCTACAAGATCGAGAACGGCGAGATCGTCGGCCGCGTCAAAAACGCAATGCTCGCCGGCAATGTCTACGACGCACTGCCCCGGGTCGCCGCGCTGGGCTCCGAGCCCGAGTGGGCCCACTCCAGCTACGTCCCGCCCATCCTCATCGACGGCCTCAGCGTCATCGCCAAGGGCTAGCGCCCCGGCTCACATCTTCCCCGTCTGCTTCAGGCTCACGAATCTTCCGTCGCCGACGATGATGTGGTCGATGACCGGCACCCCCATCACCTCCCCCGCCTTCACCAGGCGCGCGGTCAGCGCCAGGTCCTCCCCGCTTGGCGTCGGGTCGCCGCTGGGGTGGTTGTGACAGACGATCAGGCTCGCGCAGCCGTGGGCGAGCGCCTCCCTGAAGATCTCCCGCGGGTGCGCCGGGCTTCCCGTCAGCGTTCCCACCGTGATGATGCGATGGTGGATCACCTGGTTCCGCACGTCGAGGAAGATCGCCGCCAGGCACTCCTGATCCCGGTACCGCAGGTCCTCCATCACGACCGCCGCCGCGTCCGCCGCGTTCTGGACCACCCGCCGCGCCTCCCCCGACGAGCCGGCCAGACGCCTCCCCAGCTCGAAAGCCGCCTTGACCTGCGCCGCCTTCGCCAGACCGATCCCCGGCAGCCCCGCAAGCTGCGCCAGCCGTGCCTTCGACACCCCCACCAGACCCCGGAACTCGCTCAGCATCCTCTCGGCCAGGCGCACCGCGGATTCGCCGCGCCCCCCCACTCGCAGCACGATGGCGAGAAGCTCCGCGTTCGACAGAGCCTCCGGTCCGTACTTCTCCATCCGCTCCCGCGGCCGCTCGTCGGCCGGCAGGTCGCGAATGACGAGGCCGCGGTCTGACATGGCCTTCCCCTCCGCCCCGCGGTTCGTCGCATGGTAAGCGATCACCTGCTCGCGCGCCGCCCCGGCGCCGCGTTTGCGCGCCGGCCGCGCGGGTGCTACAATCTCCCCATGAGAAGGGAACGCGCGTGTTCGAACTGACCGTCGAGGTGCGCTTCTCGGCCGCTCACCGCATCTGCGGACACCCCGGCCCCTGCGCCCGGCTGCACGGGCACAACTACCGCGTCCTCGTCGCGGTCGCCGGCGACGCACTCGACCCCCAGGGGATGCTCGTCGACTTCGGGGAGCTGAAGCGTCTGTGCGGGGAGGTCGTCGCACCGCTCGACCACACCTTCCTCAACGACCTGCCTGCCTTCGCCGGAGTGAACCCGACAGCCGAGATGCTGGCCAAGCACATCCACGAGAAAGTCGCCGCCGCCCTGGCGGCGCTGCCGGGCGTGCGCGTCGCCCGCGTCACCGTGTTCGAGTCGGACACCGCGCGCGCCGCCTACTCGGCCTAGGGGAGATATGTCTGCCATCGTCCTGCTCAGCGGCGGCCTTGACTCCGCAGTGAACCTCAAGCGCGCCGACGACGACACCGGCGTCGCGCTCGCCCTCACCTTCGACTACGGCCAGCGCGCCGCCGCCCGGGAGAACGCAGCCGCCGCCGCAATGTGCCGCCGGATGGCCCTGCCACATTGCCTCGTCCGCCTGCCCTGGATGGCCTCCCTCCGCGCCTCCGCACTCACCAACCCCGCGGCCGATCTACCCCCCGTCACCGCCCAGCAGCTCGACCAGCCCCGGGTGACCTCCGGCCAGACCGCCCGCGCGGTCTGGGTGCCCAACCGCAACGGCGCCTTCATCGCAATCGCCGCAGCCTACGCCGAGGCGCTCGAAGCCGACCGCGTCGTCGTTGGATTCAACGCGGAGGAGGCCGCCACGTTCGCCGACAACAGCCCGGAGTTCGTGGCCGCAACCAACCGCGCCCTGCAGTACTCCACCCGCTCTCGCGTCCAGGTGGTCAGCTACACGCAGCACCTCCAGAAGGTCGACATCGTTCGCCTGGGCCGCGAGATCGGCGCCCCCATCGACCTTGTGTGGAGCTGCTATCAGGGAGGAGAGGAGCACTGCGGTCAGTGCGAGTCGTGCGCCCGCCTGGAGCGCGCCTTGCGCGCGGCCGGCGCCTGGGACTGGTTCTGGCGGCAGCGCCGCTAGCCCGCCAGAAAGTCCCGGCCCTGGTGCCCGGCACGGAGAGGGATCTCAGCGCGATTCCCAGGGCCGGAACCGATCGCTCACCAACGGCGCGGCGCCGCCCTGTCGAAGACTGCCCTGCTCCGCTAAGTACGCCGCGGGGGTGCCCGGTCCTACCTGCGAAGCTAACCTTCGTCCCCCTCTCTCGGCCTTCGCCCACCCCCGGCGCTGACCGCAGCGTCGGGGATCGCTGCTGCTGGGTCCCTGCGCCCGCTCTGTGCGCGGCCGGGCCGCCCGCCTCAAGCGCCCGCGCCGACCCGTCAGGGGTGGATGATGATCTTGTTGTGCTCCGGCGTGCCCATGACCTCCAGGGCCTCATGGATGCGAGAGAGAGGGAACCGGTGCGAGATGATCTGCTCTGTGTCGATGAGGCCGGTCTCGAGCAGGCGGATCGCCTTCGTCATCGCCAGCGTCGTCGTCCCGAAGCTGGCGTCCATGCGGCCCTCCAGGAAGTGCGTCTGGCCTCCATCCAGCTCGAACGTCTCATGCGTGGTGATGCCGAACACGTTCCACCGCGTGCCGCGCCGCCGCAGCTCCACCATCAGCCGCACCGCCTCGATCGGCCCCGCTGCCTCCACCACCAGGTCCGGCCCCTCCGGGATGATTTCGTACACCCGCCGCCGCGCGTCCTCCTCCCGCGGGTTCACCGCGTGTGTGGCCCCCAGCCGCAGCGCGTTCTCCAGCGCGTGAGGGCTGATGTCGACGGCAATCAGCCGCGCCGCCCCGGCCGCCTTCGCTACCATCAGACACAGCAGCCCGATCCCGCCGACGCCGATGATCACCACGTCCTCCCCAAGCTGCATCTGGCTGTGATGAATCACTCCCTTCCACGCCCCCGCCAGCGGCTCGGTCACCGCCGCCGCATCGAACGAGATCCCCGGGGGCTTCGGATATAGGCAGCTCTCGGTGGTCAGCAGGTACTCCGCAAACGCGCCCGGGCGAACGTCCCCCGGTCCATCTCCCCCGGTCACGAAGGGCCTCTCGCAGTAGTGCGTGTCCCCCGCGCGGCAGCGCTTGCAGAACCCGCAGTGCCCCAGCGGCTGCACAATCACTGCATCGCCCACCGAGACGTGCGTTACCCCCGGCCCGATCTCCTCGACGATCCCGCTGGGCTCGTGCCCCACGATGGCCGGAAAGGTCACGTTGCGGCGGATCCCCTTTATCGCCTTGTAGTCCGTCGCACAGATCCCGCACGCCTTGATCCTCACCAGCACCTCGCCGGGCGCCTCCGCGCGCGGCACCGGCACCTGTTCCAGGTCAAGCCGGTCGAAATCGTGCAGCACAGCCGCAAGCATGGTCCTCATGGTCTCACCTCTATCCCTCGTTTCTCGCTGCCCGCGCCCCGCGCCTCCAGCCTCCACGTGGGCTGGCACGCGCCATGCGTCCCCGGGGAAAGGTGATACGGCATTCAGCCGGTGGGTATACATTTTGTGGGGGGACAGGAGTTGCAGTAGCGTGAGTACCGACGGGATCCAAGACGGCTGGCGAAAGGCGCTCGACTGTTGGCTGCGGACCGGTGATGAATCGGGGCTCGTGGACGAGCTGTGCCGATGTCGTGCCGAGCACCGGGAGAAACTCCTGGGCTGCATCGGGAGCAGTTGGCTGCGCAGCCAACTGCTGGCTCTGGTCGCGCGGCGAGGGGACACGGTCGCCGCGTAGCAGAAGCTGACGCGCCGGCCCACCAAACGAACTGACGGCCCCCGGCCACACCGCCGGGGGCCGTCCGCGTCCGCCGGCCCCCTCGGTCGCCCTCGCCAGCAGCGCCCTCACAGGAGAGCGCGCCGTGCCGGAGAATCTACACTGGTGGCCGTGCGCATCCCATCGCCGCGGGGGCCCCATGAGAGCGTCCAGCGATAGCACACCCAGGCCGGTCAAGCGCGACCTCGCGCTCCGCGTTGCCGCGGGGACAGCCATCCTTGTCGCCGGGGCCTTCATCGCCTACGCGGTCGCGTCCCGCGCGCGGCCCACGGTCGAGTGGTCGGCCGTGCTCGACGCCGCAGCAAGCCGCAAGACGATGCACGTCATCGGGGTCGTCACGCTCGCCGATGGCAGTCAGTGGGACTACACCCTGTGGCGCGACCTCGCCCATCCCCTCACCAGCCGCCCCGCCGGCATGATCCGGCCGCGGGAGCAAGAGGCCGCGGTGCCGCCCGAGCCCGACCCCGAGCTGTTGCGCCTGTGCGAGGCAATGGATTACCGCGGCGAGCGCGGTCTCGTCACCCTCCTGGCCCAGACGCGCCGGCCAGGCCGCGCCACGCGCGCCGAGTGGGATGGTCACCCCGCGCTGATGGTTGAGGTGCGGCCGGCGCGCGACCTGCGCCGCGCGGGCGGCGACTTCTCCGACCTCGTCCGGCTCTACATCGACGAGCCCACCAACCTCGTGGTCGGCATGGAGCAGTTCGCCCGCGCGGGCTCGCAGTGGCGGCTGCGCGCGCGGTCCGGCTACGAGTACGACGTCGCACTTCCCCCGGTGCTCGAAGGAGCGCAGTAGCGCAGGAGACCGCGCGCGGCCGCGCTCAGCCGCCGTTCTGCCCAGCCCAGACCGCGGCTCCCAGGATTGGCGCCGCGTCCCCCAGCACCGGAGACAGCAGCACGCACCGCGACAGAAGCTGCGAGCGCGCGCTCGACTTCAGCTTCGCCTCTGCCGCGCGCAGAAGGCTGGGCCCCAACAGCGCCGGGTTGCTCGCCAGCACGATCGCCTGCGGGTCGAACAGCGTGATGAGGTTCGCCAGCCCCACCGCGAGAAAGCGGCCCGTCTCCTCCAGCGCCCTGCGACACACATCATCGCCGTTGGCCGCCAGCCGACAGACCAAAGCCGGCGTGATCGCCCCCAGGTGATCGTCCACCGCCCCCGTCACCGCGCTCGGCGCCCCTCCCCGCACGGCCTTCAGCACCCGCGCCACCAGCGCGTCCCGGTTCGCAAGCGCCTGCCAGCACCCCGTCTCCCCGCACGAACAGCGCGGCCCATCCGCATCGATCACCATGTGGCCTGCATGCCCCGGCGCAGCCTTGCTCAGGAACAGCGGCTTCCCATCGGCGATAACTGCCACGTCGATGTCGATGCCCACGCACACGAACACCACGTCGGAAAGGTCGCGCCCCGCCCCAAAGCGAGACTCCGCCAGCGCGGCCGCCTCCGTGCTGCCAATGATCGCCACCGGCCTCCCCAGCGCCTCCGAGATCGGAGGCCCTACCGCCACCTCCCGCCAGGAGGGGAAGTCCCCACTCGCAACGCACACCCCCTCCTCCACCCGCAGGCGCCCCGGAAGGGCCAGCCCCACTCGCCGGATGTCTCCCGCGAAGTGATTCATCCCCGCCAGCGCCTCGTGCGCCGCCTCGACCGCCAGCGAGATGTTCACCCCCGGCTCCGCCATCGCACGGGCCGGCCGGCGCGACTCGGCCAGCACCCGCCCCTCCGGGGCCACCGCCGCGGCCCGGATCGACGTCGCGGTCATCTGGATCGCCAGGGTCGGCGCCCCCTGCGCCGCCGGGGAGGGCGCCTCCGCCCCCCGCGCGGGCAGGGAGACGATACGGGGCGCTGCCGCCGCAGGTTCGGCCGGCGCCGCCTCGCTCGCGGGTCCGGTTTGGACGCTCGCGCTCTGCTCGGCCGCCGCCGCGGGCACCGCGGTCTCGAGAAGGGCGTCTTCCTCAGCAACCTCCGCGGCCTGCTGCTCGCGGTCCTCCGGCTCGGGGCGGGCGAGCCGGCCCAGCGATCGCGACGTACCATCAAGGACGGCGGCGACTGCGGTGCTACACCAGTCGTTTCGCACCAAGGCGGACCCTAGCAGATAGGCTTCGAAGCTGCCATGGGCGAGCTTGAGGGTTGCGTGTATGACGGGTTGTCCGATTCCTGTTGTGGCTGTTGCGAGGTCGACGAGTCTGATCTCGGGAGCAGGCTGAGATGCGCCGTAATGCTGCAGATACTGCTGCAACGCGGCCACAGCCGCCGCCGCCGAAAGCTCCCACACACTCTGTCCGGGCGCGCCGGACCGCCCCGAGGCGATGCCCCGAAAACGGAGAGGGCCAGCGCCCAGCACCGCCCTCGCCTCCACCCCGTCGCGCCCGACGCATACTCCCACCTCCTCGATCACCAGGCGGGGGCAGGCCGGACCGGCCGCCTCCAGACCGGCAGAACTCGCAAGCCTCTGTCGGTTCCCCGGTCCGGCCCTATTCGTCTGCGCGGACACGCTAGCCCTCCCGCTCGTCCTCGGGCCAGATCACGAGCTGACCCCGCTTCCGGTCGCGCAGCGCGCGCCGGTGCGCTTCCCGCGGCGGAAGGCCAGCCTGGCGATGCCTCCATATGGCTTCGACGAGCCGGAGCTGCTCTGTGGTGTAGAGATTGCGTTCGATCTTGCCGTGACGTTGCTTGATGGGACGGATGTAGCCGCGCTGCTCAAGGTAGTATACGTGCTCCTTCGTCATGCCTGGGCAGCGTGCCAGCAGGTCCGCCATAGGATGCAGATCGCTCAGAACATCCGTACGCACGACGGCCCCCACTTATGCATAAGTGGAACGATCGAGCCCATCTTAGCCCATCCCCTGCCCCTTGTCAAGACCCCGGCCCAAAATCGCCTCCCCCCCTTTGCCGCCGCACCTGGCCGCCCGCGCCCAACCCCGCCCGACCCCCGCGCCCGCCCACCGCAATCCCGCGTGCGCCGCGCGCGTCCGCGCGCCAAAGCGCGCGGCGGGCGCAACAACGCCGTGGCGCGCAGCGATGCCGCGGCGCGCGCGAAACATGTCGCACAGTCAACCGCGAGGACCTGGCAAGCGGTGCACAGAAGCTTCACGCGTGAGGCCGGGAGGCGGCCGGCGCGGTGGTTGAGGAGAGGGAATGGCAGAACAGCAGCAGGACTCGGGCGGCCGCGCGCGTGTGCTGGTGGTGGAAGACGAGTTCGTCATCTCGCTCGCGCTGCGCGGCCAGCTCGAGGCGCTGGGGTGCGAAGTCGTCGGCACCGCGCGAGAAGCCGATGCCGCCATCGAACTCGCGATCGCGCTGCGCCCGGACGTGGTGCTGATGGATCTGGGCCTGCCCGGCAAGGACGGCGTCGAGGCCACGCGGGGCATCATGAGGGAAGCGCCGACGCCCATCATCGTGATCACCGCCTACGGCGACGAGCGCGTCCATCGCGCCCGCGAGGCCGGCGCCGCCATGGTCCTCACCAAGCCCATCCTTGAGGAGCAGCTCGCGCACGCGATCCGGCAGGTCCTGGGCGCGGGACGGAATCCCGGCGACCAACAGGCCGACCCTAAGGAGGGATAGCATGGCCGGCATGAGGGCGATGGTGCTGGCGGCCGGCGTCGGCGAGCGCATGCGGCCGCTCACCGACTGGCTCCCCAAGCCCCTGCTCCCTATCGCCAACCGCCCTGTCATGGGCTACGTCCTCCAGCACCTCGCCCGCCACGGCTTCACCGAGGTCATCGCCAACCTCCACTACCAGGGAGAGCGCATCGTCGATTGCTTCGCCGAGGGCGCCGCCTGGGGCGTCAACCTCACCTACACCTACGAGGAGAAGCTCTGGGGCATCGCCGGCGGCGTCCGCCGCTGCAAGGACTTCTTCGGCGACGACACCTTCCTCGTCATCGGCGCCGACGACCTCACCGACATCGACCTGACCGCCCTTCTCGCCGCCCACCGCCAGGCCGGTGCCATCGCAACCATCGGACTCGTCGAGGTCCAGGATACCTCTCAGTTCGGCATCGTCGTCACCAAGGAGGACGGGCGTATCGCGCGCTTCGTCGAAAAGCCCAAGCACGATCCCCCCAGCCGCACCGCCAACACCCAGATCTACCTCTTCGAGCCCGAGGTCTTCGACTTCATCCCCCCCGACCGCGTCTACGACTTCGGCTTCGACGCCTTCCCCGCCATGGTGGACGCCGGCGCCCCCTTCTACGGCTTCAAGATCCCTGGGTACTGGCGCGACATCGGCAGCTTCGCCGACTTCCTGGCCGCCCAGTGCGATGTCATGGAAGAGCGCGTCAAAGTTGACGTCCCCGGCCAGAAGTTGGCGCCTGGCATCTGGGTCGACGAGGGCTGTGTCATCCATCCCGAGGCCACCCTGCGCGCGACCCTTGCCCTCGGAAAAGGGTGCCGCGTCGGCCGCAAGGCATGCCTCGGTGGCGGCACCGCCATCGGCGAGGGCGTCCGAGTGCCCGCCGCCAGCTCGCTGGAGAAGACCGTCGTGCTCCCCGGCGCCAAGCTGCCCAGGGCCGCAAAAATCTCCCACGCCGTCGTCGCCCCCGCCGGCATCTGGACCGGCTGAGCGGCCCCTTCGCCCGCTCCGACGCGCCGGCTCGCCTCCCGCCCGCGCGGCCGATGTGTCCGTCCCCTGACACCAGCCATGCATCTTCGCAGGAGCTGCCGACGCGCTGATAGGCCTGGTGAACAATCCGCTCGGGAAAACCCTTGCACGCGATTGCTTGAGGTACGAGGGGCGGGTATAATGGTTTGGTCTATACGGGAACCGCGACCTGTTGGCCCGGCGGCACACGCGACTCCCGGGACCTGCGGTGCTGCGGTCCTCAAGCAGGCAGATCGCGACTTCGGGAGGTGAAGCGCCATGCCGGAGAAGGGAGTCATGACGGTCCGCGAGGCGGGGCGGAAGGGCGGCCGCGCGACCAAAGCCCGACACGGCCCCGAATTCTACGAGGAGATTGGCCGCAAGGGCGGTGAGACCACCAAGCGCCGTCACGGGCCGAAGTTCTACGAGAGGATCGGTCGCAAGGGCGGACAGCGCGTCCGTCAGCTCGTCCAGCAGGCCAAGCGCGCACAGCGCTGACGCTACTTCGCAATCACCGCGATCCTGACGACCTGGGGCGGTAGACGCAGGGGGACGTCTGCCGCTTTGCGCACCGACGCCCCCCGCCGCGGCGCTCATTGCGCCACGCCGAATCGCTCCCGCAGGGACCGCTCCTGCTCCGCATCCGCCAGCCGACACTCCGGCGTGAGGATGTGCGGCGTGAGGAACACTACCAGCTCCGACCGCACCGTGCTGCGGTTCCGAGACCGGAACAGCCCGCCGATCAGCGGCAGCTCCCCCAGCACCGGGATCCTCGTCACGCGGTCCTCGGTCTGATACTGCGTCAGCCCGCCGATCATCACCGTCTCGCCGTCCTTCACGCGCACCGTCGTTCCTGTCTGCCGCGTGCTGAGCACCGGCAGCCCGGTCTGCGGATCGATCTCCACGACATTGCTGACCTCGGTCCCCTCCGGGTCGATGGTGAGCGTGATCTCCCCACCCCCGCCCGTCAGCGGCCCCCCCCGCAGCCTCACCCCCCCGCCCCCCCCCCGGATCCTCTCCGTCGCCTGCCCATAGGTGATGTACTCGACCTTGATGAATCGCCGCACCCCGATGAAGATGTTGGCCTGGTGTCCGTTCATCACCGCCATGCGCGGCGCCGCGCGGATGCGGGCGCGATGCTCCGTCTCCAGGGCCCGCAGACGCGCCTCGAACCCGTACGGCAGCTCGCCGATGTTCTCATATCGCAGCAACCCCGCCCGCGCATCCACCTCCCCCCAGTACGCGGCAGGCCCGGGGTAGACCTCCCCCGTCTCCTCGTCCTCCCACCCCGTCGTCCGCCCCGCCACGTCGCCCCGGAACATCCTCAGGACCTTCTCCAGGTCGCCGGTGTTCGTAAACTCCACCGCGATGAACTCGATGAGAATCTGCGGCGGCGCGATGTCCACCGCCTCCAGGTCAGACTGGATCTTGTTCAGCATCTGCTCCGGCGCGGTCACGACGATCGCATTCTGCTCCTCGTTCACGTGCAGATAGCTGTACAGGAACGTCGGCAGCAGCCCCGACGCCGCCTGCGCCCGCGTGTACCGCAGCGGAAACGACGCCGTCCCGCTCAGCCGGTATGCCGCCAGGTCCTGCGGCACCCCGCGGCTGAACATGTAGACCCCGTCCACGTGGCTCAGCGCCAGCCCGTACGCGCTTGCAATCGCCCTCAGCAGCTCCTCAACCGGCAGGTCGCGCAGCCGCAGGCTCGCCTCCCCCTGCACCGCGTCGTCCACCGCCACGTTCGCGCCCGTCCGCCTGGCCACCTCTCCCAGCACCTCGTGCAGGCTCTTGCGGATCGCCACCACCGACACCCGACCGTCGGCGACCTCCACCCGAAGCTCCTCCGCCTCCTCCGCCTCCCGCTTCTTCGCTCCCGTTTCGTTCGACTCCAGGGTTCGGCTGCTGCGCACCGTGATCAGCACACTCTGGCGGTCAGAGCTTCCCTGCACCTCCACCCGGGAGGCCTCGTACAGCGACACCACCATGTCCACCCCGATGCCCTCCTCCGCATCCTGCGGCACTGTCATCTCGACATAGCTCACCGGGAACTCGCTGACATCGATGAAGTTCTTCCCCGTCTGGTTGCGCGCATTGGGGAACCGAAGCTCCACGCGCGAAACCGGGTCGTGGCTCCAGCCCCCGGGCCGGAACCACGACAGGATCCCGTCGGCCTTCACCGTGATCTGCACCCCGTTGCTGAGCCGCTCCGCAGTCACGTCCGTGATGTTGCAGTAGACGCGCGCGGCGCGCGCCGGCCCCGCGACCCCCAGCAGCACGACGGCCAACAGGGGCAGCGGACGCGTGAATCTAACCATCGGACCATCCTCCTCGTTCACCCGGCGGCGCGCCGGCCTGTCCAAACCCGTCGATGTCCCGCGCGGGCTCGCCCGGGCGGATGATGCGCGGGGTCAGAAAGAGGGCCAGCTTCGTCTCCGACCGCGAGTGATGCGGATACTGGAAGAAACTGCCGATGACAGGCAGCGAGCCCAGCAGCGGAATCCTGCGCCTCTCCCGCGTGACCTCCTCGGTCTGGAGCCCGGCGAGCGCGATCGTCTGCCCCTCGCGGACGCGCGCCACGCCGTTGGCCCGCCGCAGCGCCAGGATCGGCAGGCCGGTCTCCGCGTCCCGGCCGCGCAGGGTTCGCACCACGATCTCAACGCCCAACATCACCTCATCCCCCCGCCCCACCAGCGGCAGCACGCTCAAGCGCGTTCCCGTGTCCAGCGCCTGCAGGTTGGCCGGCGATTCGGGGGAAAGGCTCTCGAGCACCACGTACCGCTGCTCGCCCGAGAAGATGAACGCCTGGTGGCCGTTGAGCACCCGCACCACCGTGCGCGACCGCAGCCGACCCGTGGATTCCACCTCCAGGTTCTCCAGGAGAAGCCGCCACTCCGCCGGCAAGTCCTTCAGCCACAGGAAGTCAAGCGTCCCGCTCAGCGTCTGGATCGCGGACAACATGTCGCCGGCCCCGCGCTCCAGCCGCAGCGCCCGCACCAGCGCGTCGCTCGACGTGTACTCCACCGCAATCGCCTCGATCACCACCTCCGGCGGGGGCGCGTCGAGCTTCCTCAGGTCCTCGCTCACCCGATCAACCAGCCACGGCGGTCCCGTCGCCAGGATCGAGTTCCCCTCTTCGTCTGCCTCCAGGTAGCGCAGCAGGAAGCCGGGCAGCAGGTCGAGCGCGTCCACCGCCCGCAGCGTCCGCAGGTTGATGCGACGCTCGCTCATCGCCCCATACCCCGCGCCGCTTCCCGCCGCCTCGGCCACCACCCACTCCCCGTTCACAAGCCTCCTCGCACACATGCCGCAGCCCATCGCGACCGCCTCCACGGCCTCCGTCGGCGTCGCGTCCCGCAGACACGCGCTCACCCGCACGTCGTCCGTCAGCGGCGCGACGACCGGGAAGCGGCACTCCTGCGCAATCGCGGCCACGACATCCGTCAGCCTCGCGTTCACGGCCTCCACGTCCACGCGACCATCGTGGGCCGTCACCCGCAGCTCGGCCGGCAGGTCCTCCGGCGTCTTCGGCGGCGCCGGAGGAGGGAATCGGTTCGATCCCCACGCGATGATGATGCTGCGGCCGTCATCGCTCCGGTCCACCCGCAGGTCGTACCTGACCTCGAGCAGCCGGCCCTCGCCGGCCACCCAGCCCAGATAGTTGTGCAGGTCGATCTCGAGGCCGACCCCCTCCTCCGCCCAGTCCGGAATCGAGATCGTCGCGTGGCTGACCGGATATCGGCTGATGTCGATGTATGCCGAGCCGAGCTTCGACCTCGCGTTCCAGATGCGGATCGGCAGCCTCCGGAACTGTTCCCGCGGCTCGAAGCTGTACTGCCCCGGGGCGTATTCGGTGACCGCTATCGCTCCCTCCGCGATGAGCCGGTCCCACTCGATGTCCCACGCGAGCTGTCCGTCCGCGGTGATCGTGATGCGCACGCCGTTGCTAAGCTGATCGGCCCTGATGTCGGTCACGTTGCAGTACGCGGCCCCGCGCTGCGCCCGTGCGGCAGGCGCCCAGCACGCAATCGCCGCCAGCGCGATGATCCCCAGGCGCGCGCGGCCCATGGTCTCACTTTCCCCCCAGGAACTGGTCGTGAAGTTGGGCCTCTTCCTGGGGGCTCAGGTGGGCCGTCTGGGAGAGGACCCGCGGCGTGATGAAAACCACCAGGTCCGTCTTGGTGGTCACGGTGTCGCGGGAGCGAAACAGCGATCCGACCAGCGGCAAGTCGCCCAGCAGCGGCACCTTCGTGCGCACGCGGCGCTGCTCGTCCTGCTGAAGGCCGCCGATCACCACTGTGCAGCCGTCCCGCACGCGCACCATCGTGTCCGCCGTGCGGGTGATCTTCTCCGGCAGCCCCGTCACCGGGTCCAGGGCCGACAGCGTCGAGACTTCGGTCTCGATCCGGCAGATGATCTCCTTCCCATCGCCCGTCCACGGCGACACATTCAGGCGCACGCCCGCGTCGATGAAGTTGGTCGTCCGCGTGCCACCGCCCCACTCGTCCTGGCGCGCCCCGGGCACCTCGATCGGCTGCCGCAGGTACCGCTGGATGCCCACGAAGAAGTTCGCATACTGCCCGCTCACCGTGGCCACCCGCGGGCTCGCCCTCACCCGCGCCCGTCGCTCGCTCACCAGGGCCTCCAGCCGGGCCCGGAACTCCGGGGGAAGCTCGGCCACACCCCGGACGACGACCTCCCCCATCGACCGCTCCTCCAGATATGGGTTGTCGCCCGGGGGCGGCAGCGGCAGCGTCCCCCACTCCCCGCCCCGGCCGGCGTTCTGCCAGCGCACCCCCAGGTCCCGCAGCGCGCTATCTGCATCCGTGAATTCCACCACCAGGATCTCCAGCAGGATCTGCGCGGCCGGAATGTCGAACTGCCGAATGTCCTCCCCGAACTTGCGCAGCACATCCGAGGGACCCGACAACACCACCGCGTTCTGCTCCCGGTTCACCTTCACATGGTCCTGCAGGAACACCGGCAGCAGCCCCTTCGCGTTGTCCGCCTGCACATATTGAGTCGGAATCGACACGATGTCGCTCAGCAGATACGACGACGGCTTGCGGGGTATCCCCTCGCTGATCATGTAGACGCCGTTCACCTGGCCGCACGACAGCCCATAGGCCGAGACGATGTGGTTGATCACCTCCCCCGCCGACTTGCTGGTGAGGTGCACCGTCACCTTGCGGTCTTTGATCGCATCGTCCACCACCACCTGGATGTTCGTCGCCTCCGCGAGCCGCGTGAACAGCCGGTGCGCGTAGACGCTCACCGCGTGCACCGTCACCCCCTCGCCGGACACCGAGATCTCGGGCTCGGCCGAGTCGGCCCGCGTGGGCTCCCCCTTCCCCGTCGCGGCCGACTCATCACCGCCCGCCGCGGCCCTCGCGGCCTCCCCCTCCGCGGCGGCCGCGCACGCCAAGGGCCGCGCGACAGTGCCCACCATGCAGCAGGCCAGCGCCGCCGCTGCCGCGGCCACCCGCCCGGCGCGCTGCACTCTCCAACGCCCCGCGACCCGGTTGGCCAGACGATCAGGCATAGACACTCCTCCGTCGACATCCTTGCAGGGGCAAAACCGGAGCCCGCCCGCTTTCCTCATTGGACGCGCCGGGCGGGCGCGAAGTTGCGTTCACCCGCGGCGATTTCCCCAGCGCGCGGCCGCGTCCAGGCCGATCACTTCATCTCCGTCCGCCCTTGCAGCGCGCGGACGATGGTCACCTCATCCGCATAATCCAGGTCTCCGCCCACCGGCAGGCCCAGCGCAATCCGCGTCGTCTTCACGCCCAGCGGCCGCAGCAGGTTCGCGATGTACATCGCCGTCGCGTCCCCCTCCACCGTGGGGTTGGTGGCCAGAACGACCTCCTCCACCCGCCCCCCGCGCACCCGCGCCAACAGCTCCTCGATGCGCAGCGACTCCGGCCCGACTCCCTCCATCGGCGAGATCAGCCCCTGAAGCACGTGGTAGCGCCCACGGAACCCGCCCGCGCGCTCCATCGCCAACAGGTCGCGCGCATCGCTCACCACACACAGGATCCGCTCGTCACGCTCGGGGTCGGCGCAGATCGGGCACAGCTCGTCGTCGGTGAAGTTGAAGCAGAGGCGGCAGGCGTGTATCTTCTCCTTCACCTCGCGAATCGCCTCCGCGAGGCCGGCCGCATCCTCGGCGCGAGCCTGGAGGATGTGCAGCGCAAGCCGCTGCGCAGACTTCGGCCCGATGCCGGGCAGCTTCTCCAGTTCCTCGATCAGCCGCGCGAGCGGCCTGGGGTAGGCGGGCATGGTGGGAACAACTCCCGACGGCGCGGCGGCCGCTTACAGCAGGCCGGGCAGCCCCAGGCCCCCGGCCAGGCCGCTCATCTTCTCCTCCTGCGCCTTGTGGGCCTTCTCGAGGCTCTCCCGGACCGCAGCCAGCACCAGGTCCTCCAGCATCTCCACATCCTTCGGATCGACCACCTCTGGCGAAATGCGCACCTCCAGCAGCTCCCCCGATCCGCTCGCTACCGCGGTCACCGCCCCGCCGCCAGCGCTCGCCTCGATGCGCATCGACGCCAACTCCCTCTGCGCCGCCTCCACGTCGTCCTGCAGCTTCTGCAACTGTCTCAGCATCTGCCGATCGAACGCGCCGCCGCCCGGTAGCTTCATCCTCAACGCCTCCTGCTCGCCCTTCGACGCCCCGCCCCCCTCTCCTACCCCCCGGCCCGTCACGCCCGAATCGCCGCTTTCCCCCGCGCCCCTATTGCTCCACCTCGCTGCCCGGGAAGATCGTCAGCGCGTCCTGCACCACCTTCGGCTGCTGGCTTGGCGCCCCCCCCTCCCCCTGGGAAGCCAGCCGACACTTCACCCGCACCTGGATGCCCAGCACGCTCGCGATCGCCCGCGCCGTGGTCTCCAGCCGCGCCGGGTCCTTCACGATCTGGTCATGGTGAAACTCGTGGTTGAAGCTCAGCGTCAGCACCCCGTCCTCCAGCGAGGTCGGCACCGCCTCCCGCAGAAACGCCGCCACCGCGGTCTGCTTCTCCCGCCGCAGGTGGGCCAGCACTTCGTCCCAGCGCCGTTTCACTTCGCCCAGGTCAACCTCCCCGACCGCGCGCCCCGCCTCCCCCACCTCTTCGGCCTGCGCGGCGGCGGCCTTCTCCCGCCGGCGAGCCGCGCGCGCCTGAGGGGCGGCCTTGACCGGCGGGGAAGCCTCCTGCACCGCCTCCGCCTCGCGCGCGGGCGACGGCTCCCCACACACGCGCACCGCCGCCAGCTCCACCACCAGCCGCGGCTGACTGGAGAAGCGCAGCTCACGGTCCGCGTCCGCCAGCAGGTCCAGCGTCCGCACGACCTCGTGCGCGGTGAGCTGCCGCGCCTGCGCGGCCGTCCGCTCCGCCGCCTCCTCGGGCAGCGCGAGCGCCTCTCCCGCCCGCCGCGGATCCACGGCCAGCACCAGCAGATCCCGATAGTGGTCGATGAGCCCGGCCACCAGCTGCCTCAGGTCCTTTCCCTCGGCCACCACGCGGTCGATCAGCGCGAGCCCGCCGGCGACGTCGCGCGCGGCCAACACATCCGTGAACTCGGCGATGAGGTCGAAGTCGATGCCGCCCAGGATCTCGCTCACCACCTCGGGCGAGATCGTCCCCTCCGCATACGCGACCGCCTGGTCGAGCAGGGTCAGCGCGTCGCGCACCGAGCCGTCCGCCGCGTGGGCCAGCATCGCGACGGCCCTCTCGTCGATCGCAATCGACTCCTTCTCTGCAATGGAGCGCACGGTCGCCTCGAGGTCGCGCAGGCCGATGCGGTGGAAGTCGAAGCGCTGACAGCGGGAGAGGATGGTGGGAAGAACGCGGTGGGGCTCGGTAGTGGCCAGCACGAAGACGACGTGCGCCGGCGGCTCCTCGAGGGTCTTCAGAAAGGCGTTGAAGGCCTCGCCGGTCAGCATGTGGACCTCGTCGACGATGTAGACCTTCATGCGCGACTCGGCGGGCGCCAGACCCACGCGCTCGCGCAGTTGGCGTATCTCGTCGATGCCGCGGTTGGAGGCCGCGTCGATCTCGATCACATCCAGGGCAGAGCCCGCGACGATGCGCAGGCACGACTCACACACCCCGCAGGGCTCCGGCGTCGGCCCCTGCTCGCAGTTGAGCGCCATCGCAAGCACCCGCGCGGTGCTCGTCTTCCCCGTCCCCCGCGGCCCGCAGAACAGGTAGGCGTGGGCGATCCGCCCCTGTTTGACCGCGTTGGCCAGGGTCTGCGTGACATGCCGCTGGCCGACAATCTCACCGAACGTGCGCGGCCGATACTTGCGATAGAGGGAGAGGTAGGGCATGGCGCGATCCCCCGACGGTGCGCATTTCGGCGGCCCCAGGCGGGGTCCTGCTCCCGCCGCGCGCGCGTTCCTTCCCCGCCGCCCGCGCGCGGCCCTTGCCCGCGGCCCGCCTGTTTGCTAGACTGCTGCTCGCACTCGCCGCGGCCGCGGCGCGGCCGCCGGTGGAACAGGGCGATGGCGGCAGAAGAGAAAGCCGAGGGCTTGACGCGAAGGGACTTCCTGAAGCGCGCCGCGACGGCCGCCGCCGCGATCGGGGTCGCCTCCAGCGCCTCCCCCGCCGGAGAAGGCCCAGAGACGCCCGCGAGTGCGACCAGCGCGCACACCGCCACAGCCGGAGGCCGAGCCATGATCACAGTTTCCAACGGCCGCATGCTCGTCGAGACCAGCACCCTCACCGCGGTGCTGGAGAAGGGCCACCTCACCTCGCTGAAGAGCAAAGCGACCGGCGAGGAGTTCATCGAACACTTCGACCCCGGGGCCCGTCCCGCGCTCCAACTCCTCTATCCAAACGGGGAGACCCTTCCCATCGACGAGAGCCGGTTCGGCCGCATAACATGCCGGCGCGTCTCGGACTCCCGGGCGGAGTTCGTCTTCCACGGCTGGGAGGGAGACGGCCTGCTCGCCGTGGGCATCGACCCCCACACGGGTGACCTTATGCTGGAGCCGTCGGCCTATTCCTCGCGCCCGGGCGTGCGCGCGTGCCGGTGGGACATGTGCGGGTTGCGCCGGGGTCTCCAGCTCGTGGCCCCGCTGTTCCAGGGCGTGAAGCTCGACCTCCACGACCCCCTCATCGCCCACAGCCGCTGGGCCTGGCCGATGCAGTGGGAGGCCGCCCTCGCAATCCTCCAGGGGCCGGCCGGCGGCCTGTGGGTGCACGCTGAGGACGACCGCTATCGCTACAAGGCGCTCGTCGTCGACGCGGACCCCGAATCCCGCGCGCTCGCCTTCGACACCGAGGCCTATGGCCCGACCGACGCGAACCTCTCCGCGGGCGGCCTGTGCTGGCGCATCAATGTCTACCAGGGAGACTGGCGCGTCCCCGCCGCGCGCTACCGCGACTGGCTCTGGAATGCCTACGGCCTGGCCGAGCAGGAGGCCGCGCGGCCGGCCTGGGTGCGCGACATTCGCCTGGCGATCTCCTGGTGCCCCGGCGAAATGGAAATCCTGGACGCGCTCGCCGCGCGGGTCGACCCCACCCGCGTCCTGCTGCACTACCCGAACTGGCGCACCGACCCCTACGACCAGAACTATCCCGCCTTCGTCCCCAGCGAACAGGCCAAATCCTTCGTCGCCAAGGGCCGGCAGATGGGGTTCCACATCATGCCCCACTTCAACGCCGTCGACATGGACCCCACCCACCCGGTCTATGCCCTCGTGCGCGACTTCCAGTACCGCGATATCGAGAGCAAGCGCCTCCACGGCTGGAGCTGGCACGCCGGGGGCGTCATCGGCATCCCCGAGTCGAACGACGCGCGCACCCGGCATCGCGACCTCAACGTGATGGTGAAAATCCACCCCGGGCTGGCGATGTGGCGCGCGGTGCTGGGAGAGAGCATCCAGAAAGCCGCCGACTTGCTCTCGCTCGAGGCCGCTTTCATCGACGTGACGCTGACCCAGGGGAACCTGCACAACTGCCTCGTCGAGGGCATGACGTCCACGGAGGGCATGAAGCGCCTGATTGCTCACGTGGCCGGCCTCGGCGCCGGCCTCGTTGTCGGCGGGGAGGGCCTGAACGAGATCACGATGCAGGGCCTCTCCTTCGCCCAGGCCCACCTGTTCCAGAGTTGGCAGAGCAACGCGGAGGGGCTCGAGCGCACCGGCGGCTGCGACCTCAACAACTTCATGTTCGGCCGCCTCTGCCGACAGATCGGCTACTCCGGCCTCAGCGGCCGCAACGAGGCCGAGCAGCTCCGCATGCGCATCCACGAGGAGCACGGCGCAATCCCGACGATCACCATCCACTCCGCCAGAGACATCACCAACCCCAACCGCGCCGTGGAGGCCGTGCTCAAGAAGGCCGCGGCCTGAGCCGCGCAGACCCCAATGCCCCCGGTAACGTGACGCGCGTGACCGCCCCCGTCGTCGAGATCTTCTCCTCCATCCAGGGCGAGGGGCTGCTCGTGGGCGAGCGGCAAGTCTTCGTGCGGTTCGCAGGATGCAACCTCGACTGCGCGTACTGCGACACCCCGGCCGCAAGGCAGAAGCCGCACGTGTGCCGCGTCGAGCGCACCCCGGGCGGTGGCGACTTCGACGCCGCGCCAAATCCGATGTCGGCGCAGGACGTCGCCGCCGCCGTGCGCCGCCTGGTGCGGCCGCAGCCGGGCCTCCACCACTCCGTCGCGCTGACGGGCGGCGAGCCCTTGCTCCACGCCAGCTTCCTCGCCCGGCTGCTGCCCGCCCTCGGCGACCTGGGGCTGGGCGCGTACCTGGAGACCAACGGCACCCTTGCCGAGGAGCTCGCGCGCGTCCTCGCCCTCGTGGACACGGTCTGCATGGACATCAAGCTCCCCTCGGCCACCCGGCAGGCCCCCATCTGGGGCAGCCACGAGCGCTTCCTGCTCGCCCTTGCCTCTGCTCGCGACCCCACGCGCCTGGACTTCGCAAAGGCCGTCGTCACCGCGGATTGCGATCCGCAGGAGGTCGAGCGGGCCGCGCGGCTCATCCGGGGCATCGACCCGGACCTGCCGCTGGTTCTCCAGCCTGTCACCCCGGGCCGCGCCGGCATCGCGGCCCCCTCCCCGCGGCAGATGCTCGACCTCCAGGCGATCGCCAAGCGCCACCTCGCCAGCGTCCGCGTGATCCCCCAGGTGCACCGGCTCGGCGGCTACCGTTAGCCCGCTCAGTCCAGGCTCGCCAGGATCGCGCCGATGACCAGCGGCGCGGCCTCCTGGATCTTCTGTCGATCCTCTGGCGGCTGCCTCTCGAGCCAGCTTCGGACGCGGGGCTGGTTCAGCAGCGCGTTGGCCGCCAGCGCGGGATCCACCAGCAGCTCGAGAAGCCAGAAGAGGCGGCGCGCATACCCAAACACCGTCAGCAATCGCTTCACGGCAGTTCACCTCCCGATGGTGTGTGGATCTCGACCTCCCCCTGCCCCACCCTCGCCTCCACCGCCGCGCCGAGCGCCCCCGCAATCTCCCTGATAGCCGCCACCGCGCGGCCCCCGTAGAGAAACCCCGCGGCGACGCGCTCACCATCCACCAGCACCTGGATCGGCCGCGCCGGCTGCGCCAGGTCGATCACCTCGAAATGCATCGGGTCTCGCACTCGCCAGCCGCCCCCCCACTCGAACCCGTGCCGCTGGAACACGGCCACCAGGCGCGGGTCCTGCCGCGCATCTGACCCGTACGGGCACAGCCGCGCGTTCAGATCCACCGCGATCCCCCACGCATGCCGGGACAGCGGCCGACGCGGATCCCACCCCATGTGTCGCGGCACGAAGCAGCCGTCGAACGTGTTCACCAGGTGGGCCAGCTCGCGCGCGACGATCTCCTCGAACGCCGACTGAAGCGCCGGCGCAATCAGCCGGTGACACTGAATCGCCGACACCGGACGCCCCTGGCCGTTGCGCAGCTCGAACGGCGGGGCGAAGGAGACGATGTTCCGCCGCTCCCACTCGCCCAGAATCTCCACCCGCCCCCGCTGGCGAGGATCGTCCCGCCATGCGAAACGCCCGAACGTCCTCTCGACCCAATCCTCAGCTTGCACCATCCCGCAATCTCCTCTCCGCCGCCAGACCGTCCGCAATCTGCATCAGCGTCTCCAGCACCCGCTCCTGCCACCGCCGCTGCTCGCCCACATGGTGCCCCAGCGTTCCGTCGAAGCGAGCCAGCGCCGCTGACACGTGCGACATGTGGTTCTCGACTACCCGCGCAAAGCTCTCCCCCGCATCCCGCGTCGCAGCCGCCTGCGCGTCCAGCTGGTCCTTCAGCTCGCGCACCGTCGCGTCGTGCGAGGCCATCATCCGGCGCAGCGTCCACCAGAACAGCCACGCCAGCACCCCGGCCAGCCCGTACTCCTTCAGGATCGCCAGCACGTCCAGCGGCCCGCTCACGGCTGCTCCATCTCCACCGGCACCACCGACACGGCAATCCGCCCGTCCGAGGTCACGCGCGCCACACCGCGCCAGTCGATCCGCTCCTCCTGCATCACCGCCAGCACGCGCTCCACCCGCGCCGGAAGCGCCGCGCCCGGGCCCGCTCCAGCTCGTCATCGCTCAGCTCCGCGGCCCTCTGCGAGGCGCCGCCCTCTCCTGTCACATCGGTCCCAACCG